>OFMI01000701.1_pt1 | contig 25829 bp, 20 predicted proteins | sample 1541741 | NCBI WGS metagenome assembly OFMI01 (sample SAMN04209219, study PRJEB22552) | human gut metagenome | biome: gut; material: feces | host: Homo sapiens | place: USA: Oklahoma | reverse complement strand
CACCGAATAAATTGTCCGGGGGGCAAAAGCAGAGGGTTGCAATCGCCGGTGTCATGGCAATGCGTCCAAAGTGTATTGTACTGGATGAGCCAACTGCGATGCTGGATCCGAATGGAAGAAAAGAAGTACTTCGAAGCGTGATGGAGCTGAGAAAAAGAGAACACATTACAGTGATTCTGATCACCCATTATATGGAAGAGGTTGTAGATGCAGACCACGTATTCGTAATGGATCACGGTCATGTGGTAATGCAGGGAACACCGAGAGAAATCTTTTCACAGGTGGATACTTTAAAGCACTACAGACTGGATGTGCCGCAGGTGACGATCCTTGCTGATGAACTGAGAAAAAGAGGACTTGATATTCCGGCGGGAGTTTTGAAGAAGGAAGAATTGGTGGAGATATTATGTCGATTAAATTAGAACATATCAATTATGTATACAGTGAAGGAACTGCATATGAAAAGCATGCGCTGAAGGATGTATCCCTGGAAATCCCACACGGTGAATTTGTCGGGATCATTGGTCACACCGGCTCCGGTAAATCGACACTGATCCAGCACCTGAACGGACTGATCAAGGCGACAAGCGGAGCACTTTATTACAACGGAGAGAATATTTACGGAGAAAACTATAACTTACGTGAGCTGCGAAATCAGGTCGGGCTGGTCTTTCAGTATCCGGAGCATCAGCTTTTTGAGGTCAATGTACTTCAGGATGTCTGTTTTGGACCGAAGAATCAGGGACTTTCACCGGAAGAATGTGAAAAGCGGGCAAGAGAGGCGTTGCAGCTTGTTGGTCTCAAAGAAAAATATTTCGATCATTCCCCGTTTGATCTGTCAGGCGGGCAGAAAAGACGTGCAGCGATCGCAGGTGTACTGGCAATGCGTCCGAAGGTACTGGTTCTGGATGAACCGACTGCAGGACTGGATCCGAAGGGAAGAGATGAGATCCTGGATCAGATTGCCTATCTGCACGAAAAAGCAGACATGACTGTCATTCTAGTTTCCCACAGTATGGAAGATATTGCAAAATATGTGGATCGTATTATTGTGATGAATAAAGGCAGCGTCATGTTTAATGATGTGCCAAAGAAAGTGTTTGCACACTACAAAGAACTGGAGAGTGTGGGACTTGCGGCACCACAGGTAACGTACATCATGCATGCGCTGAAGGAAAAGGGAATGGATGTTCCGACAGATGCAACCACGATAGAAGAAGCAGCGGATGGCATTATGAAAGCACTGAAGAAGGAGAGGGCAGCCAAATGATTCGAGACATAACGATTGGACAATATTATCCGGCTGACAGCCGTATCCATAAGCTGGATCCGCGTGTGAAGATTGTATGCACACTGCTGTATCTGATTTCTCTTTTTACATTTAAAAGTATTTTGGGATATGTACTTGCGACTGTGTTCCTGTTTGGATGCATTAAGCTGGCGAAGGTACCGTTTAAATTCATTGTCAGAGGACTGAAGCCAATTATCATTCTGCTTCTGATCACAGTATGTTTCAACTTATTTCTGACACCGGGCGGAAAGACACTGGTTCATGTGGGCTTTATCAAGATCACGGAGTACGGCTTAAGCACAGCGGTTTATATGGCGATCCGACTGATCTATCTGATTATGGGATCCTCACTTATGACACTGACAACTACACCGAATTCACTGACAGATGGTCTGGAGAAGCTTCTTCACCCATTGAATAAGCTCCATGTACCGGTACATGAGATTTCGATGATGATGTCGATCGCACTTCGTTTTATTCCGATCCTTCTGGAGGAAACGGATAAGATCATGAAGGCACAGATTGCCAGAGGTGCGGATATGGAAAGTGGAAATCTGATCCAGAAGGCAAAGGCAATGATTCCGATCCTGGTTCCGCTCTTTGTATCCGCATTTCGCCGTGCCAATGATCTTGCAATGGCAATGGAAGCAAGATGTTATCGCGGTGGTAATGGCAGAACCAAGATGAAACCTCTGATTTATAAGAGTGCTGACCACATGGCATACCTGATTACGATCCTGTATGTTGTGATCGCATTTGTTGTTGGAAGATATGTTCCATTCAAGCTGTGGATCTTTTAAGGAGTCATAAGATGAGAAGAATCAGATTAACAGTGGCTTATGATGGAACAAATTATTGTGGCTGGCAGATCCAGCCAAATGGAATTACGATCGAGGAAGTGCTGAATAAGGCAATCTGTAAGCTCACCGGAGAAGAGATTCAGGTGATAGGGGCGAGCCGGACGGATTCCGGGGTTCATGCAAGAGGAAATATTGCTGTGTTTGACACGGAAAGCAGGATACCGGCAGAACGTTTTTCTTATGCCCTGAATCAGCGTCTTCCGAAAGATATTGTAGTTGTAAAATCAGATGAGGTGGATCTTAACTGGCATCCACGTTATCAGGATACTCTGAAAACCTATGAATATCATATCATCAATACGAAAGTGCCGATTCCGACAGAGAGGCTTTATAATTACTTTGTAAGTTTTGACCTGGACGTGGGGCAGATGAGACGTGGAGCGGCTTATCTGGAAGGAGAACACGATTTTGCACCATTTTGCTGTATCCGTACTAATGCAAAGACAACGGTGCGGACAATCACGGATTTGCAGATTCTGCAAAGCGGAGAGCATATTACGATCCGGATCACGGGAAATGGATTTTTGTATAACATGGTGCGCATCATAGCCGGGGTACTGGTGCGTGTCGGAAGAGGATTTTACGAACCGGAAAAGGTAAAGGAACTTTTGGAAGGCGGAGAAAGAACCAGGGAAGCGGTCACGGCACCGCCGCAGGGACTCTGCCTGATGGAAATCCGCTATCAGAATGAAGAATAGTGCATGAGTCTGCTTTTTAGGCAGGCTCATTTTTTTAACAGGAAATTCCGAATAGAAGGTACTACATATCGGAGAAATTTTACAATAGAAAAACTCTATAGAGAAGTCGGTCTATCCGGATAAACAATAAGTAAAACAGGCAGTTTTATTGAAGAAATATTATGAAAATGTTATCCTAATAACCAGAGGCATTTTGGAAAAACAGCATAGAAACAGGATGTTATTAAAGAGAGAAAAGAGAAGAAATATGAATTATGTAGGAATTGATATCGGATCAACAGCATCCAAGGTTGTTGTTGAAGGAGATAAGAAAGAACATTTCGTACTGCCGACAGGATGGAGCAGCAAAGAGACTTGCGAAAAGATCAAGAATAAGCTGCTTGAGATGGGGGTGGATGTTACCTCAGATGATACAAAGGTAGTTGCTACAGGATATGGAAGAATCGCAGTTGATTTTGCAGATCATGTAATTACAGAGATTACCTGCCATGCCAGAGGTGGTCGTGAACTTGCAGGGGGGGACTGTTCGATCATTGATGTGGGAGGACAGGATACGAAGGTGATCATTGTACAGAATGGAATGGTATCCGATTTCCAGATGAATGATAAATGTTCGGCGGGAACAGGAAAGTTTCTGGAGATCATGGCGAACCGCCTGGGTGTTACGATCAATGAATTATTTGATATGGCGGCAGCAGGAGAAGTTATTCCGATCAGCTCACTTTGTACGGTATTTGCCGAATCTGAGGTGATTAACTATATCGGAGAAGGAAAAAAGCGTGAAGATATTGCGGCCGGAGTTGTAGATTCTGTTGCCAATAAAGTAGTGCAGCTTGCGCAGAAAAAGGAACTTGGAGACAGAGTGATCCTGACCGGAGGACTCAGTCACAGCATTTATTTCACAGGAATCCTGTCAGACAAGCTGGATCAGAAAGTGGAATCAGAAGAGTTTGGCCGTTTTGCGGGGGCATACGGGGCAGCACTTCTTGCCAGAGAAAAAAAGGATAAAAGGAGATAATGAAAATGGAACTGATTAAAGATTTACCAGAGGTATTTGAGGAATTTGCAGAGCAGAGACAGAAATCGTTTCTGGCTGTCAAGGAGTTAAAAGAGAAAGGGGTTCCGGTTGTTGGATCGTACTGTACATACTTCCCGAAAGAGATTGCAATGGCGATGGGGGCAGGATGCGTAAGCCTTTGCTCAACTTCTGATGAGACAATTCCGGAAGCAGAGAAAGATCTTCCGAAGAACCTCTGTCCGCTGATCAAATCAAGCTATGGATTTGCAAAGACAGACAAATGTCCGTTCTTCTATTTCTCAGATGTAGTAGTTGGGGAAACAACCTGTGATGGTAAGAAGAAGATGTATGAATATATGTCAGAATTCAAAGATGTATTTATTATGGAACTTCCGAATAGCCAGAGAGAACCGGGACTTCAACTCTGGAAAGGCGAGATCATCCGTTTCAAGGAATATCTCGAACAGAAATTTGGCGTGACGATCACGGAAGAGCAGATTCGTGAAGCTGTAAAGACAGAGAATCAGGCACGTCGATCCTTAAAGAAACTTTATGAAGTAATGAAATATGATCCGGCTCCGATCAAAGGACAGGATCTGTTCAAAGTTCTGTACGGAAGCACCTTCAAATTTGACCGTTCTCTGATCCCGGGTGAAGTGGATGCTCTTACTGCGAAGATTGAAAAAGAATATGCAGAGGGCAAAAGAGAAGAGAAGAAACCACGTATCCTGATCACAGGATGTCCAATCGGAGGAGCAACTGAAAAAGTAATCCGTGCCGTAGAAGACAACGGTGGTATTGTTGTAACTTTTGAAAATTGCAGCGGTGCAAAATCCATTGACAAGCTGGTAGACGAGGACGCAGAAGATATCTACGATGCAATCGCAAGAAGATACCTCAGCATTGGATGTTCTGTTATGACGCCGAACCCGAATCGTCTGGAGCTTCTTGGAAGACTGATCGACGAATATCAGGTAGACGGTGTGGTAGATATGATCCTTCAGGCCTGTCATACCTACAATGTGGAGACTAATACCATCCGCAAGTTTGTGACAGGTGAAAAGGGAATTCCGTATATCAGTGTGGAAACCGATTACTCTCAGGCAGACATCGGACAGCTGAACACCAGACTTGCTGCGTTTGTTGAGATGCTGTAAATGGAGAGTATGATGAAGAGAAATGCGTTTCAGTTCCGCAGGGCGAATGAGGAGGATCTTCCTGAAATTTGTCGTATAGTAAAGCTTGCCGGAGAAATTGTTCCCGTGAAAGAATGGTTTGAGGCAGAGGATGAAGAATTTCTTGCAAAGCATATCCGTGAGGAAGGATTTACCCTTTTGGCAAAGAAAAATGGACAGACTGCAGCAATCATGATTGTCCGTATTCCCGGACTGGCAGAGGACAACCTGGGAGAATATCTGAAGATTTCCAGGGAAGAAATGAAGCGGGTTGCGCATCTGGAGATTGCTGTTGTAGTACCGGAGTATCAGGGATACGGACTGCAATATGAGCTTTTCTGTCAGTCAGAAGCAATCGTAAAAAATAAGCAGATGAGGTATCTGATGGCAACAGTTCATCCGGATAATATATACAGTTTTCGCAATATGGAAAAGCTTGGGATGAAGGCAGTTCTCGAGACAAAGAAGTATGGCGGGAAACGAAGATATGTTATGAGTAAAACATTAGAATATTAGAAAATAACGAAAGAGCTTATGGAAAATGTAATGACACATTTTCCATAAGCTCTTTTTGAATACAAGTATGAATTGTAAAATGAGAAAGTTTCTTAACTAACAACTTCAATGTTGACATACTAACTTTCAGTAATATAAACTATTCTAAGTTAGAGAATACAAACAAGAGGAAAACAGAATGAAATTCAAAAATAAAATCATTGTGGTCTGTCTGTGCGCATCTGTATTTGCGGGTGGATGCAGTCAAGGTGGTCAGAATACAACAAAGAGTAAAAATGGTGAAGGAGCAGCCAGTTCGAAGGAAAGTACAGAACGAACCTCTCAGGATAATGAGGCATCAAAAGACATTTTTGCAATGGATACCTATATGACAGTGACAGCATATGGAGAAAAAGCACAGGATGCAGTGGATGCCGCTGAAGCAGAGATTGAAAGATTAGATACACTTTTATCAACGGGAAATGCAGACAGTGAGATTGTAAAACTGAATGAACAGAAAAGTGCAACACTTTCAAAAGATGGCGGATATCTTGTGAAGCGCGCACTGGAACTGAATAAGGAAACGGATGGGGCATTTGATATCGCAATTTATCCGGTTATGGAGGCGTGGGGATTTCCGATACAGGATTTCCGTGTCCCATCAGCTGACGAACTGACAGGGCTTCTGAAGCATGTGGATGCAGCGAAGATCTCATACGATAAGGATACGAGAGAAATCTCTTTTGAAGATGACCAGATGAAAATCGACCTTGGAGGAATTGCAAAAGGCTATACTTCTTCGCGGATTATGGATATTTTCAAAGAAAACGGGATTACAAGTGGTCTGGTAAATCTGGGTGGAAATGTACAGGCACTCGGAACCAAGACAGACGGAAGCAACTGGCGGGTTGCGGTACAGAGTCCGGACGACACAGAGGATTATCTGGGAGTTTTATCCATTCAGGATAAAGCGGTGATTACATCTGGAGGATATGAACGCTATTTTGAACAGGATGGTGTGACCTATCATCACATTATTGATCCAAAGACCGGATATCCGGCAAAGAACGGACTGGTATCTGTCACGATCGTAAGCTCGGACGGAACCCTTGCAGATGGGCTTTCCACCTCCCTTTTTATCATGGGAGAAGAAAAAGCGGCAGAGTTCTGGAAGGCGCACAGTAATGAGTTTGAGGCGATCTTTGCGACAGATGATGGAACGATTTATGTGACAGAAGGTCTGAAAGACAGCTTTACAACGGATCTTGACATGAAGGTCATTACGAAATAATTTGCGTGAAATGAGAGGATAATGAGAGATGGACATCAAAGAAACCGGTAAAAAATTAAAACCGTTTGCACCCGTTCTTTCAGTTGCACTGGTTACGGCGTGCGTGGCAGGCTCTTTAAGTGGATATGAGGCTCCGGTCTATGCAGCGACACAGGAAGAAACACCGGCAAAAAAAGAAGAAACAAAAGAGAAGAAAGAAGAAAAAAAGACAGCAGCCAAAGGATCATTTAACCTGGAGGATGGTGTGTATAAGGGAACCGGAACCGGGTATGCAGGAGACATCACCGTATCGGTACTGATCAAGGACAAGCAGATCGTTTCGATTGATATTCTGAGCTCTTCCGATGATGCGGCGTTTTTCACGCGTGCGAAAGCGGTGATCGACAAGATCATCGAAGGACAGACGCTGGATGTGGATACTGTATCGGGAGCAACGCTCAGTTCCAGAGGAATCATCAGCGCGGTAAAAAATGCGCTGACCGGGGAAAAGGATACCAGCGAGACAGGACAGGCGCAGTCCGGTCAGACAGGGGCGGCGGCAGGAAGCTCAACTAGTGTGGCACAGGTAGAAGATGCGGCAGCGTATAAGGACGGAACTTATTACGGTTCGGGAACCGGATTTGGCGGTCCGCTGAAGGTTATGGTAGAAATCAGCGGAGGGAAGATCGCATCCATCCAGATTGTGGAGAACAGTGACGGAAGCGATTATATTTCCAAAGCAGCTTCTCTGATCGATTCTATTATTACGACACAGAGTACCAATGTGGATACGGTGTCAGGGGCAACCTACAGCTCTGTCGGAATTATCCAGGCAGTCCGGGATGCGCTGGGTCAGGCGGTGGTAAATGGTACATCGGACAGCACACAAAATAGCAATAACAACAGTAATAACAATAGTTCGTCAGATGACGATAGTTCTACTGTAACCGGAACTGTTCCGTACAAGGAAGGAATCTATTACGGAACAGCAGAGGGTTACAGCGGAGATGTATCCGTTGCGGTCGTGATCCAGGAAAAGACGATCAAAGCAATCCTGATTACAGAAAGCTCAGATGATGAAGCATTCTTTAATCGTGCAATGGATGTTGTGAAAAAGGTGATAAGGACACAGAAAACAGACGATGTAGATACTGTGTCAGGAGCAACCTACAGTTCCAAAGGACTGTTAAATGCAATCAAGAATGCACTGAAACAGGCAGAGAAAGTGACAAATGGAGAATCCATTGATGAGAAGCCGGATTTGACAGAATTAAAAGAACTGATCGAGAAAGCTGAGAAGCTGGAAGAGGATACATACACAGAAACGAGCTGGACAGTTCTGCAGACCAGACTTGCGGACGCAAAAGATGCACTTGAGGAAACGAAACAGACTGCGGTTGATAAAGCGGTGGAAAAGCTGAAAACAGCAATCGCACAGCTTGAGTCGAAAGACGGAAAAGATGAGGAAAATACAAAGTATATCAGTGGAATCTATGAGGTGACCGTTCCTTGTAAGCCGGATGATGACGAAGATTTTGAAGAATATAATCTGACGATGACGGTGACAATCCGCGACGACAAGATTATGGCAATCACGGATATCACGGGCGATGGGGACAGCGGTAATGACAGATATATCACGAAAGCTGCAAATGGTACTTCAAATATAAAGGGTGTGGTATCCCAGATCATAGATAAAGGAATGCCGGAGGATATTGATACTGTTTCCCGTGCAACCTGCTCTTCCAATGCAATCCTGGAAGGATGCAAAAAAGTACTGGAAGCAGCAGAAAGACCGACAGATATGGAGGCTGAATAACAATGAGAGAATTCTGGGTAAGACTGGTAAGTATGCTCGCGATCGTGGGAGTTCTGCTGGGATACAATTCAGTGCTGGATGTGCGTGCGAAAGAAGATGAGATCGCCCGGCTTTCCGCACAGGTTGCCGGAAACGGACAATCAGACAGTGAAAATGGAGGTTCCACAAACTACAAGGACGGAACCTATACCGGGGAAGCTGATGGATTTGGCGGAACAATCCAGGTAGAAGTGAAGATTGAGAAAAGCAAGATTGCAGAGATCAATGTGATATCGGCAGAGAAAGAAGACGGAGCATATCTTTCCATGGCAAAGGATATGATTCCAAAGATCATCGATGCACAGAGCGCAGATATAGATACGATCAGTGGTGCGACATTCAGCTCGACCGGAATCAAAAATGCATCGGAACAGGCTCTGGAAAAGGCGGTAAAGTAACGTGAAAAAGATGGATATTCATAATTTAACGGCGAAAGATATAAAAAAATTACATATATGGCTGAGAGCATTGATCCAGGTACTGTATTTCCTGTTTATCCCATCTGTGTATACAGCGGCATTTGCCGGAGTGAAATACATCTTTACACAGATCGGTGCAGGCGAAAAGGTTGCCATGACCTCTTTTGTGACAGTACTGGTTGTGATCTGCATTTACACCATTCTGTTCGGAAGATTCTTTTGCGGATTCGCTTGTGCGTTCGGTACACTGGGAGATGGTGTGCATGCACTCTATGTGTGGATCTGTAAAAAGATGAAAAAGAAACCTCTTCAGATTGCGGATGCATGGACAGAAAAGTTCTGTTATCTGAAATATATTGTACTGGCACTGATTTCAATCTTGTGCTTTGCCGGCGTCTACAGCAAGGCAAAAGGAACCAGCCCGTGGGATGTATTTTCCATGCTCCATGCCGGCAACTTTAAGCTTGGCGGATATCTGGTGGGAATCGTTCTTCTGGTTCTGATCCTTGTGGGAATGTGTTTTGAAGAACGGTTTTTCTGCAGAAATTTCTGTCCGATGGGAGCTGTGTTTTCCCTGCTTCCGGTGTTTCCGTTTTTCGCACTTCACAGAGACCGGGAAAACTGCATCAAAGGATGCGAGGCATGTACAAAGAAATGTCCTTCTAACATCGGACTTCCGGAAGATGGATCTCCGAAGGTAGAAGGAGACTGTTTCCAGTGTCAGAAATGTATCGATACCTGCCCAAAAGGAAATATTCATACCGGAGTAAAAGGACTTCGTGGAAATGAATTCTGGTTTACGATTTTGCGGGCAGTAATCTTACTGATTCTTCTGCTCTGGCTGGGTGTATAGAAGATGAAGAAGAAAGATCTGATACTTGGAGCAGGAATTATTGTGATTGCGCTTGCGATGCTGCTTGTGATGCAGCTGACGAGAGGGGAAGAAGGAAATCAGATCCAGGTTACGCTGGATGGGAAAATCTATGGAACGTATTCCTTGTCGAAGGATCAGACCATCGAAGTAAAGGATGGGGATTTTTATAACCGGATCCGGATCGAAGACGGAAAGGCGTATATGGAAGAGGCAAACTGTCCGGATGGATATTGTGAAGAGCAGGGAAAGATCAGCGGGCATACACAGACGATCGTCTGTCTGCCACATAAGCTCGTAGTAGAGGTTCTGGAAAATGAGAATGACCAGAGCTTTGGAACTTCAGATCCGGAAGATGCAGCTCCGGATACGATCGCAAAATGATAAAGGAAAAACAGATGAATAAAAACAAAAAACTTGCCAATATGGCAATGCTGGTTGCGCTGGCGATGATATTCAGTTATGTGGAAAGCTTAATACCGATCAATTTCGGGATACCGGGAATGAAGCTCGGAGTTGCCAATCTGGTGACAGTGACTGGGATGTATTTTCTGAAATTTCCGGAAGTATTTCTGGTGGTAGTTATGCGAATCCTGCTGACCGGCTTTTTATTTGGAAATGGAATGTCGATCGTTTACAGCCTGGCAGGAGGAATCTTAAGCTTTCTGGTCATGGCGTTGATGAAGAGGCTGAAAAGATTTTCCGTAGCCGGAGTCAGTATCGCCGGAGGCGTGTCACACAATATCGGTCAGATCATTGTGGCATCAGTTGTGGTAGAGAATCTGAAACTGATCTATTATCTTCCGGCACTTCTGATCGCCGGTACAGTGACCGGATTTGTGATGGGAATGATAAGTAAAAAGTTGCTTCCGATCGTAAAAAGAGAATCGGAGAGAGAGGTGCAGATAGGTTAATTTTTTTTAATTATGGGTTAGCAGAAACTAACTTAATAATAAATTTTATCAACAACAAGGAGGTAATTATGGGAAAGGGAACAATTAAGACAAAAGCTATGACGATGGCTGTGGCGATGTCAATGGTAGCTGGACTTTGTCCGTCGACGGTGTTTGCGGCAAACAGTGAGGTTGTAGCGAAGGTTCAGGATGGAACATATACAGGGACTGCAGAGTGTACACCGGATGGAGATGGAGAGTTTACAAAATATAATTTATCTTTATCAGTGACTGTAGAAGATGGAAAGATAAAGTCAATTGATAATGTTCTGGGTGATGGTGACAGAAAAAATAAGAGTTATATTGGGGATGCGACTGACGGATATGACGATTATATAGGTGTTGTAAAGCAGATTGTAGATGCTAACGGAACAGATGAAATCAACGCAGTATCTGGAGCGACATGTTCATCGAATGCAATTGTGAATGCAGTAAATGATGCATTGGAAAAAGCAACTAAGAAAGGTGAAAATACTGTAAAGACAGATGGTTTACAGACTACAATTACAAAAGCAGAAAGTTTAACTGAAAATGATTATGGAGCTGATTCATGGAAATCAATGCAGGACGCACTGACAGCAGCGAAAGATGCTCTTGAGAAAAAAGAATCCCAGACAGCAGTAGATACAGCAACAACAGAGTTAACAAAAGCAATTGATGCACTTGTGCCGAAAACACCAGATGCACAGAAAGAAGTCTATGTATTAATGAACATTCCATATGCTGATTTCTACAAAGCAGATGGAGTGACAGGTGCGGATACTGTTTCATCAGCAACAAAACAGAAGACCAGAGCTTCACTGGCATCGGGTTCTTATCATGTGAACAGCGATGGTTCTGATATTACCGGCGTAACATTTCCGGTTAAGATCAGTGATGGATCTGTATTAGAAAAATATACACAGGTTACTGATGAAAGTGAAGTTACGATTACAACAAATATTAAAGGAAAAGAAAATACTGTTACATATAAAGGACAAGATGCATTATTTGAAAGCGCAAGCTATTCTTATTACACATTAAGTGATACACCGTCATACTATAAAGAGGCAACTGTAAATGCGGATGGAAGTCTTAGCTTTAGCGAAGTAAAAGGAACAGAACCGACAACTTTGACAAATGCGACAACTGAATTTTCTACGTCATCAAGATATGGTGATTACCAGTTAGATATTACGAGTGAGGATCTGAAAAATGTGAATACTGTATATGGTGTAGTGGTCAGCACAAAAGAAGGAAGCAGTTATGGACTTCGCCATGTGGAAAATATCTGGAAGAAAACAAAACTTGCATGGAGTACTGGATTTGTAACAGAATCCCATGGGAACACACTGGATTCCAAAGATTATGCTGCCATGATGGGACAGACGATCAATAAAGTAACTTACTACACAGATCAGGGTATTTATGAAATCCCGATGGATCAGCAAGTTGCAAAGAAATTTGACGGAGAAGTATCAGTAGCAGATGTATCTGTGAAATCAGAAAAAACAGCTATAACGGTAAGTGGACTTCCAAATGATTTTGAAGAAGAATATAAAATTGATGGAATCGATGAAGATGCATATTCTGTTGAGATCAAATCAGATGGCAAGACAACTACAAGAACAATTAATTTTAAGAAAGCACTTGCAAAAGGTAGATATACAGTTACGCTTAGCGATAAGAATGGAAATTATGCACCGATTTCAACGATTTTTAATGTTTACACAGAGACAATGCCGGTAAAATATAATGAGGATGATAAAAATCCGGCTGTGGTAAAGAATGATAATGTTGAGGAAGAAGAATTTCAGACGTATTTAAAAAATATTACTTCTGTTACAGTCAATGGAAAAGAATATGCAGCATCTGGAAAGAAAGAAGTAAAACTGATTAAAAAAGAAGATGGCAAACTTGATCTTGAACAAGATGTATTCAAAGATGCAAAAGCAGGAGATGCATTTGCTGTAACAATTGCAGAAGATGGATATCAGCCGTATACATTTACTTATAAAGTGCCTGGAGAAGACAGTGAATATTCTTATGTTTATGTTGGAATGAGCTGGGCTGAGTATTGGGCAAATGAAGGGGTGTATAATGCAGGAAGCATAGAAGCGTCAGATGTTAAGGATTCACGTGATGAATATGATAAAGGTGCGTTTGACACTGTTACAAGAGCTACAACAAACCATGGACTTCACAGAGGAAGTTTTCAGTGTACTGCAGTGATTGAAGACACTGAGGGTAAAAAACATTATTTGTCACATTGGGAAGGTAAAGATCAGGCAGTGATGACAGATGGTACGACTTATACTTATGCAAAAGGTGTATTTACAGCAAAAAATGGAAGTTCATTTACGCAGAAAGATTATGAAGTAACCGGGCTGAAATATGTGCCGGTTAAGATAAGAACAGCAGATCTGAATTCATTGAAAGAAAAATATACAGTCGTAGAAAATGGCGGTGAACTGATTGGTGGATACGGTGAAAACCAGCTCAAGTCATACAAAACGATTGCAGATGTAACAGCGAATACAAATGGTCTTAAGACAGCAGAAAAGCAGGAAGATGGTTCTTTCGCATTTTCAGCAAGAACAACAGGATCTTATTCTGGATTAAAGGATACACAGCTTGCAACTGCTGATGTTACTCCGGATGTCAAAGCAGGAGATAAAGTTGGAAGCTATGGAGAATTCATCCGTGTAGATTTTAATGGAAATTATGGCGGACTTGGTTCTGCGATGCAGGCTGTTGAATGGACATACTATGGAAATGATGATACTTATACAAATCCGGTAAGAGTATTTGGAACAAAATTTGCATCAGATAACTGGATGCATAAATCAATGGGGATCCAGCTTGGACTTACTGATTCTTTAAGATTCCAGCTGCCGGAAAATACGAATGGAACCGGTTACTGGAAGATTACTATCTATGGACTTGGTTATGCTGATTACAGCTATAATTTTGAGGTTGGAACAGAGAATATTGCCACATTAAAAACAGCAAGTGCAGAAGAAATAGCGGCATTGCAGGCAAAGATCGATGAAGCAAAAGCCTTGAATCGATTTGCGTATACTACTGATAGCTGGAAAAAGATGCAGGATGAACTGGAAGAATCAGAAGTTCTCCTTAAGTCAGAAAATCCATTGAAGTCAGAAGTAAACGAACAGGTTAAACATCTGACAGATGCAATTGACTCTCTTGTGACAGTGCAATATGTTCTCATGAACATCCCATACGCAGAATTCTACAAAGCTGAAACAACAGGTAATGATATTGCGGTAGATGCATTTACTTCTGCGACAAAGAACAAGACCAGAACCAAAGGCCTTGCAGGTGGATCATACCATGAAAATGCAGATGGATCCAAGATTGATGGTATCACTTATGCTGTAAAAGTAGACCCTTCGGTAGATCTTTCAAAATACAAAGAAGTGAAAGACGGTGATTCCGTAGAAATTACAGTTACAAAAAGAGGACAGACAACTACCACAACACTGACTGGAAAAGACACATTATTTGAAAATGCATCTTATGCATACTATCCACTTACAGAAGCACCGGCAAACTATAAAGAAGTTTCTGTCGATGCAGATGGAAATCTTGTGTTCAGTGAAGTAAAAGGTCAGGAAGCAACGAAAGTAGAAGGAGTTACAGCTGAACTTTTAACCGAAACATCTTATGGAGATTATGAGCTTGATCTTGATGGACTTCCAGAAGAAATCAAATCAGATAATGTAAATGCAGTTGTAGTAAAGACAACAGACGGAACCGCTTATGGTATGCGTCATCTGGAAAATATCTGGAGAGGTAATGAAATCGCATGGAGTACCGGATTTACAAGTGAAGTACATGGTTGCCCGACATCATCTGAACATTACAAATCTATGATGGGCAAGACCATTGACAGCATTGAGTATTATACAACAAATGGGGTGTATACAATGGATATCGCAGATATCTATGTTCCTGTAAAATCAGAAACTACAAAAGCAGAAGTTGCAGATGCAGACATTACAACAGGCAAGACTACAATCAGTGTACAGCTTCCAGATGAATTTGATCCGGAATACAGTGTGGATGGACTGGATGTGTCGGTAGAAGGTAATGTACTGACTTTTAAAGCAGCGACAGAGAGCAGAGCAGCAGCTTCTGTAAAACCTGGAAAATATACCCTCACAATTAAAGATAAGAACAAGAAATATGCAGATGTTGTTACAACGTTTACATTGACAACAAAAGATATGCCTGCAGCATATGATGAAGAGAATAAGAAACTTGTAGAGGCAGAAGGATTTGACACAGATGCGCTTAAAGCTTATCTTGGAAATATTACTTCTGTAAATGTAAATGGTAAAGATTATGCAGCAAGTGGAAGAGGCTCCGTAGTTATTATCAATAAGGATGGTACGATCAAGACAGATGCAGATCCGTTTAAGGATGCGGTAGTTGGAACGAAATTCCAGATTACAGTAGCTTCAACAGGTTATACAACTCCTCTTACATTTACTTACAAGATAGCAGAGACTCCGGCACCGGCAGAGGTTGATACAACAGCACTGGAAGCTGCAATTGCAGAAGCTGATAACCTTAAAGAAGCAGACTACACAGCAGAAAGCTGGAGTGTATACCAGGCAACACTGCAGAGCGCACGTACTGCACTGGAAGCAAAGGAAAGTCAGGATGCAGTTGATCAGGCACTTGCTGCTTTAAATGCAGCAAAAGATGCACTGGTTAAAGCTGAAGAAGAACCGGTTGCAATCAATACTGCTTCTCTTGAAAAAGCAATTGCAGATGCAAAAGCGCTTAAAGAAGCAGACTACACAGCAGAAAGCTGGAAAGCACTGCAGAGCGCACTTTCAGATGCCCGGAAAGCACTGGAAGCGAAAGAAAGCCAGGAAGCAGTAGATAATGCAACAAATAGCCTGAACAAAGCGATCAAAGCACTTGTAAAGAAAGGCAGCTCATCTGTAAAGAAGACAGATGGTACAACCAATGGATCCAAGACAAGCGGAAGCGATTCTGTAAAAACAGGAGATCCGGCAAGTGTACTTGGCTGGCTTGGACTTGCAGTTTCTTCGCTCGGAGCAGGTATGGGCGGCTTTGCCTGGAAACGCAGAAAAAGAAAATAAGACTACACGATAATTTGTAAAAAAGAATCAAATTAGAATAAGAATCAGAAAGCTGACAGACAGATGAGAAAAAATACATTTGTCTGCCAGCTTTTTTTTATAGGAGATTCCGAAGGAACTGCAGATTATGTAATTTCTATTACAGAAAGCTGGATGACACCGACGATCCTTATGACATTGACTTTTGTAGTATCTGCTTTTATTGCATTCTTTACAGGAACTTCATGGGGAACCTATGCGATTGTTACACCAATCTGTGTACAGATGGCTCTGAATATATCTGGTGGAGCTTTAACACCGGTCGTATATGCTACAATAGCAGCTGTAATGGGTGGAGGATGCTTTGGTGATCATTGTTCACCGCTTTCTGATACCACGATTTTATCATCACTTGCAACCGGATCTGATCATATCGATTATGTAACGACTTTTTTTAATTTCTTGCTATTTATTTTTCCGAAATGTATAATTTTTGGTAAAAGTATAATTTTTTGCATCAAAAGTATAGTTTTTGATAAATTCTTTATCATGTCTTATCTAAAATAAGAAGTAGGAAGATTATCAGGAATGGGGAAAATGGTATGAAATTATTAAAACTTGTGATTGTAGATGACGAACCAATCCTTCTGCAGGGACTGGTTAAGACGTACAACTGGAATGAGATGGGATTTGAAGTTGCCGGTCAGGCACAGAGTGGGGAGCAGGCAATCGAAGTGATCAAAAAAGTGAAGCCCCATGTCGTACTGACGGATATCCGGATGAAACAGGTTTCCGGTCTGATGGTGATGGAAGAGATCCAGAAGACAGAGCTAGATCCGGTTTTTATTGTGCTCAGTGCGTACCGTGATTTTAATTATGCACAGCAGGCGTGTGATCTTGGTGCATATGCATATCTGCTGAAACCAATCGAGGAAGATAAACTGCAGGAGACCATGCAGGGCGCATACCAGACCTGTATGGAGAAACTGGAGAGCGAAGAACGTTATGAAAGCTGGGAAAATATGATCCGAAAAGATTCCACCAGTTTTCTCCAGGTTGTTGTACAGAAATATTTACAGAATAAAATTTCCTATGAAAAGGTGCAGGAAGTATTTGCGATCTTGAAAGATGTGATCGAAGAGGGCGACCGTTTTATTGCAATGTGTGTGGATCTTGATCTTACATATAAGATTACGGATGCACTGAATTACGAAGCAGCCAGGCTGGAATTGATACAATCTCTGGAAGAAATGTTTTCAGAGCGGTATTTTTTCTGGCATTTTGAAAAGGCAGAAGGTTGTCATGTATTTCTGATCAAGACAAAGGAAAATGCGACAGTGCGCGAGATTGCGCAGATTCTGGAACAGGTTAAAGGGGAACAGAAAAGTCCGGTTACTGCATCGATTTCCAAACCGTATAAAGGACTGGATGGAATCCGCCGAAGTTACGAAGAGGCGCAGGGACTTTTCGAGCCAATCTGCAGCAGTGCCACAAATGAGAATACTTTTTCCATACCTGTGAAAAAGGAAGAAAAAGCGGAAAAAAGTGATTGTGAAGAGGCAGGACTTACGATCGTCAATGCTGTTCGGAAGAATACGTTTAAAGAGTTAAAACAGGCTTTTATTGTGTTGATCTACGCACTTCCACATGAGGAAGAGTTACAGATCCGTTATATACATAAGGTTATGCTGCAAGCGGAGATGATGCTGAACGATACTTACGGAATGACGGAAAAACTGCAGAAACAGTTCCGAAATTATTATTCGAATATGGAGAGTCTGACAGCAGCACAGGCGGTAGATGTCAGTTATAGGATCCTCGGAGAAGCAATTGAGGAACGGGAAAAATACGCAGAAAGTGGAGAAAATAAATGTGCAAAGGAATATATGACAGTGGCACTTTCTTATATCGGTGAGCATTTGCAGGAGGAAGAACTTTCTATTGTTCAGGTGGCAACGCAGATTTATCTGAATCCGGTATATTTCGGGCGTGTATTTAAAAATACATTTCATATGACCTTTAAAAAGTATCTCTTACAGCAGAGAATGGAGAAAGCAAAGAGGCTGATCCAGGATGGATGTGAGAGTATAGGAACGGTATGTGAGCAGGTGGGAATCAGCAATGCATCCTATTTTTCACATTTATTTAAAGAATATACAGGAAAATTACCGAGTGAATACAAAAAGGATTACGAAGAATGAAGAAATGGGTGATTAAATCCGGAATACAGAGAAAATACCTTCGATATATAATGGGGCTGTTGTTGCTGGCAATTTTGCTGTCAAGCATCGGTGTTTGGATTTATGTAAGGCAGAGTTTGACCACAGAGGTTACAGATAAATATGAATTTTTAAATGAGAAGATGGGGCTGGCTCTGGATACACTGTCAAAAGAGGCGGATGAAGGGACAGCAGAATGTATTACTTACGATCAGGTTCAGGAAAGTCTGAAAAAAGCTTCATTTGCAGATGTGGAAAAGAACTCTCTTCAGAAATATTTTGCCTATATGAATCTGGATCATGTGGCAGAATACTGCTATGTGGATAATAAAAATAATGTTTATGCCAGATCCTACTCGCATATTGATTATGAAGATTTTTCAGACAGCCATCTGGAAGATTACATGGGAGATTCTTATGCGAAAACACAATGGTTCTGGGCGAAGGATACTCTGTTTGGGACGGAGAAAGAAGCATTGTTTATCGGAAGATATGTACACAGCATGGAATACGCTAGCAAACCAGGACTGCTGCTCATCAAGATGAATGACGGCTTTCTGGAAACGATACTTGGAAAGGATCGGAGTATGACAGATGAAGTGCAGATCGGAATTCTGGATAAGAAGGGGAATTTATGCGCTGCCTGGTGCCCGAAAGGGACGAAGATTTCGGATGCGGTAAAACAGGAAGTCTATAAGATCAGCGCACAGGAAACGAGTGGTATTCTTGCAAAAAGCCGGAGAGTGAGCGGTGGTGTCTGCTCCATTTACAAAGAAAGCAGCTCTGAAATGACGGTGTTCACAGTCGTTCCGTCGAGTGTAATGACGCAGGGAACGATGAGGGTACTTACGGTGCTGATCGGGATTTATCTGTTTGTGGCAGTGGTAGCGGTTGTGATCAGTATCTATTTTTCCAAGCGGTTCACCAGTCCGATCCGGGAGATCAGTGAAGAGATGACACAGTTTGACGGAAATGATTTCAGTCGCCTGATTGAACTGAATACCAATACAGAATTGGATCAGATTGGACATTCCTACAATAAGATGCTAAAAAATATTGAGAATCTTCTGGCAGAGATCAAAGAACAGGAAGGGGTGCTCAGACGGACGGAGTTGAACATGCTTCTGGCACAGATCAACCCACATTTCCTTTATAATACGCTGGATACAATTTACATGCTTGCGCGGATAAACGGAGAAGAGACAACCATGAAGATGATTCAGGCACTTTCCAAATATCTGCGTCTGTCACTCAGCAAGGGCAGTGATATCGTGACGGTGGAGGACGAACTGGAAAATGTAAAGAGTTATATGGAAATCCAACAGATCCGGAATGCAAATCTGTTCCGGTATGAGATTGAGTGTAAGGTGGAAGAGAAGAGTACGTGGATGCTGAAGCTGATCTTGCAGCCACTTGTCGAGAACGCGATCAAGCACGGATTCTGCGAAATTTATGAGAATGGTCTGATCCGGATTGAGATTGCGAGGGAGGATAGCCAGCTGAAAATCGTGGTATTCAATAATGGGAAGCCGATTGACCGGGAAATGATGGAAAAGATCAATGCCTTAAACGGGCATCCGATTCTGGAGGCGAAAAAATGCTTCCAGGATAAGGAACACGGATATGGAGTGGTGAATGTACTGACCAGACTGCGGCTGAAATATGGAGAGGATGTGCTGTTTTACTATGAGGCAGAAGAAAATGGAACCCGGTGTACAATCCAAATTCCGGATGACGGAAAGGAGAAACGTGATTTATAGAAAATATTTGCAATCGGTGTTTTGTATCGCACTGGTTCTGACAGTGCTGACCGGATGTGGTAAAAATACGGGGCAGACAAGCCGGAGTACAGAAAAAAAGGAGATTGATATTCCGATCATTCTGACGGTAGATCCGACTTCCGGAAAGAAAACGGAACAGGATGTCGTTGATGCATTTAATGAAGAATATGCCGGTACGTATCATATGCAAGTGGAATGGATCATGGAGACGGAAGAGGAATACCGAAAAAATCTGAAACGGTTAAATGTCACAGACGAGCTTCCGGCTGTGATCTATGATGTGCGCACCCTGCCGTCCTTTTATCAGATGATGGTTGCGGATGGACGGATCGAGAATCTGAGTCCGTATCTGGAAGAGGATGAAGAGTGGAGGAATATGATCGAACCGGCGGTGATGGAAGGCTGTACGGATGAGGATGGCAATATCTATCTTGGACCGATCAGTACGGCGGCATTTGCGTGCGCCGGCATGTTTTGGAATCCGGAGCTTTTTGCGGAAGCAGGGATTGAGAAATTCCCGGAGACATGGGAAGAATTCTGGGACTGCTGTGACCGGCTGCAGGCAAACGGAATCACACCGCTTGGACTTCACACTGAAGGAACCGGCTGGGCGCCGATGCTGATTGCAACAGCAGAGGCAGCACACACGGAAGAAGGCTATGCATTTATGAAAGAGCTTCTCCCAGAAAGCTATTCCAATGATACCGGTCTTGAAATTGCAGAAACCTTGCAGAAATTGTTTCGGTATACAACAGAAGATGCAATTCATGCTGACTACGATGTGGCATACAATAATTTTGTCGCAGGAAAGGTGGCAATGATCCCGAACGGATACTGGATGATCGACCAGTTGCCGGAAGAATGGAAAGAAAAGGTAAGATTTTCCGCATTTCCGGGAAATAAACTGATCGCCTCACCGGAAACCTTTGGCTGGGCGGTGGTTTCCACTTACAGCGAGGAGGTCAAAGAAGGAGCGGTTGAATTTTTGAAATTTCGCACGAAATTCAATCTGGAAAAGAAGAAAGAGCTGATGGACAAGAACGGACGCACTGAAATCAGCCAGCTCCTTCAGGATTATGTAAATGCCTACAATAACAATCCGCAGATCGTTCCGAACTATCAGGTGAAATGGAACTCCATCCTTCAGGAAGAGACGATCGGGGAGTGCCTGCCACAGCTTGCCGCCGGGAAAATGACGCCTGCGCAGATGGTGGAGACTGCCGATGAAAGTATCCGGGAGTATGAGAAAGAGAGATGATGGGAGGAGAAGGCTGTTGGTGTCATTTTATCAATAACAAATTTTTTACATTTCGAAAAGTATATTTTTTGTTAAAGGAGGTTTGCGATTTGTTACAGTCTTTGATTGGATTCTTGCTATTATTTAAGCATAGAAAAGAAATCCAGACGAGGAGGAACGGAAATTATGAAAAACAAAAAAAGATGGCTGGCACTGGGGCTGGTAGGAATCATGACACTTGGATGCTTTGCAGGATGTGGAAGCAAGAGCGATGGCAAGAGTGCAGACGGTAAAGGGGACAGCAGCAAAGGATCTGTATATTATCTGAACTTCAAACCGGAGCAGGATGAGCAGTGGCAGCAGCTGGCAAAGGATTACACAAAAGAGACAGGTGTAGATGTAACGGTTGTTACAGCAGCTTCCGGAAACTATGAAACCACTCTGATGAGTGAAATGGGAAAGAGCGGAGCACCAACATTATTCCAGGTAAACGGACCTGTAGGACTTGCAAACTGGAAAGATTATTGCTACGACTTATCAGATTCTGATATTTACAAAGAACTCACAAGTGATGATTATGCACTGAAAGACGGAGATTCTGTAGCGGGTATCGGATATGTTATTGAAACATACGGAATTATCACAAATAAGACATTATTAAAAGAAGCAGGATATACACCGGATGACATCAAATCTTTTGCAGATCTGAAAAAAGTAGCAGAAGACATTACAAATAGAACTTCTGAACTTGGATTTTCTGCATTTACTTCAGCAGGTATGGACGGATCTTCTGACTGGAGATTCAAGACACACCTTGCAAACCTTCCGATCTACTTTGAATATCAGGATGAAGGAATTAACACAACAGATGCAATCAAAGGCACATATCTTGACAATTATCGCGATATGTGGGATCTGTACATCAACAACAGCACATGCGATCCAAAGGATCTTGCTGCAAAGACAGGTGACGATGCAAGAAATGAATTCCTGAATAAAAAAGCTGTATTCTATCAGAATGGTACATGGGAATATACACAGCTGATCGATGGCGGTCTGACAGATGATGACATGACCATGCTTCCAGTTTACTTTGGTGTAGGCGATGAAGCAAACCAGGGACTCTGCACAGGTACAGAAAATTACTGGTGCGTAAATAAAGACGCAGACGAAGCTGATATTCAGGCTACATTAGATTTTATGGACTGGTGTGTAACTTCAGATGAAGGAACAAAATGTATGGCAGACGATATGGGATTCAACATTCCGTTTAAGAAAGCTCAGGAATCTAAGAATCTCTTTATCAAAGAAGACAAACAGATGACCGAAGACGGAAAGACTCCGGTAGCATGGAACTTCTCAACAATGCCTTCAGAAGAGTGGAAAAATGGTGTTGGATCTGCACTGACAGCTTATGCGGCAGATCAGACAGATGCTAACTGGGATGCAGTAGTAAGTGCATTCGTAGATGGATGGGCATCTGAATACAAGCTTGCAAATGAATAAATAAGTTGCATAAAAAGAACTGACCTAGGGGCAGGCGGCTTGCCTGCCCCTTTTAAGTGAGAGGAGAGCCTGTACGAAGCGGGTTTTCTGGATATGGGAACTTACGTTTTTCCATATAAAAATAAAAAGTGAAATGAGAGCCACCTGGTAGGAAGATCCTTCCGGGCAAAAGGAAAAGAGGAGGATTTCTATGGAGAAGGCACTGAAAAAACATGCACCAATATTTGTTCTCCCAACATTTCTTGCATTTGTGATCGGATTTATTATTCCGTTTGCACAGGGATTTTATCTTTCTTTTTGTAAGTTTACAACAGTAGGAAATGCAACATTTGTTGGAATATCAAATTATACCGCAGCAATCAAGGATACATCATTTACAAGTTCATTTAAATTTACAGTATTATTTGCGATTGTATCGATCTTACTGATCAACGTACTGGCATTTGGTCTGGCACTGCTTCTGACACAGAAGTTAAAGGGAACCAATATTTTCAGAACTATTTTCTTTATGCCGAACCTGATCGGTGGAATCGTACTTGGATATATCTGGCAGATCCTGATCAACTGTCTGCTTACGATCATCGGACAGCCGCTTCTGGCACTGAATTCTTCAGCCGGTTACTGGGGACTTATCATTTTGATGTGCTGGCAGCAGATCGGATATATGATGATCATTTACATCGCAGGTCTTCAGAATGTACCGGATGATCTGATCGAAGCAGCAGAGATTGACGGAGCAGCAAAGTGGGATATCCTCTGGAAAATCAGAGTTCCGATGGTAATGTCTTCCATCACGATCTGCGTCTTCCTGACACTTACCAATTCATTTAAATTGTTTGACCAGAACCTGGCTCTTACAGGTGGAGATCCGAACCATGCGACAGAAATGCTGGCACTGAATATTTACCAGACATTCTACGCACGTGCCGGAATGCAGTGGAAAGGTTATGGACAGGCAAAAGCAGTGATCTTCTGTGTTCTGGTTATCATTATTTCACTGGTACAGCTGAAAGCAACAAGATCTAAGGAGGTGCAGCAGTAATGAAAAAGAAGAAAAGTATTGCAAATACAATATGGATAGTTATATTAACAATTGCGGCACTCGCCTGGATTTATCCGATCATTATGATCCTGATGAACTCTTTGAAAAAAGAATCAGCGATCAGTACAGGAACTGCATTTAAACTTCCGACTGCAGATGCATTTGCAGGAATCGCAAACTATGTAGATGCCGTTGCTTCAAAAGGATTTTTGAGCAGTCTTGGATACAGTACATTTATTACGATTACTTCTGTAGTTGCTATTCTTGTATGTTGCTCCATGTGTGCATGGTATATAACCCGTGTAAATAGTCCGATTTCAAAGATTTTATATTATCTGTTTGTATTTTCCATGGTTGTTCCTTTCCAGATGGTTATGTTCACCTTGTCACAGACAGCAGATACCTTACATCTGAATATGCCATGGAATATCTGGGTGATCTATCTCGGATTTGGCGCAGGTCTTGCGGTATTTATGTTCTGCGGATTTGTAAAATCGATTCCTGTAGAAATCGAAGAAGCTGCCATGATCGACGGATGTAATCCGCTGCAGACCTTCTTTTTGATCGATATCCATATCCTGAAGCCTACCATGATATCCGTAGGTATTCTGGAAGCAATGTGGGTATGGAATGATTACCTGCTTCCAACTCTTGTACTTGATATTAAGAAGTATAAAACAATCCCAATGCTGATCCAGTATTTCCGCGGAAGTTACGGAAGAGTTGAAATGGGACCGATGATGGCAAGCATTATGCTTACAGTAATCCCAATCATCATTGTATATTTGGCAGGACAGAAGTACATCATCAAGGGTGTTGCTGCCGGAGCTGTAAAGGGATAGAAAAATATAGTATAAATTTGGCGGACAGGCGTTGCTTGTCCGCTTTTAAATAGAAAAAGCTTGCAAATTTTGAGAGTTTCCGTTAAGATATAGCGAAAATGGTAGAAAACATTGAGAAAGGAAAGAAGGTATGTTTCAGACGATTATTGGGGCGGTCAGTTCATTTATGTACAGCAAACTTCTGGTGATTATTCTGATCGGTGCAGGTTTATATTTTACAATCCGGACAAGATTTCCACAGGTGCGTTTATTTGAGAGAGCTTGTGAGTCCGTGATGGAGAAGCCGGACGACAAAGAGGCAATCTCATCATTCCAGGCGCTTATGGTTTCAACGGCATCGAGAGTAGGAACGGGAAATATTGTCGGGGTGTCATCGGCAATTTGTATTGGGGGATTTGGTTCTGTATTCTGGATGTGGGTGATTGCGATCATTGGAAGTGCGTCTGCACTGATTGAAAGCACGCTGGCACAGATTTACAAGAAAAAGGGAGAGGATGGGAAATGCTATGGTGGTCCGGCTTATTATATCGAGGCGGCGCTGCATTGCAGACCACTGGCGATCGTGTTTTGTATTGCCATGATCCTGACTTATGCATTTGGATTCAATATGCTGGCATCCTACAATCTGCAGTCTACATTTTCCGGATTTTCTTTTTATGATCCGAAGGTAAGCCCATGGATCATTGGTGGGATTCTGGCAGTTCTGACCGGATGGTGTTTGCTTGGCGGTGGAAGCCGTATTGTAAAGGTGACATCGACGCTTGTGCCGGTGATGGGACTTGCATATATCGGTATGGCGCTGATTGTGGTTATCATCAATATCCGCAATGTGCCGGAAATGTTCCTGCGTATTTTTGAGGAAGCGTTTGATTTCAAGGCGATTTTCGGAGCGTTTGCGGGTTCTGCTATGATGCAGGGTATCCGCCGTGGGCTTTATTCCAACGAAGCCGGAATCGGTTCGGCACCGAATGCATCTGCTTCTGCAAATGTCAGCCATCCGGTCAAACAGGGACTGGTTCAGATGCTGTCTGTCTTTATCGACACACTTCTTCTTTGCACGGCAACGGCGATGATGTGTATGTCGTCTGGCATTGATCCAACCAGGGAGATGCAGGGGGCACCGTGGGTTCAGGCATCTCTTCAGGAATCCCTGGGAGCATTTGGTCCGGTATTTATAACGGTGGCTATGGTATTTTTT
>OFMI01000697.1_pt1 | contig 25970 bp, 29 predicted proteins | sample 1541741 | NCBI WGS metagenome assembly OFMI01 (sample SAMN04209219, study PRJEB22552) | human gut metagenome | biome: gut; material: feces | host: Homo sapiens | place: USA: Oklahoma | reverse complement strand
ATTCAATATTAGCATAAGTGCCTGCTTTGAATTCATCAATTTGAACGCTCTCGCCTTCAGCTGTTGCACCTTCACCGCCCTGTGCTTGTGCTTCTGCATTAGCACCGCCTTTTTCCCAAGAGCCGTCTTTTACTTCTTTTATAGCTTTAATTGTTCCGTTTGTTACATAGTTAATTTTTGCACAACCTGCAAAACACAATACTATTGTAAGTGCAAGAACAACCGCTACAAGTTTTTTGATTGATGATTTTTTCATTAGTGGGTATCCCCTTTCGCCCAAATTTTAGGTATGCGTAATTACGCCACATATTAAATTTATTATAAAACGGACAAAAAGTCAATAGTTTATTAAAAATTTCATTGATAATATTTAATTTTCTGTATAAAATTTACACACTTTCTTGTTTTTTTAAGAAAATTATGATAAACTGCAAGAGTAAACAGGATTAAATTATAAATTTGTTTATTATTTCATATTATATTACTCAACAATTTTTTAGGAGGATATGCTTCTATGAGATGCAAAAATTGCGGCTTTGAAAACAACGAAGGACTTTACATTTGTCAAAATTGCGGTTCTCCGTTATATGATGAAGACATGAGCAAAATTGCTCCCGAACAGGAGTATGAACAAAAAATTGCTCAAATTGACACAAGCGACGAAGACAAAGAGGCGGCAAAAAAGAAAAGAAATATCATAATCACTTGCGTTGCCGCAGTGCTTGTAGTTGCCATTGCAACAGCAGTGATAGTATTTGCCGTTAAAGGTTCGGGAAAAGAACCGACCGAACCGCAGACGATTTCACAAATATCGTCAGAAACAGAAACAACAAAAGACAAAGGTTACGAGTATTCAAAACCTAAAAAAACAACAACTACAAAAAAAGGAACAACGACAACTACAACAACCACCACCACAACAACAACTACTACTACAACCACAACAACTACAAACAAACCCAAACCGCCCGCAAAACCCGACTCCGACAACAACGGAGATAATACGAACAGCGAAAACAACCAAAACGGTGAAAGCGGCGGAAACGGCGAAAATATCGACAAAAACGAAGGACAAGACGACTGATGACAAGACAAGAAAAGGCAACGGAATATTTTAAATCAGGGTACAACTGTTCGCAGTCCGTTGTGTGTGCTTTTGCAAATTTAATAGATATGAGCGAAAAAAGTGCCGCAACATTGGCTTCAGGCTTCGGCGGAGGTATGGGCAGGCTTCGTGAAGTTTGCGGTGCAGTAAGCGGTATGATAATGGTTGCAAATATTCTCTACGGAGAAAACTGTGAAAGCGACGCAAAAGCAAAAAAAGAACACTACGAGCGTATTCAATACCTTGCAAACAGATTTAAAGAAGAAAACAATTCTATAATCTGCCGTGAACTTTTGGGACTCGACATCAAAGGTGCCGACTCGCCTGTACCGTCAGCAAGAACAACGGAATATTACAAAAAAAGACCTTGTGCAGAACTTGCGGGAATTGCAGCAAAAATAATGGACGAATACATTGAACAAAATCCAATAAAATAAAACTGAATGGTACTTTTTAAAACACGGCAACAACTAAACTGTTTAAAGTTGTTGCTTGGTTTTTTTGCCACAATTTCAATACCTTTTTCGTTGTTTTTAAACATATTAACATATTAAATTTTTTTCAGAAAATTATAATATAAGCAACTAATAATTGATTAAAACAATTAATATTATAATTATTAAAAATTTACACTTGCATTTTAAAATGAAATGTGTTATATTGTTTTAGTCGAAAAAAGTAACTGACCTATTTGCGCTGTTAGCTCAGCTGGATAGAGTGACTGGCTACGAACCAGTAGGTCGGGGGTTCGAGTCCCTCACAGCGCGCCAATAAAACCACACAGACTTTTTGTTTGTGTGGTTTTATTTTTTATATTTTCCGTTGGTTTTTAGAAAAATGCAGTTATATATCATTAAACTGCAAGGCACATTGCCGACATATAAATTGAATACACACATTATAAATTATCGGTAATTTATTTGAAAATCGTAATTGAACTTAATAATTCACTGTGATAAAATAAACAAAAAAATAAGGAGATTTAAAAATGAACAAGTTTATCAAAATTTTTACAGCCACAGTCGGACTCGCAGTTACTTCAACTGCTCTGATTTTAAGTTGTATAAAGGCGAAAAAGCCCAACAAAAACAAAAACATTGACCTAAGCAATATGGAACTTGTTTTTGAAGACAACTTTGACGGCGAGCTTGACAAAAACACTTGGGACACTTCGTGTGAAACGCCTAAACGACGAGGCGGTTATTGGGCACCCGAACAATGTTTCACAAAAGACGGAAAACTCATCATCCGAACCGAATACAAAGAAAACGGTGCGTATGGTTCAGGCTGGTACACAGGCACCTGTCGTTCAAGAAATCTCAAAGATTTTAAATACGGATATTTTGAGGTCAGTTGCAAAGTCCCTGCAGCACAAGGTTTATGGAGTGCATTTTGGATGATGAACGACTCTATGACAGGCGAATCAAAAAAATATGAAAACGGCTCTGAAATAGATATTATGGAGTCTCCGTATTACAATGACCCAAAAATGCCTGCAAAATTGTATCGCAACACAACAATGCACACAATTCACATTAACGGATACGGCGACGGGCATCGTTCAAAAGTTTCAAAACAGTACGAAGTTCAACAAAATATGTATAAAACTTTTAACACTTACGGTGTTCTTTGGACTGAAGACGAGTATGTGTTTTATATAAACGGAAAAGAAACTTGGAGAACAAATTTCGGCGTATCTCAAGTACCCGAGTACTTGTGGCTTTCGGTTGAAATTGCAGGAGAAAACGATAGTGCAAATCCTTACAACAAAAACAACAAATTCTGTTTTTCGGGTGAAATAGAGAAAAACGACAAAAACATATTTCCTGCCGACTTTGAAGTTGACTATGTAAGAGTTTATCAATTCAAATAAAAATTTGAATAAAAAATGCCCTCACTGTTTGGACTTATTAAAAGCTCAACAGCAGGGCTTTCTTGTTTTTTATTTTTTATATTTTCCGACGGCTTTTGCGAGAAAGTGCAGTGAAGTGCGTAAGAAATAATATTTACCCGTCAACAATGAACATTATATTTGACCGCTGTTTATGTTTTTATACACTTAATAAAACAATTAAATTTATTTTCATGGGAGTAATTTCAAAATGAACATCAGAATAGCAGAAGAAAAAGATATATCGCAAATCATTGAATTATTAGGTCAAGTGCTTCAAATTCACGCAGATATAAGACCTGATATTTTTATTCCCGACACAACGAAATACACAAGCGACGAACTTAAAAAAATGCTGAAAGATGAATCAAAGCCGATTTATGTTGCAACAGACGAAAACGATATGTGCTTGGGATATGCCTTTTGTCAATTAAGGGAGCAACCATTCTCAAATAATATGGTACAATTCAAATCACTTTTCATAGATGATTTATGTGTTGATAAAAAAGCAAGATGTCAGCATATAGGAGAAAACTTGTTTGAATATGTAAAAAATGAAGCAAAAAAAATGGGGTGTTATGAAATAACTCTTAATGTATGGGAGGGAAACACTTCGGCAGAAAGATTTTATGAAAAAATGGGACTTAAAACAAAAGAAAGACAAATGGAATATATATTATAATTGATAAAATGCATCATAAAAATAAATCGCATTTAAAAACCCCCTGTAATAAACAGGGGGCTTTCTTATTTTTTTATAATTTTTTTAAATTTTTCGACTTTATTTTCGAGACTTTTCCAATTTTTCGGATAACGGAATGAAAAATCAATGATATTAGGCTTAATGAGTACGCCTTTTTCACGGGTAAATGAAGTAAAACTTGACTTGCCGTGATATCCGCCCATTCCGCTTTCGCCTACACCGCCGAACGGCATTGAACTCGACACAATATGAAGTACCGTTTCGTTTACACAACCGCCGCCGAATTGGAGTTCCTGAAGCACTTGTTCTCTGTTTACTTTACTTGTAGTAAACAAATAAAGTGCAAGCGGTTTCGCCTTTTCTTTGAGTGATTTAATAAGGCTTGAAAGTGATGTATATTCTATTATCGGCAAAATCGGTCCGAAAATTTCCGACTGCATTACGGGATGATTTTCGTCATCAAGTTCGAGAAGTGAAAGTTCTATCTGTCTTGTTTCAGGGTCAGACTTTCCGCCGAAAACAACATTTGCACCGTCAAAATAGCCGACAAGTCTCTTGAAATGATTGTCATTTATGATTTTAGGCAAATGCTCCGTACTCAAACCGTTTTCGCCGTATGTGCTTAAAAGTTCTTCTTTCATTTTTTTAACAAGTTCGTCTTTGACGCTTTTATGCACATAAACATAGTCGGGTGCAACACAGGTTTGACCTGCGTTTATGGATTTACCCCATATAATTCTCTTTGCGGCAACATCTAAATTTGCAGTGGAGTCAACAATGCACGGACTTTTACCGCCGAGTTCAAGAGTAACGGGTGTAAGGTGTTCAGCGGCTTTTTTCATTACAACTTTTCCGACATTTACACTGCCCGTAAAGAAAATGTAGTCAAATTTCAAATCGAGAAGTTTTGCGTTTTCCTCTCGTCCGCCTTCAACGACTGCAACATATTCGTCGTCAAAAGCAATGTCCAAAACTTTCTTGATTACGGCTGAAGTGTGTTTTGCGTATGCCGACGGTTTAACAATGGTACAGTTTCCTCCTGCGATTGAACCAATTAGAGGCACAAGCGTGAGTTGGAAAGGATAGTTCCACGGCGACATAATCAGCACTACGCCGTACGGGTCGTGATATATTTTCGACACACCCGGAAATTGATACAAATCGGAAAATACATACTTATTTTTCATCCAGCCTGCCAAATGTGCTATTGTATAATCTATTTCTTTTTCAACAAAATTTATTTCTGTCAAATACGCTTCCACAGTGCTTTTATTGAGGTCTTTTTTAAGCGCTTTGAAAATATCGTCTCTGCAAATCTTAACTGCGTTTTTCAGTTTTTTTAACTGCTCCATACGAAATTCATAACTTTTTGTTACTCCGCTGTTATAAAAATCAAGTTGACTTTTATGTAATTTATCGTATTCTGTCATACTGTTCACCCTTTTTCGTGTATTTTAAATTTATATATTTTAATGATATTATAACCACTTTCTATTGTCAACAAACCTAAAAATGTCGCAATATTTCAATATTTTTGTTAATTTTTTACTCTTTGTTTGTCATATAAATGTCAATGCCGAAACTAAAAAATCAATTATTTAAACCGAATTTTCAAAAAACTGCTTAAATAAATTGTTAAATCATTCGCAATATGGCATGATTTTTATATCATTTATTTTAGAAATAAACAGTCTGTCGGTCAAAATTCAGCCCTAAATAGTAAAAATTGAATGTTCGATTTAAAAAAATTCACAAATTGTTTTCTTTTTCTGATTTTCACTGTACTCATTTTCAAAAGTTGAAATAAAAAAACGAGTATAGTAAAATATATTTGATAATAGTTTTCAAATTGCTCCCAAATGACAATCGAAAATTATTAAAATAAAGTATAAATTTTCTTAAATATCGGTGGTTATTTGTATGACAGTATTAAGTTCATGTTCAGACGACAAACAAAACAACGAAAATCAAGGCAATTACTCAATTGCAACTCATTATGATATTCGCTATAACGGAGAACATGTAGATTATATTAAAACAGAAAACGATACTTCGGAATTGACATTGGAAATGACTTATCAAAGCACAATTCCTTTCACTTTGGAATTCGGTATGATTGATAACTTTGAACAAAGACAGATTAAAGTAAAAGAAGGAAACGAATTTCAACAAGACACTGTTTTTAGAATTACCCTGCCCGAAACAGGTGAAGAGTTCAAAACAAATAACATTACGGTACAAATCAATAAATTAGGAAACAAATATCACAATTTGATTTTTTGGATTAAAAACAATACAACTCTCCAAAATCACAGCATACGCGGATATCATTTTTTAAGATTAAATATAAACGGCGATAAAAGTGCTCTGAACAAACCCGACGATGACACAACATTACCTTTTACAAACAATGTAGAAAAAGAAGTGTTCTTAGAATTAAATCCGTCTGTTGATAAAAAAGGAAAAAATATTGAGTGTGAACTTCAATTCAACATTGATAAAATATATGAAGGTGAAAACTATTACGAATCTTATAAAAACAATTTATGCAAAAAAAATGAACTTTGCTGTAATGGTTTTGGAAAACAATAAATTATTGGAAATAAACGGTTCAAAAAAATTTGCTTTCAGTTCAACTACAATAGAAAAAAACGGAAAAATCAAATTTTCGGCAAAATCAAACACTCTCAAAAATGAAGAGCTTGTATTTGTAGCAGTACCGTATCCTTTTATAAACTATGAAACCGCAGAACGCTACCAGATACTGGCATATAACAGTATTCCATATTATCAATATAAATTTGACGTAACATTTGAATTATCTTAAAAAGAAAGATAAAATTATGTCATACAAAAAATTTAAAACAATTCAAAAACACAGAGGTGTCAATATTGACACCTCTGTGTTTTTTCCATTAAATATCAACTTCCTGATAGTTGCTTTAAAAATGTTTTGTTTGAAATTTTTATTGAATTTTAGATATTTTTTATTGACAAACGATAAATTTTAGTGTATAACGGTGTTGTAAAGAAAATCAAAGCACTTCAAAAAACATTTTTTAACGGAGGTTGTTTTTATGAAAAGCAAACATTCAATCAAAATCAGTCTTTTTATTATAGGAATATTTTGGGCAGGTGCAGCGTTTCTCGCCGTATTTGCTCCGTACTTTTTCAAAAACATATACCCGACCATGTATGACAGGCCGAGTTTTGCACCCGTATTTTTAACGGTTTGCATATATATTGCAATGCCAATCGGTGCAGCGACGCTCGTTTCATTGACGGCAATTTTAAAAAACATTGAAAAAGGATTTGTTTTTGAAAGAAAAAATGTCGCATATATGTCAAACATAAGCATTTGTTGTTTCTTGGCGGCAGTTGAGTCTATGGCAGTCGGAACAATCCACTATTCTGTATTAATTTTCGGTTTAATGGCTTTTTTAGGCGGTATTATCATTCGTGTGATAATGAATGTATTTGACAAAGCAATAGAAATCAAAGAAGAAAACGATATGACGATATAATTTTAAGGAGTAAGTATGATAGTAGTAAATTTAGATGTTATGCTTGCAAAAAGAAAGATGAGTTCGGGCGAACTTGCCGAAAAAATAGGAATTACACAGGCTAATCTGTCTATTTTAAAAACAGGAAAAGCAAAGGCAATTCGTTTTTCGACTCTCGACGCAATTTGCAAAGCACTTGAGTGTGAAGTCGGAGATATTTTAGAGTACAGGGAGGAATAAAAATGGAAAACAATTCAGATATAATTTCTTCAAAGATATTGAAAACCAAAGTAAGTGATTTTTGGTTTACCGTTTCGACAATTATTTTTTGTTTTGCCACATTTTACATTGCATTTCAAACTGTTTTTGAAGTGGGAATATGGGGAACAATCACGCTGTCGGCATATATTATAATTGCAAAAATATTTTTCGACACAAAGAAAATAAAGAAAAATATGCTTATCAGAAACATTAGTTTTGTGTGCCTTTTGCTGAGTGTTTTATCTTTTTCGCTAAACTCTGCATTTATTTTTTACAAATATGTTATATGTATAGTTTTGTTTATGATTTTCGCCTCGACATACTCCGAAAACTCGCCCGACAGCACGAACGGATATATGCAGATTTTCAAAACAATTCAAATATCAATTTCAGGACTTTTTTCAAATTTAAAAGACGCTTTCAAATCATTCATACCGAAAGAAAACGGAAACAAAAGCAACAAAACAAAAAAATTAAAGGAAGTTGCAATAGGCATAGCAGTCGCATTGCCGTTGTGCGTTATCGCAATCGTACTTCTTGTTTTAAGCGACGACGCTTTCAGTTCACTGCTTAACAAATTGTTGTTAAATGTTGAATTATCGTTCAATTTTGCAAGCGTCGTACCGTCATTGCTTATGAGTGCAATATTGTTCCCGTTTGTCGCATCGTTTTCTTTCAGTATAAAAAACTCAAAAAACAAAAATAAAGATAAAAACCTGAAAAACAAAATGCAAAAAGTTGCACCTACCGTTGTGAAAACAATTATGGTACTGTTGCTTGCAATTTACTTCGTGTATCTTTTTTCTCAACTTGCCTATTTCTTTTCTGCATTTAAAAATATTTTACCTGAAAATTACCGTTTCACCTATTCGGAATACGCAAGAAAAGGATTTTTTGAAACAACCGTTCTCGCAATTCTAAACATTTCGGTAATGGCTTTTTCACTCATTTTTACAACAAGAAACGGCAAAAAAGTTGACAAGACAGTGAAAATTCTTTCCTGCATAATGTGTGGTTTCACGGCACTTTTTGTTGTAACTTCCATTTCAAAAATTGCAATGTATGTAAACAGATACGGTTTAACAGAGCGTCGTTTCGCCGCTGCAGTTTTTGACCTGATGCTCATTTTGTGCATAGTTTTGTTTGTAGTTCATCTGTTTGCACCGAAAGTTCCGTACGCAAAAATTTTGATTGTAAGTTGTATGCTTGTCGTTTCACTCATCTTTTTTATCAGCCCGGCAAAAATCATTGCAATCTACAACACCGAGCAGTATTTGAACGACAATATCAAAACAATAGACATTGACCACTTGGACAGTTTAGGTGCAGATGCCGTTGTACAACTTGAAAAACTTGCACTCAAACCGAAAAAACCAAACGACCTGATTTCTTATCAATATCAAGCAGACGCAAGACGAAAACTCGCAAATACATTCTACGGCAAAGAGTATGTATATTACAGCAATGACGAAAATGACGGAGAAAAGTTTAAATATGACTCTCACGGCACTTTCAATCTGTCAAAATACAAAGCAGTAAAAGTTTTCCAAAGAAATGAAGAAATGATAGAAGAAATATCCGCCGACCCTAATGAAACGGAAGTAAGTTTATATTACTGACAACAAATGAAAAAGCGTTCGTTTTTACGAACGCTTTTTGTGTTTTATTTGACTGTTTTATTCTGCAAACAAATTTAACAACGGTGTAAAATAAACACAAAGGAAAATCCACAGTTTTCTTTTAAGCGAAATCTTAAAATCGAAAAAGTAGTTTTTAAGACTTCCCGCATTTTCAAGAACAAAATCTCTGTCAATCTTAAATCGGGATTTAAACTGTCTTACAGTCACTAAATAGACCATATTCGTAAGGTTGATGTCAACTCTTTTTTTGACCTTTTGAGTTTCATTTGCCGAAACATTTTGCACTGTTTTTTTCGCACCTAAACACGCAGTTTTGATATTTTCCTTAAACGGACACTTTGTCATACTGTTTTTGTGTTTAATGTAATTATAGAGTTTTTTATGCACAAAACACGCCTTTTCAACATGGTTCATATATTGAAAATTAAAAAGCATATCTTCGCACATAAAAACTTCCGTATCAAATCTCAAATTATTTTTATCTATAATCTCTTTTTTGAGCAATTTATTCCACGCATAACCCTCAAAATGCCCTATTTCAAACAGAGAAAGTTTTGCCATTTCGCAATCGGTAACCACTGTTTTATTGCTTTTTTCATTTTTGAATGAACAAACGGCAATATCGCAATCGTATTTTTCCAAATCGCCGACAAGACGGGTGTAAATATCTTTTTCAACCGTATCGTCAGAGTCAACAAAAGCAACATATTTGCCCTTTGCCATCGAAATACCTTTATTTCTTGCAAATGACAAACCTAAATTGTCATACTCTTTACCGAGTTTCACTCTATTGTCTTTTAACAAATATTCTTCACAAATCTTCAAACTGCCGTCAGTCGAAAGGTTGTCAATCAAAATAATCTCAACATTTTCATAATCCTGATTGATGATACTGTCAATACAATCTTTTAGATATTTTTCAGAATTGTGTATGGGGACTATCAAACTGAGTAAAGCATTGCTCATTTGCACTTTCCTTTGAATTTTTAAAAGATTTTACTTTTAAATTATAACCTTTAAAGAATTTTATGTCAATCAAACATAATTTTATGCCAAATAAAAAACAAGACAGTAAGAACAATACCGTCTTACTGTCTTGATGATAATTAATAATTTTCTTTTCTGACTTCAAAATAACTTTGAGGATGATTGCAAACAGGACAAATTTCGGGTGCTTTTTTACCCATTACCAAATGTCCGCAATTTCTGCACTCCCACATTGTTTCTTCGCTTTTTTCAAAAACTTTTTGCATTTCAACATTTTCAAGAAGTGCACGGTAGCGTTCCTCGTGTGCTTTTTCGATTTCAGCAACCATTCTGAACCTTTGTGCTATCTCGTCAAAGCCCTCTGCCTCTGCTTCTTCGGCAAATGTTTTATACATATCTGTCCACTCATAATTTTCGCCTTCAGCGGCAGCCGCAAGATTTTTTGCCGTATCTCCGAGTTCTCCGAGTGCTTTGAACCACAATTTTGCGTGTTCTTTCTCATTGTTTGCAGTTTGCTCAAAGATTGCCGCTATTTGCTGATAGCCCTCTTTTTTTGCAACGCTTGCAAAATATGTATATTTGTTTCTCGCCTGACTTTCGCCTGCAAATGCTGCGAGCAAATTAGCCTCTGTTTTTGAACCTTTTAAATCCATACTGCACCTCCGATGCGACTGATAAATCAATTCAATTTAAAAATAAATATAAAACATTTTGAAAAGTAAATTAAAACATTTAAAAACCGTGTATTACCTTTTTCTATTTTGGCAACACGCTGCAAAACAGTTCACTGAACTGTTTTTCCCAAATCAAAGATTTGGAGCGTCTTGGCAAGAGATGAGGCTTTCACACTTTTTGATTAACCAAAGTATCTTTTAAGAAGTCCCTCAAATGCTTTACCGTGTCTTGCCTCATCTCTTGCCATCTCGTGTACTGTGTCATGGATAGCGTCAAGACCTGCTTCTTTAGCAAGACGGGCAAGGTCTGTTTTGCCTTGAGTTGCACCGTTTTCTGCTGCTACTCTCATTTCAAGGTTTTTCTTTGTTGAGTCTGTCAAAACTTCGCCGAGCATTTCAGCAAATTTTGAAGCGTGTTCTGCTTCTTCATAAGCTGCTTTTTCCCAATAAAGACCAATTTCAGGATAGCCTTCACGGTGTGCAACTCTTGCCATTGCAAGATACATACCTACTTCTGTGCATTCGCCGTTGAAGTTGTCACGAAGACCTTGTACGATTTCTTCTGAAACACCGTCAATAATTCCTACTTTATGTTCAGCAGCCCAAGCGAGTGCATCGCTTTCTCTAACTGCCATTTTTGCCTTACAGATAGGGCAGATTTCAATAGGTTCGTCACTTTCGTATCCGCATACCGGACAATAATATTTCTTTGCCATAATAAAAAACTCCTTTAAATTTTAATTTAATTATTTTTACTGCACTCGGCACAAATGCCGGTACAGCTGAAATCTTTCACATCGACCTGAAAATCTTCAAGCCCGCTTACTTTTTGAGCCTGTATTTCAAAATCGAAAACTTTTTTACAATTTTTACAATAGAAATGACCGTGAAAATCAATTCTGGCGTCGTACCTGACGCAATTTTCGTCTGCCGCCAAAGGAACTACAAGTCCTTTCTCCATCAGCGATGAAAGAGCGTTGTAAACAGTGGTTTTTGAAAAAGAAGGGTTATCTTTGACAACTGCTTCATATATCTCGTTTACACAGGGATGAATGCGATTGTCGTACAGAAACTGATAGACTGCTATTCTCTGTGGCGTCGCCCTAATCTTTTTTTCACGAAAAATTTCCAAAATTTTTTCGCTTTTCACAAATCTCTCTCCTTATTTAATTTGTAATTATTACTACTTTGTATTGATTACAAATTATTTATACCATATATTATTTTATTTGTCAATATCTTTTTCGATTATTTTTTAAAGAATTTCAAAAAATATAATTGCAAAGTGATTTGCAAATAAAAAAGGAGAGTATGAAAAAATGAAAATGAGTAAAAAACAAGAAAAAATTATGCGAGGCGTCGGTGTTGCAATGGCAGTCGGCTCGGTAATAGCCGCATCTGCCTCTGCAATGGGAAATGCTGACGGAAAAACTAAAAAGGCTGTCAAAAAAGCCGCAAACAATGTTGCTCAATTTGTCAGCGATGTAACATCTTTTATGTAAAAAAACGCCGACACCAAATGCAAAACAGCACAGCGAAACACGCCTGTCCGTCTTGCCGATGGTGTGGCGCATACATACTGCCGTAAAACCTACTGCAATTTTCTCTTGATTTTGATATTGTTATTTTATGATTATATTATAATGTATAGTAAATACCATTTATTATATTTATCTACATTTTAAAACCGTACATAAAGCACTCATTTATTTTTTGCAAATTCAAATACAATATCACACCTTTATTGTACCATATTTTTTTGCATTTTCAAGTCTTCCGTTTACTGCAATTTCACTCTGGAATTTTTCCTTTGCATCGCCGTCAAGAAAAACAGAATATTCTTTATTTTTAGAAATTGCCGCAGAAACTATTGCAACACTGTCATAGTCGTATCGAGGCATAAACGAAGCAACTATATTTTCACTTCCGTCAACAATCGAAAAGCGTGTGTTTTTCTTCTGTGATTTCTTTAAATCATATAATACGGAGGTTTGTTCGGCGTTTTTAAAAACATCAAGATTTGAGCCGACGGCAAAGCAGATGCCTCCGTTCAAAGAATATTCGTTTGCCGTCAACGGACTGTTTGACTTTTCTGTACTTAAAATGAGAGTTCCGCCGCTCATATTAAAACTGCCCGTAGTTGAAACCGAACTTTTTTGTGATTTTATATTTATCGTACCGCCGTCAATATTTATTTGAGCATCATTTTGCGCCGTTGCGTATATACCCTCTGCATCAGACGAAAAGTCATAGTATCCGCCCGAAACCGAAACTCTTTTGGCGTCGAGAGAAGCGTGCGTACTTTCTATATTAAAAACTCCTCCGCTTAAATTCAACAAATCGAGCGAACTAAAACCGTTTTTAGCCGTTTTTATATTGAACTTTCCGTTTGAAATATTTATATCTCCGTCGCACTGTACAGCATTTGAATACGAATTCAAATTTAAAACGCCATTGTTGATTGATACTGTTTTATTTGCTCTGATTGCAATACTGTCTTCATCTTTTTCACTGCAATCAATATTTATCGTGCCTTTTTTAATGTTGATGATTTTATCGGAATATACACCCGTTTTTCCGCATTTTATCGTCGTTTCGCCGTCTAAAAATGTCACGGACTGTTCGCAGTTCACACCGTCGTTTGCAGACGCAATATCTGTAATTCCGCTTGAAAACACTACATTTTTATCGCTTTCAATTCCGCCTTTATACTCCGTTTTTCCTTTTCCGGCAAAAGTTACGGGTACGCTCGTTTCAACACAATATTCGGATTTTCCTGCAATGACTTTGTTGTAACTGCCGTCGGACGAAATGATATATACTTTTTTGGCATCATCAATTTTTATCGGCGAACTGTCGTATTTTTTAATTACGGCATTGTCAAAAACTATTTTCACTTCTTTTTCAGGTGCACGGCACACAATTTTGCCATTTCCCAAATTCCCGCTGAAAATGTATGTTCCTTCTTTTTTTATCGTCAAAACATTTTCATCTTTTTTAATTCCGGAGCCGTCAATATTTATATCATTTTCAAAAAAGCCTATTTTTGTTGCCTTTTCTTTGTCGTACTCAACATTTACATCGGAATTGTCATACGCAACAACAGAGGAAATTGTACTTGTGTTTGTTGTACTGCATCCTGCAAAGGCGGCGCCGATTACAACACCCATAATAATACAACTGATTTTTTTAACCATCTTAATTCACCTAAAATCCAAAAAACTGATATTTCTGACTTTATCTGCTCTATATGTGTAATTATAAATTCAATGAATTAATTTAAGTGTAATTTTTTAATAATATTTTGTAAATTAATTTATGAATTATGGCAATAACACTTAACTTTTCCTTTAAAATAGTTTATATTATTATCTGTAAAAATAATTTAAAGCCAAGAATTAAAGGACAATTATGAAAAGATTTTTAAGCATTTTTTTGGCAATAGTAATCATATTTTCTTTTGCGTCATGCAAAAGCGAAAAAAACGAAAATAATACAAACATTTCCCAACAAACTCAAAGTCAGACCGAAAGCAAAAACAGAATTACTGCACAAGACGACACAAAAGACGAAAGTGAAACTTCGTCAAAAGACGAAAAACAATCCTCTGCAAGTTCTGATAAGAGCAAAACAAAAAACGACAAGAACAACAGTTCAAATACAAATGCATCAAAAAAGCCTGACAACAACAATAATAGTGGTTCACAGAACAACACTCAGGCGAACAGTGAAGTAACAGGAGAAACACAAAAGCCCGAGCAAGAGTATATTTACTGCACGGTTGAAATTGACTGTTCGGACATTGTTAAAAACAAAGACAGATTTAACGAAAAGCAACAAGTTTTTTACGACAGATATGTTGACGGCAAAAGAACAATTTTAAGTCCCGTAACGGTAAAAGTAAAAAATAAAAGTTCCGCTTACAAGGCAACTGAACTCGCCTGCAAACAAAACGGAATAAAAATGACAAAGAAAAACAGCGGATTTGGTATATACATAGTAGGATTTGACGGAATTAACGAAAAAATGTTCGGAAAAACAAGCGGATGGATTTACTATGTGAACGGGAAATCGCCGAGTTTCAGTTGCAGTGCTTACGAACTGAAAGACGGCGACAAAGTTTCATTTGTATATACCTGTAACGGATAAAAATTATTTTTTACAAATATAAAAGATATTTTCTGTTCTTTTATTAATGTTCAATTTGTCAGTACAGATATATCAGGTGCAAAAAGACCGCTGAAATTTAACATTTCGGCGGTCTTTAAATTTTAATTATAAATTAAACAAAAACAATTAGTCTTGTTTTTCACGGCAATATTTGTTTGGAATGTTTTACAAGTACATCCACAACATCATATATCGTTTCTCGGTCTTCGGGAGTGAGTTTTGCAAGTTTTTCGTCAAGCAAAGAGTTTTTTACAACATATCCATTTGTAACAACATCTGCCAAAGCCATATCTGCCGATATATCCAAAGCATTCAAAATTTTCAGAAATGTCTCAAGCGACGGTATTTTTTCTCCACGCTCGACCATTCCGATATAATTTGCCGTTAATCCTGTTTTTTCTGCCAAGTCTTCCTGTCGCAGTTTTTTCGCAAGTCTGTATTTTCTGATATTTTTACCGATTGTACCGAGTTTCATAATATCACTTCCCATAGTGTGTTGTAACAACTATTAGTATAGATTAAGAAACTCAATATATACACTAACTAACAGGAAGAAATAATAACTATCAGTAATGATTTTTTGCCTGATTTATGATATAATGCTTCATAAAGAGGCGAATTTTAAAATGATACCTAAAACAACAGCAACATTTATAGGACACAGCGAATGTTACGGAATAACAAAAGAACAAATAAAACAGTCTGTTTTAACGCTGATTGACAACGGTGTAACTGACTTTTTGTGCGGTGGTCAGGGCAAGTTTGACAATATGTGTGCAAGATGCGTTTATGAATTAAAAAAAGATTTTCCGAATATAAAAAATCATCTTATCATACCGTATCTGTCATTCAAAATAAACGACAAAGAAATTTACGACGACATACTGTTTCCCGAAGGTTTTGAAAAATATCATTTCAAAAAAGCGATACCTATGAAAAACAACTTTTTAGTTGATAACTCGAAATATGCCGTTTGTTATATCACACACGATTGGGGAGGCGCCGCAAAAACTTTTCAGCGAGCGAAAAAGAAAAATCTTAAAATCATAAATTTGGCAAACAAAAACGCAAACGGCAGTTAAATTCCCGAAACGCAAATTATTTTTGTACAGACAAAAAATTTTATTTATAAACTTATCAATAATCAAAAAAATAAAACACCCGTCGTTAAATACAACGATGGGTGTTTTGGCGTCCCGTAGAGGAGTCGAACCTCCGACCTACTGCTTAGGAGGCAGTCGCTCTATCCTACTGAGCTAACGAGACATATATTTCAACCGTTTATAAAAGCAGCGAGAAAAAGAAAAAACAGCCTTGTCAAAAAGACAGGCTGTTCTGGTGACCCGGACGGGAATTGAACCCGTGTTACCGCCGTGAAAGGGCGGTGTCTTGACCGCTTGACCACCGGGCCGTATATGGTGGCTGTAACTGGACTTGAACCAGTGACACTGCGGGTATGAACCGCATGCTCTAGCCAACTGAGCTATACAGCCATATTGCCGATTACTCAAATGCAAGCAAAATTATATACTATAAATTCGCATTTGTCAACACTTTTTTCTCATTATTTTTAATAAAATTTAATTATTCATAATTATTATCCCAAAAACTCATAAAAAACCGTTTTTTAACGCAATTTTTATTAAAAAGTGCCTCAAATATGAATTGCTTGTACAAAAATATACCCTTTGCCATAATTCATATTGCATTATAAGTTCAAATGCGTACAAATGTTTGACACAAAACAAGGTAATATGATAAACTATTACAAAAGAAAAGGAGAATGTTCTATGAAAAACATTTCCGACAAGCAAAAAGAAATATTTGAATACATTAAAAATTTTATAGAAGAAAAAGGCGTTGCTCCGTCTGTAAGGGAAATTGCAAACTCGGTCGGCTTGAAATCGGCGTCAACGGTGCAGTACCATCTGAACGCTTTGGAAGACGCAGGTTTGATTGAGCGGGACCCTCTTTTAAAGCGTACTATCCGTCTTTGTTCACAAAGCACAAAAATCAATCGTGTACCGCTCATTGGCACAGTCACGGCAGGCAACCCGATTTTAGCATTTGAAGAAATTGAGGACTACATAGCCTACACGGCAAATGTTTCAAACGACAAAAAATTGTTTGCTCTGAAAATCAAAGGCGAGTCAATGATTAACGCTGCCATACTTGACGGCGATATTGTCATAGTTGAACAAACACCCGTTGCAAAAAACGGCGACATTGTTGTTGCTCTGATTGAAAATGAAGCAACGGTAAAGCGTTTTTATAAAGAAAACGGTCATTTCAGACTTCAGCCCGAAAACGATTTATTTGAGCCGATTATAGTAAACGACTTGTCAATTTTAGGGAAAGTCATTGCTTGCATGAGATATTACTGATTTCAAAAATATAAATCGAAATCGTGCTGATTTATATACACAAAGTCCGTTATTACAACACTTTTAATTTTATATTTGCAATATATATTTAATAATCTGTTGACCTTTATTAAAACTTATATTAAAATTAAATATAATTATTAATTTTTAAAAAATAAAAACGGTGTTTTGTTGATAAAACACCGTTTTTGTGATATTATTCTATAATATTGATATTTATATAACTATATTACGGAGATGTTTCAAATGAGCGAAAACTGCAATCACGATTGTGCGAACTGCTCTTCAAACTGTGAAGAAAGAAAGACTGACAAAAAGTCTTTTTTGAAACCTTTAAACAAATACTCAAAAATTAAAATTGTTATCGGCGTTGTAAGCGGTAAAGGCGGGGTCGGAAAAAGTTTTATCACCTGTGCTCTTGCCTCTGCCTGTGCTAAAGCAGGACTTAAAGTCGGAATACTTGACGCCGATGTTACAGGTCCGAGCGTTCCGAAATCTTTCGGTATCAAAACAAGGGCTATGCAGGACAACACAGGTCTTTTGCCGACAGTTACCGAAAACGGAATTAAAATAATGAGTATCAATTTACTCCTTGAAAACGAAAACACACCTGTTGTTTGGAGAGGTCCCGTTATCAGCGGTCTTATCGAACAGTTTTGGACAGATGTAAATTGGGGCGAACTTGACTATCTTTTTGTAGATATGCCTCCCGGCACAAGCGATGTTGCACTGACTGTTTTTCAAAGTCTTAAAACAGACGGAATTGTAATAGTTTCAACACCGCAGGAACTTGTTAAAATGATAGTTGAAAAAGCACTCAATATGGCAAATATGATGGACATTTCCGTACTCGGAATTATTGAAAATATGAGTTATTTTGTCTGCGACGAATGCGGTAAAAAACACTACATTTTCGGAAAAAGCAACACTGACGACATTGCAAAAGAGTTCGGTATCCCCCTGCTTGCAAAAATTCCGTCAAGACCTGAAATCAGAAAACTTGTTGACGAAGGCAAAATCGAACAGGCTGAAATTGAAGAACTGAACGATTTTGTTGACGCACTTACAAAATAAAAGAGGAACAGAAAAATGGCTAAACGAGATAACTACATTTCTTGGGACGAATATTTTATGGGAATTGCCGTACTGTCTGCACAAAGAAGCAAGGACCCAAGCACACAGGTCGGTGCTTGTATCGTAAACCAAGAGAACAAAATAATGAGCGTCGGCTACAACGGTTTTCCGTGGGGCTGCGGCGACGACGATTTTCCGTGGGAGCGAGAGGGCGAAAACACAAAATACCCTTATGTATGCCACGCAGAACTGAACGCCATACTAAACGCAGGCGGAAGAAATCTCAAAGACTGTAAAATATATGTAGCACTTTTCCCGTGCAACGAGTGTGCAAAAGCAATCATCCAATCGGGAATTAAAGAAGTTATCTACATTTCCGACAAATACGCCGACTCGCCGTCAACAATCGCAAGTAAAAAGATGTTGAATGCAGCGAGCATCAAACTCACTCAGTTTAAAAGTGAAAAAAGCCATATCACACTGTCTTTAAATGTTGAGGATGTATGATGCAAGTCGATATTTATGATTTTGACAAAACAGTCGTTCCTTTTGACAGCGGTTCAAAATTTACAATATACTGTCTTTTGCATTATCCGTGGTGTATCATATATCTCCCGATAGTATTTGTTGCGTCTGTTTTGCTTTTTTTGAAAATAATAGACCTTAACAAATTTAAAAAAGTGTGCTTCCTTTTTTATGCCCTTGTGCCTAAAAAACAAGCAGTTAAAAACTTTTGGGACAAATACGAAAAAAGCGTATTTACATGGTTCAAAAAGGAAAACAGAAAAAGGTACGCCGTTGTCATCTCTGCTTCTCCCGACTTTTTACTTGAAGAAATAGCAAAGAGAAAAGGCATTGAAATTGACTGTCTGCTATGCTCAAAATTCAGTAAAAACGGCGTTTTAATCGGAGAAAACTGTAAAGGCGAAGAAAAAGTCAACCGTTTTTATAATGCATTTGATAAAGAAAAAACTCAAGTTGTTGATGTTTACTCGGACTCAATGCTCCACGACAAACCGATTTTTTCTTTAGGTCAAAACTGTTTTCACATTGTAAACGGCTCAAGAATAAAATTCAATTATAAAAAGGCTTATGCAAATGAAAAATAAAAACATACTTGTAATCGTATCTTTGGTTTTGGTTTGCGTCGTACTTTTCGGAGTTATGATTTTTCACAACGAGAAAAAAAAGAAGTTTGAAAAAGAAAACCCCGTAACATACGAAACAACAACCGAAAAGGAAGAGCCGACGGTACTTTTTGCAGAGTTTCCCGACGAAGAAATTAAACTGTACCGAAAAGGCACTTTTGTGACAATCAACTACAAGGGTACCGAAAAAAATCTCAGCGAATGGAACAATTTAATAACAAAAGAAAATTCAGAAACATACTATTTGGATATTGACAACGACAAGAAAAAGGAAGTCGTATGCAAAGCGTATGCCGGAAAGGAAGAATTTTCAAACAAAGATGTTTATGATATATATATTGTAAATATCGACTTTTTGGCTGACGGCACACCGAATATTACGACAAAAGTTATAAATCGTTACAAAGCAAAAAATGTTATTAAAGCAAGAATTTTGCAGGAACTCAGTCAAATTCAATCATTACCCGACACTTTGCAGTTCTGTCTCGGCGACATAAACAGTTTTATCAAATACGATGAAAAAACGGGTATTGCACAGACGAAGTACGCAACATTTATCAAAACGCCCAAAACCGACGACGGAAAAACGGCTACATTGCTGAATTGGTCGAGAGGCGGAGTGTATTTCACGGTTGATGCAAAAACAGCTATCATTACCGTAACAATAGATGTGCTTGCAAAATTCAAAGAATTTGAAGAACAAAAGTATATAGGACAACTGAAGTACGATTTGAGCATCACTCCTACCGATATAGGAATTAAATCGAATTCAACGGCATTTACCACAACTGACGAGTTAAAAGCAAAAGCACCAAACGGTGCCGTAAGAGATGTTAAGGATTGGGATGTTCTCGTAAGAAACAAAGCGTATTCCGAAAGTGCCGCCAACGGTTCTTTTGAATTTTCAACAAAATTGAACGATAAAAAAGACATTACGGTAAATGAAAAAGACGCTTTGTCAATCTGGAGAATTATGGTCAGAGAAGACAAAGTTCAAATTGTTTCAAAAAAACCTTTCGACGAAAACACAATTACAAACAAACAGTACAGTGTTGTGGTCGATGACAGAAATATTGCTGCAAAAGCAGAAGTTTCACAGCGAAACGGTTTTTATATACTTGAAATTAATTTTGATAATGAATATGAAAAAGAGGAAATTTCCGATTTGACAATCAAATTCGGAAAACAGTAGGTGTTAATATTGAAAAAAGCAAATGTATTCATCACGGCAGACTCCCCTTGCGATTTGCCGAAAGATATCACAGAAAAAAGAGAAATTACAATAGTACCGCTCAGCGTACTTCTCGGCGAAGTGTCTTACCGTGACGGAATAGATATTAAGCCGCAGGCAATTTACGACAATGTTTCAAAAACAAAAGTGTTGCCGAAAACTTCAGCCGTGCCTATCGGTCAATACTATGACCTTTTCAAAAAACTGACGGAAGACGGCTCTGAAGTAGTACACATTTCGCTATCGTCGGGTATATCGTCAAGTTACCAAAACGCAGTCAATGCGGCGAGTGAGTTCAGCGGTGTGCATATTGTTGACTCTCGCTCACTGTGTCACGGTTTCGGTCTGCTTGTTCTCAAAGCGGCGGATTTTAGAGATAAAGGCTTGGACGCAAAAAAAATTGCAGACAAAGTGAGAAAACTCGTTCCGAAAACAAGCGCAACTTTCGTAATCAACAATCTTGACTATCTCCACAAAGGCGGCAGATGCTCGGGTGTAACAAAACTCGGCGCAAACCTTTTGGGAATTAAACCCGAAATTGCAGTCAATGCAGAAACGGGAACACTTGATGTTTCTAAAAAGTATCGTGGAAAAATCGACGCAGTTTATAAAAATTATGCAAAAGACATATTGAAAAACAGCGACAAAATGGACAAATCACGAATTTTCATTTCAAATTCGGGTGATGTTTCAAAAGAAACGATAATGTTTGTAAAAGGTCTTTTTGAAGGTACAGGCAAGTTTGAAGAAATCATCATTGCCGACGCTGGCTGTGTAATTTCAAGCCACTGCGGACCAAAAACATTTGCAATTTTTTACATTAAAAAATAATTTTAAATCCAAATCCGATTTTAAAAATCAAAAAAATCACTTAATTATATAAAAAACCATAGGGCAAAGAATCGTCCTATGGTTTTATTTTTTGTATTATTAAATTGAAAAGTTAAATACTGTTTTTTCTTTCACTCACGCAAAAACTCGGCAATGCAATCTCGCTGTAAACGGTGGAAATGACTTCATTTTGAGCAACTCTCGAATATACTCCCGAAAATTTTCCACCGTAAGAAAAAAGTCCTGTCAAATTAAAATACTCTTTAATATCTTCAAAGCCGTTGCCGTCTATGAAGTCGAGGTTTTTGCTTCTGTACGGAGTGATAAATTCCTGAACAATATATTTGTCGTCAAGTTCAAGACAGTTATCAATAAACTCTGCCCATTCTTCGTCGTTTTCGCACTCAACACCTGACAAAACATTTTTCGAGCCGTATGAATCGGTCGGTTTCACTATCCATTTTTTTCTTTCTTTTTTAATTTCGTCTATGTTGATTAATTTATTTTCACGGCTGAGTTCAAATGTTTTGGGAATATGATTTTCAATAAATTCAAGTTCGTCTTTTTCCAAAAACGATGAAGTGAGTTTTGTATTGCACAAAACCTCGAAAAGCGTTTTGGTATGGACAACCTGCGTTCTGAAACTGCCCATAAGACAAACTGCACCGTCCTTTACGGCATTTAAAAATGGCTGAATAAAGTCGTAGTTTTTCATAATATCTGCCGTAACGGCACGGCGATATACAAGGTCAACTTTCATTTTATTCGGTGTTTTTAAAACTCCGTCTTGATACTCAAAATCTCTTATATCGACAATTTCACAATTCAAATTTTTTCTTTCAAACGCCTTTTTAAACTGTTTAAATTCTTCACTCGTTGCATTTTCGGTAAAATCAGTGATGATAACATTTGGATTTTCGACTTTTTTGCCGTAAGTTTCATATATTTTAAGAAATTCGTCAACAAGAGAGTCAAAAAGTTCAAAAGATTTTAACTCATACTCCTTTTCAAACTCGTTGAACACGCCTGTTTTTTTAACAGCCGTAACAAGTTCTCTGTCCTCGTTCATTGCACTTGAGCCGTCTGTATTTATTTCGCAAAACTTAAAATTCATATAGTCAGACGATTTTTCATCTTCATTAAAAAATATATCTATTCTGCTGACGGGAATGACATTTTCATAGCCGTTGTCAAGCAAAATCAATTCTTCAAGTTCTTTTGAAAAGCCGAAAGCTTTGCGAAACTCTGCATTTTCGCAGTATCTTTTTATAACCTTGTTGAAAATTCTGTTTGACATTTCAACAATACTTTTAAATTTTTCCGTTTCTTTTTCAGAAAAAAGTTTTGGCATAAACATTGTATAAACGGCTCTGCCGTGATACTTTGCAGTTGACTCGTTTGTCAAATAATTTCTTTGAACAAGCGCCTGTTTTCTGCACTCTTCTCTGTTTTTATTTGCAGTTTCAAAATACTTCTCATCGAGAAATTTCATCTGTTTCCTCCGAAAATTCATATACGCTTTTACCCGATTTCACACAGTTTTCAAGCAAAAGAATATACTTTTTTTCACTTTCGTTTAAATTGTTTTTCGCATTTTCTATAACAAATTCGGCAAATTGTTTTGCATTTTTTCCGTAAACTTCAGCCTCATAGCCAAAAAGTGCAACCTGTGTTTTTGCATTTTCTATTTCTTTTGTTGTTTTACAGTTTGCAAAATCAAGAAGGCTTTTTACAGTATTTTCACTTGAAAAAATGCCTTTTATAAGCGAACAATACGCAAGTGTAAATTCGACGGGCATACTGTCTGCACTTCGTATTTCTATAAAATTTTTAACTCTCGAATCGAAAAATGCCATTGACAACAAATGGTTTACATTTTCGTCGGTTACCGTTTTGTTTTCAAAAATCTCTCTTGCCGTTTTTTTGCCCGTAAACACTTCTCTTCCGTTTTCAAAAATAAAAATCGGGGAAATATTTGAGTAAAACTCTGCAAGTTTTTCAAAAGAAAAATCGTCGTCAAAAATATTTCTTATAATTCCTGTTCGGGTGTCGTCAACTTTTCGCCAAGCGTCTATTCTCGGGCAATGATTATCTGTTTTTTTGCACTCCGTAACGGGCGAATTTTCGCTGACAAGGTACAAAATCGGCGACAAAACGGAAGCGAGTCTGAGTTTATCAACAAAATCTTTTTCGCTGAAATAATCTATGCTGACTTGTGTTGCACAGGTTTGACGCATCATATATTGAGGTGTGTTGCCGAGACTTTTAAAATAGCCGTTCATCAGGCGATAGCGTTCTTTCGGAATGATTTTGCAATCATCGGCAAGCGAATTTCTGCTGTAACCGTACATTTCAAGCGAAAATCCGTGCTTTTTTAAAAGCGGAGTAAAAACGCTCAAAAAATCATTATATATATTTTCTATCTCTGAAATATTTTCACAAGGGCGAATACTTACCTCAAACTGAGCCGACGGCTCAAGCGTAACAACATAATTTTTGTTGCCGAGTGAGGCAACTCTGTCGCCGAAAAAAGAAACATCTTCAAAAAATGCCGACGCTTCTTCAAGCAAGTTTTCGACGCCGTCATCATAATATACACGCCTGTTTTTCTTTTTGTCCGTGACAAAATGTTCAGTTTCAACGCCGAGTGAAAAGCCGTGTTTTTCCTTAACACCGCTTTTGAACACCGACACTAGTTGTTTTTCCAAATCTGTCATATTTTCTAAATTCCTATCATTACTATAAAAATAATATACACCTCATAAAAATAATTATCAACAGTTTGATACTTTTTTCACCTTTTTGAACAAAAAACATTTTTGCAGATATGTTTTATATAGTTAATCGGCGAATACAGACGAGTAAATTATATACAACAAATTAGTTATAATCGTTTAATTTGCAGTATTTTGCTTTGTTTTGTTCATAAATTATAATATAAATATTTACCGTAAAAGAATGAATTTGTATTTTACACACGCTATAATAATTATATATATTTAAAGGAAAGATGAAATGATAAAAAATCCATACAAAGTTTTAGGCGTGCCTGACGGTGCAGATATGGACACGGTAACGGCGGCGTACAAAAAACTTGCTAAAAAATACCATCCCGATTTAAACCCGAACGACGCATCTGCCGCAGAAAAAATGGCAGAAATCAACTCGGCTTACGACCAAATAAAAAACGGAGAAACGAAAAGCGACTACGGATTTTACGGTCAAAAAACAAGTTCATCGGCGTCGGCGAGCGACTATATGCGTTCTGTTCAGTCGTTTTTAATGAGCGGACAATACGCACAGGCGTTGAATTTGCTTAAAAATATTGAAGACAGAAATGCAAAATGGCACTACTTTGCGGCAGTTGCATACTCCGGACTTCAAAACAGAGAAGAGGCAATCAAAAACGCAAAACGTGCCTGCGAACTTGAACCGTCAAACACCGTTTATCAAAGGGCGTACCAAAGTCTAATAAACGGAGAAAATCCGTCTGATGACTACGACTCTCCTTTCGGAAGTTTTACTTTCGGAGGTTTCGGCTTTCCGTTCGGCAGTTACACATACACAACAAGCGAACAAAACGGACACCGTACAACTCACAGGCGTGGCGGTTGTCTTTCGTTGTTTTTGAAAATATTTTTAATCATTTTGATTATCCGTCTTATAGTCGGCATATTTTTCGGCGGACTTTTCGGAATAGGCAGAAGCAGACGGCCTTCGTACTATTCTCAAGGAAATTCGCAATACAGTCAGTACGGCGACTATGATGATGACGATGATGATACCGCCGAATTTTTCGGCAAAAAAAATACAGATGAAAATTACAGGGGGTAAGTTTTTTTGAAAAACTTTTTCAGAAATCTTGGCTATAAACTTCAAAATTCTCTTGTCGGCAGAAACGGTCCCGACGATTTGTACAGACTGATGAATATCGTTGCACTCATTATAATTATGCTCGATTTATTCATCCGAAACCGTACTGCATCGGCAATTTTGTACATAGTTGCACTCGGACTGATTATTGCATCAATTTGCAGAGTTTACTCTAAAAATGTTTCAAAACGCCGACAGGAAAACTATAAATATGTTGTTTTCAAAAACAAAATAAAAAGCAAGTTCAAACTTCTTTCAGACAAGTGGAAATACAGAAAAACGCACATTTTCAGAACTTGTCCGAACTGTAAAAAAACACTGCGTCTTCCGAAGAAAAAAGGGGAACACACCGTTACCTGTCCTATTTGCAAGACGAAATTCAGCGTGAAAGTGAAATAAAAAATCACATTCAACAATCACGACAAATAAAACTTAATGATTAGTCAAGACCTCCGGCTAAGCCGGAGGCTTGAGTAAGCCCTAGAAGGGCTTTTT
>OFMI01000676.1_pt1 | contig 26525 bp, 18 predicted proteins | sample 1541741 | NCBI WGS metagenome assembly OFMI01 (sample SAMN04209219, study PRJEB22552) | human gut metagenome | biome: gut; material: feces | host: Homo sapiens | place: USA: Oklahoma | reverse complement strand
GGGTATCGCGAGAAGACATCGTCGTGCATTATCTGATGCACGACGATGTCGTAACGGGCGATACAGCGACGGTGCAAGGCCGCCGTGTCGGCTTGGCCGTTTCCAAAGCTGTTGGCAACGCGGTCACGCGCAACGCCGTGAAAAGGCGTTTCCGTGTGCTTGCACGAAAGTACGAATCACTATTACCTGAATCCTGCGATATCGTGTTGCGTGCCAAGCCAAGTGCCGCACGTGCCGATTTCCTGTCGCTTGAGCAGCAGATGGCATCGTGTTTCGAAGCGGTGAAACGTAAAACCGCTTCCCGGCAATGAGCAAGGGGCATCATCGCAATTGGATGGTGCGGCTCATCCGCTGGTATCAGAAACATATTTCCGCCCATACCGCACCTCGGTGCCGGTATTATCCCAGCTGCTCCAATTATGCGATTCAGGCGATTGAACGATTTGGCTGCCTTAAAGGTGGCCTTCTTGCGTTATTACGCCTTCTTCGTTGCAACCAGTGGAACCGTGGAGGAATCGACGACGTTCCACAGCTCTATTCCTTGTTTTACAGATGTTCGTGGTCGAAGGCACACGAGGAGCCTCGTCTCACGCCTCTGGATGTAGATGAACCTATAGGCGATAAGGAGAATGGCCTGTAATGAATCAAGATCAATTCCTCCTCGATAGTGGTTTCTGGGGCTGGCTGTACAAGCTCCTGTACCCCGTCGAGTGGCTCATGACGCAGATTATGGCCGGATTCCACCGATTCATGGTGATGCTGGGCATGAACGAGATCGGTTTCTCGTGGGTCATGTCCATCGTGTTCCTGGTGATTGTGGTCCAGGCGTGCGTGTTCCCGCTGTTCTACAAGTCCATGAAGGGCATGCGCAAGATGCAGGCCCAGATGGCCGTTTTGCAGCCCAAGATGCAGCGCATCCAAAACAAGTACAAGGGCAAGAACGATCCCGCCAGCAAAGAGGCTTTGCAACGCGAGATGATGAAGCTCTACCAGGACAATGACGCGAACCCGATGGGCGGCTGCACATCGATGCTGCCTATGTTCGTGCAGGGTCCTGTGTTCATGTGCATGTTCTACACCCTGTCGGCCATTCCATACATCGCCCGTGGCAAGTTCAGGAACGGTTCCGGCCTCGGCGCCTTCGACATCGCCACCGCCAAGCAGTTCACCTCCACCAACGTGTTCGGCGTGAACGTGGCCGAGAACTTCACCACCGCCGACATCCACGGCAAGATCATCATCGGCATCTTCGTGGCGTTGATGTGCTTCTGCCTGTGGCTCATGCAGTACAACAGCATGAAGCGCAACATGGCCCAGAGCGCTGCGAACAAGCAGACTGAAATGATGCAGAAGATGATGCTGTGGATGTTCCCGATCATGTACATCTTCTCCGGCGTCGCCATGCCGTTCGCAGTGCTGGTGTACTGGCTGACCAACAACATTTGCAACCTGCTGCGTTCCGTCTGGCAGATCCATGTCTTCCCGACTCCGGGATCCCCGGCCGCCGAAGCGAAGGAAAAGCGCGACCACGCCCACGAGAACGCCCGCCGCGCCAAGGCCGGTCTGCCGTCCCTCGAAGAGGAGGAGCTGCAGAAAGCCAAGAAGGCCGCGGAGGCGAAGGAAAAGAACGGCTTCCAGCGTCAGCAGCCAAGCCGCAAAAAGAAGAAGAAATAACATCAAGTGTGTGTCCTGTGTTTCACGTGAAACACAGGACACACCGCTTTTGTATCGGGCGAATCGCCCATATGATACAACCCAATCAGTAGACTTTCAGTAGACTTGAAATAATACGAACCCCGCTCAAAGGAGTAAAACACCATGGCGCAGGATGCTGAGAAAACCATCGATCAGCTCAATGACGAAGCTGACATCGCTGCCGATTACCTTGAAGGATTGCTTGACATCGTCGACTACGAGGGCGATATCGAAATGGGCGTGCGCAACAACCGTCCGACCGTGCAGATCGTTGCCGACGACGACACCGACATCAAACATCTGATCGGACGCAACGGCGAAGTCGTGGACGCCCTGCAGCAGCTCACCCGACTCGCCGTACAGCAGAAGACCGGCGAGCGGTCCCACCTCATCGTGGACGTGGACGGCTATCTGAAGCGCAAGCGCCAGCGCCTGCACGACCTTGCGCTGGATGCCATCGACGAGGCGCGCGAGACTGGCGAGCCGGTGGACCTGAAGCCGATGAACTCCTTCGAACGCAAGATCATCCATGATGTGGTGCGCGAGGAAGGCATGAAGTCTCGGTCCCATGGCGAAGAACCGCATCGTTACGTCACGGTGTACGTCAAGGCTTCCGCAGCCGATGACGCCGACGAGATCGACGAAGCCTGAAATAGTTTCACGTGAAACATGAAGCGTCGCGAGTTTCTCGCGGCGCTTTTTTGATGCCTGTAGATTAGGATGGTGTGCATGAGTGATGTGAATGACGAATTGGATGGGTCGCCGATTCTTGAGGAAGTGCTTGGCGATGCATTGGGCAAGTTGAAGGTGTTTCACGTGAAACTTGCTGCGGAAGGAGAACCGCGCGGGCTGATAGGGCCACGCGATGTCGGTATTATTTGGGAACGGCATATTCTGAACTCCGCGGCCATCGTACCGTTCATCCGTGAAGCAACGGCCAAGAGGCAATTCAAGACGGTGGCGGATATCGGCAGTGGCGGAGGATTCCCCGGTATCGTGGCGGCCGCCTGCCTGCCGGACCACCAGTTCACCTTGGTGGAACCGATGGAACGCCGTATCGAATGGCTTCATGAGTGCGTTGACGAAATGGGATTGGACAATGTCTCGATAGTGCGCTCCCGAGCCAACGCCGTAATCGAAGCCGTCCGCGGTTCGAACGGTGGCCGGAAGGGCAGGGGAGAGGATGCCGTCGATCTCGACGGAAATCCCATCCCGGTCAGGCATTCGTTTGCCGTGGTGACCTGCCGTGCGGTCGCGCCGATGGCCAAACTATCCGGATGGACGCTGCCGTTGCTGGACAAAGGCGGACGGCTGGTTGCCCTGAAAGGACGATCCGCGCAGGAGGAAATCGTCAAGGCCACCAAAGAGATCTCCAAAAACGGCGGTATCCATCCCCGCGTGGTGGAGGCCGAGGTCGGTCCGGGTCTGGAACCGACGCATGTGCTGATGGTGGACAAGCGATAAGTTATCCACAAAATCGCGTGAGTTATCCACAGTATCCACAATCGCGGAAATGTGTTACGAAGCATCTTGAAGAAGCTTGGAATTGCAACGATTGTTCTGTGGATAACTTTTGGGTGGTCGGATGAGTTATCCACCAACTATCCACCGTTGTTCACAATGGTGCACATGGCCGTGAACAGGTGAAAATCTGTCCACCCAAATGATGAAACTTGATTGTTGAATATGTATAGGAAGGCTAGTTCATGACTGGACCTGAAGAACCAGACAATTTGACGTCGATGGAATCCGCCACGGAAACCATCAAGCGAATCTTCGAAGGCTCGACATCCCCCGTAGGCGCGCAAATCGCTGATGAATCGACGCGATACAAGGCATTGGAGCATGCGGTCTGCCCGAAGCCGGCCCAAACACGCCTGATCGCAGTCGCCAACCAGAAAGGTGGCGTCGGCAAAACCACATCCGCGGTGAACCTGTCCGCGGCCTTGGCCCGTTTCGGATGCAAGGTCCTGCTTATTGATATGGATCCGCAGGGCAACGCCTCCACGGCATTGGGTGCCCCGCACGCCTCCGGTCAGCCTTCGGTGTATGACGTCATCGAAGGACGCAAGCGCATCGCGGAAGTCAAGTGCACGTGCCCTGATTTCGACAACCTCGACGTGGTCCCCGCATCCATCGATTTGAGTGGCGCCGAACTTGAGGTCGCCGACATGGCGGACCGCAACTCGCTGCTGAAGAACGCGGTGGACGAGTTCCTCGCCACCAGCGAAGAGCATTACGATTACGTGATCATCGACTGCCCGCCGAGCCTGGGTCTGCTGGTGATCAACGCCATGTGCGCCGTGCACGAAATGCTGATTCCGATTCAGGCCGAGTATTACGCCTTGGAAGGTTTGGGCCAGCTCATCAACACCATCGGACTGGTGCAGGAACATTACAATCCGTCGCTGCTGGTCTCCACGATGCTCATCACCATGTACGACAAGCGCACGCTGCTGAGCCGCGAAGTGCATGGGGAAGTGAAGAAGCACTATCCGACAATCGTGCTCGACACCACCATTCCGCGCACGGTGAAGATTTCCGAAGCGCCAAGCTTCAACCAAAGCGTGATCGCATACGACCCCAAGGGCATGGGTGCGATCGCGTACTGCGAAGCCGCGCTGGAACTTTCGCGTCGTTCCGATACGGTGCTGCAGGCAATCGATGCAAGAAGGAATGAGAACTGATCATGGCAACTAAGTCGCGTTTGGGTAAAGGTCTTGGCGCACTGTTTCCTTCTCTTCCGGGGGAGCCGCAGCATCAGGAGCATGCGGCGCCTGCCGCTGCCGCCAAAGAAATCAAGGCTTCCAAGACTGATGAGCATGTGGAATCCAAGAGCGCGTCCGCTACCGCACAGGCATCGGTGAACGCCGTGCAGGGGATGAAGCATGCTGTTTCACGTGAAACAACCAAGAAAAACCAGCATCGTCGTGCCAGCATGCCGTCGATTTCGTTGAACGAAAGCGCGCATCCCGCGGACATGTTCTTCGGCTCCACCGCTCAGCCAGCTTCCGAACAGGGCGAGCAGCAGGGGAGTGTTTCACGTGAAACCACGCCGACCGAACATAAGAAGGACGAACCGGAACTGCTTCCCGTGCAGGGTGGATATCTGGTTGAACTGCGTTTGAGCGACGTCGGTCCCAATCTGCATCAGCCACGTACCATTTTCGATGAAGACGACCTGCGCGAGCTAGCCGAATCCATCAAGGAAGTCGGCGTACTGCAGCCAATCGTCGTACGCAAGCGTCCGCAATCGCAAATCGAAGCCGCCCGCAGGGAAGCCGCAGCCAAACCGGCCGAACCGCACAACATGTTCGACGGGCGCATGGATAGCATGTACGAGCTCATCATGGGCGAACGTCGTTGGCGCGCATCGCAGATCGCCGGCCTGAAAACGATTCCGGCCATCGTCAAAACCACCGCCGATGACGACATGCTACGTGACGCACTGCTGGAAAACCTGCATCGCGTCGCGCTGAATCCACTGGAAGAGGCGGCTGCCTACCAGCAGATGATCGACGATTTCGGCCTGACGCAGGCCCAACTGTCCAAGTCGGTGTCGAAATCCCGTCCGCAAATCGCCAACACCTTGCGATTGCTCAACCTGCCGGCCGCCGTGCAAAAGAAGGTCACATCCGGACTGCTGTCCGCGGGCCACGCGCGTGCGCTGCTGGGACTGCCGACGGAAGCGGATATGGAACAGCTGGCCACGCGCATCATCGCCGAGGGACTGTCCGTACGCAGCACCGAGGAAATCGTGTCGATGAAGGCCGCCGAAAGCGACCAGCCCAAGAAGCCGAAGGCCAGCAAGCTCAATCCGTGGGCTGGTACCCCCGTTCAGGTTGGTCTGGAGCAGCGTTTCGGCACCAAGGTCTCCATCAAGGGATCGAAGAAGCACGGGCGAATCGAAATCGTGTTCAAATCGGAAGACGATATGAAACGCATCGTCGACCTGCTTATGCAGCAGCAGAGCTGAACGAACCGAGCCAATCGAGCTCGGCGAGCGATAATGATTTGAACGATTTGAGCCTTACTTGAGCGAATCGAGATAAGCCTGCGCGTCCAGCGCGGCGCGGCACCCCATGCCCGCCGCGCTGATGGCCTGCCGATAGACGCTATCCACGCAGTCTCCCGCGGCGAAAACGCCGGGTTCGCTGGTGCGCGTGCTGGCGCCATCGACCGTGATATAACCGGCTGAATCGACGTCTACAAGCCCGTTAAGAAAAGCAGTGGCAGGAGTGTGCCCAATCGCCACGAAAACGCCGTTAGCGGGGATTACAGAGGTCTTTTCGGTGGAGGTGTTGCGCACCTCCACCTCCTGCACGCCGTTCTCGTCGCCGCGAATCTCCTGCACCACAGCGTCAAGCATGAAATCGATTTTCGGATTGCGTTGCGCACGCTCCACCATGATGCGGGAAGCACGGAACGTGGAACGCCTATGAATAAGGGTGACGGACGAGCCGAAACGGGACAGGAAATCAGCTTCTTCGAACGCGCTGTCGCCGCCGCCGACCACCACAATCGGCTTGTTGCGGAAGAAGAAACCATCGCAGGTGGCGCAGTAGGAGACACCTTTGCCTGCGTATTCCGTCTCGCCTGGCACGCCCAGCTTACGATAGTTTGAGCCTGTTGCGATGACCAGCGCGCGTGCGTCGTACACGTCGCCGCCGTCAAGGGTGACGGTTTTGATGCCGGAATCGGCATTCGAAGCAACCGAAACAACATCGTCCCAAACGATATGCGTGCCGAACCGTTCCGCCTGCTTGCGCATATTGTCCATCAGATCCGGACCCATGATGCCATCGGGAAAGCCTGGGAAATTCTCCACTTCGGTGGTGTTGACCAACTGGCCGCCGGGCGTCAGCGCGCCGGCGACGACCAGCGGCTCGAAGCCGGCGCGGCCAAGATAGATCGCGGCAGTATAGCCAGCCGGGCCGGAACCGATAATCACCACATCACGCATATCACTCATGGTTGCTACTGTAATGCAGTTTCCACGACGGTTGCGGGCGGTTTTGCAGATGGCGTTCAAAAAAGCGTTCAAAAAGGCGTTCAAAAAAGTCAGCTATCCGTCACGTTGTTTCACGTGAAACAAAAAGAGGGTGTGCGGAACAATCCGCACACCCTCCTTGTCTGCCGATGCGTCAGAAAATCTGCACCGAATCGATGTACAGCTGGTTGCCGGGAAGGCTGTCGAATGGCACCCACAAGAGGATGTCCTGGGTCTCCACGGCCTTGTTGAACTTGATTTCGGTGGTGCCGCTGGCGTCGAACTCGAACTGGGCGACCTGTTCACCCTGGTTCGGGCTGGACTTGGCGTTCACGCGAATGTAGCCCTGGCCGCCGGAAGAACGGATCTTGATGACCATGCGATACGCTTTCTGGGGCTGGCTGAGGTGGAGGTAATAACCGTAACCCTGTTGTCCGTCCGGATTGGACAGGAACTGGCGGTTGTCGATCTCATACGGAGTCGTGTTCTCCGGCATCTTCGGTTCCGGAACCTTCCGCACCTTCTTATCCGAAGTCACCACCTTGTCGACGTCCTTCTTGGCGGAATGGCTCTTCTTCGTGGTTTTCTTCGGCTTGCTGGAATCGGAGCTGCCGTTGTCGGAGCTGTCGGCATCGTTGGAATCGTTGTTGGCATCGTTGGAATCGCTGTTTGCATCGTTGGAATCGCTGTTTGCATCGCTGACGGAGCTGCTGCCATTGCCGGAATCGCCATTATCGCCGAAAGGCACGTCGTCAAGGTTCATTTCCGGCCACGGATTGTTGGAATTCGTATTGGTGATGCCGTCATCCGGCTTCTTGGTCAAACCATGAATGGCGAATCCCAATGCGATGGCCACCACAATGAACGCGACCACAATGGCCACGACCTTGGTGGTGAGCTTGCCGAACAATTTGGCATTGGCGACCTCGGCCGGACTGGAGGAAGAGGCTTTAGGGGCAAAGCTCGGCGGCACCGCAACGGGGGTTCCGTTTTCGTTCTGATATGCCGCGTCGATCGCTTCCTGCTCCGCCTTCAACGCGCGTGCGGATTCCTCGCCCGGCTCGATGACCCGTCCGTCAGGTCCGATCACCGGAATGCGACCGGTCTTCTCCAATTGCGAATCGTCCGTATGATAATCGCCCTGCGGCGACGGCGTGGAAACACGGATGGGGAAGGAGAACGGCGAATCCACATCTTCGGAGGATCCGTCGAGGTCCTCTTCGCTGAGTAGTTCGCGGCTGTTGTTCCACAGCGATTTCACGGCACCGCCGGTCGCGGCCATACCCTTGGCCAAGGCTTCCTTGCTGTCGGAGAAATCAGTGTGTGGTTCAGGCGCTTCGAACGTCATTTCCGGAATGCTTCCGGTTTCAGCCAGCGTATCGGGCAAGGCGATGGCATCCTGCTCGAGAATCTGCAGCAGGGGCACGTTCACAATCGAGCATTCCGAATCCGCGGACGGTAACGCAATATCGGGGCCGTTAAGCTTCGCCAGCGGCTCGTAGTCGCCCAGCAACGCCTCCAATTCGGCGATGGTGGCCATCGGAACGGTCGGGAAACCGTCCTTCTCCTTGAGATCCAGACCACGCTTGCAAATCACGCGGAACTCCATCGGCACGTTCGGTGAAATCGCGTCAAGATGGTAGTTCGTGGACAGCGTCGACGGCGTGCGCGTCAGCAGGGAATACAGCAGGGAAGCGACCTGGCGAATCGCAAGCTGCTCCTGGTTTTCCACGGATTGCACGCGCGAAGTATCGGCCAGCATGATGCTTACCGGCGCGTCGGCGATTTCAATGCCGTTGCGGGTCAATCGCACGGTGTCCGTGCTGATCGAGAAATGCGTGAGATTGTCTTTCTGCAACACGTGCAGGGCTTCGACGACCTCACCAAGAATGGAACGGATCGCGGTGAAGCTCAGCGGCTTGCTGGACTGCGTGAGATACTCGCTCAACGACATGCCGGCATCGAGCTGCGTGATCACCAACGCCACCTCGCCCACGTGCTGAAGCTGCAGCACCTGCGTGAAATGGGCGTCGTGGGAAATCGCCAGCATGGAGGCCGTCGCATTGACGTCCTGCAAAGCCTTGCGGTTGTTGACGATAAAAAGCTGGCAATCCCGGGCAAGCACGTGATCGCTTGCCTTCCAAACCTGCAAGCCGGTTTCCTCGCGCAATGGCGAAACCAGCACATAGCGGTTGCTGATGGTATCTCCCAGTTGAGGTTTCATGGTTTCCTTCAACTCTGTAACGATTGTTCTACCTACGCTGTTATTCTTGGTCGCCGTTTTCGGCGGTACTTTGCTCAAGTTTACCGTTGGGGCTGGCCGTTCCGCCAGACTTAGGCTTGTTGCCAAGCCCTGGTATGCGGGCGGCGAGCATGCCCACGACCGAAGTGAGCTCCTCGGCACGCAGCGCCCACAGGCACGCCAGATAGACGATGGCGATGACGATGGTGAGCAGTATCGCGGACAGAACCGCCTGACCCCAGTTCATAGTGCCGTCGTCGGGGCCGATATGCGCTCCGACCAGCCGGTAGACGCCGTTGCGGCACAGCAGGCCAATCACGCAGGCGGCTATCGTGGCCACCAGCGCCTTCGCATAGGCGGTGATGATGCGCTTGTCGTCCACATCGCCGTCGAAACGGGAGCGGAGCATGTGCGTAAGCAGCGGATACGGCAGGATGAAGCTCACCGAAATCGCCAATCCGATGACGGTGATCCACTGCGTGGGCGGCAGAATGAACGTCGACGCGATGATGACGCCACCCTGGATGGCCATGGTGATCGCCATGAAAATAAACGGATGCTTGCCGTCTTCGAACGCGTAGAACGTGCGTTGGATGACCAAATACGAGCTGGAAAGCGGCAGGCCGATGCCCAAAGCGGCGAGCGGCGCGCTGATGAGCAGCGCCTCACGCACGCTGATGGACGGCAGCAGTGCGAGGATGATCGGCAACGGAAGCACGATGAACGCCGCTGCGAAGAAGCACATGATGAGATTGAGATTACGCAGGGCCGAGCTCAGATCCTTGCGCGCCTCGTCGATATTGCGGTCCGCGATGGCTTTCGATATTTTCGGGAAGATCGCAGTGGCGATGGACACGGCGATCAGCGAATACGGCAGCATGTAGATGGTGTACGCATTCTGATACGAGGCGTTGCCGGCCACGTCCAACTGGCTCATATGCAGCTGTTCCGAAGCCTTGAACGGCGCGCTGGTGGCCACGCGGGTGACGATGATGTTGACGATCTGATCGACGCCGACGATGCCGAGGCTCCACGCGGCGACCGGTCCCATCGAACGCAGTCCGATGCCGTGAACGCCGAATTTCGGACGGTATTTCAGGCCGATTCTCGTCAAAGGAATGAACAGCACCAGCGCCTGGAACGCCACGCCAAGCGTCCAAGTGCCGGCGGTCAGCGCGATTTTCGTCGGCGTCCAGAAGTCCAGCGGACGTTCCGTGGCCCTGCCGAACATCGCGATGAACATGCCGAAACCGATGCAGCTGATGATGTTCGCGCCGACCGAGCTCCACGCATACGTGACGAAATGGTCCTTCGCCGCGAGAATCTGCCCGATCACCGTATACAGGCCGTAGAAGAAGATCTGGGGCATGCACCACAAGGTGAAGGAGGTGGCGAGGGCCATGGTTTCGGCGCTGCCGTTGACATACAGTTTGGTCAACAACGGCGTGGCAACGGCCATGAGCAGCGTCACACCCAACAACAAGGTGATGGCAAGGGTGATGAGCTTGTTGAGCTTGGTTTCGGCGTCCTTCGATTTCAGCGTGCGCACGATCTGCGGCACAAGCACCGCGTTGAAGATGCCGCCGGAAACCAGCGTGTAGATGACCTGCGGAATCATCGAACCGGCCTGGTAGGCGTTGGCGGCATAGCCGGTGGTGCCCAAGGCCCAGGCAAGCAGGATGGTGCGGATTTGGCCGGTCACGCGCGAAGCGGCGGTACCGGAGGCCATGATCAGTGAGTTACGGCCAACGGAAGAACTCATTCGTCGGGATCCTTCTTACGGTTGAATTGACGCCACAGTCCCACAGCGCCCAAGAGCACGGCGAAGCCGATGATGACGAAACCGCTCTTGTCGCTGATCTGCAGCGCGCTGGTGATGTGGGTGACCTGCGTGGCTCCAAACGCTGCACCATTCCTGTCGAACAGGCTGATGGTGGCGTTGGCGGTGCCGGACGTGGACACACGGATGGTGAACGCCACCTGTGCCTCGCCGTGGGGCGGCACCTGCACGGTGTCGAATCGGGACGTGACGATCTGCATGGAATCGGTCAGCGACGAGACCTTCACCTTCACCGGGTACGGATGGCTGTTGCTGATGGTCACCGGCATTTTCGCGGTTTCGCTGACCACATTCACGCTTTCCGTCGGCGTGATCGCCACACCGTTGATCAGCAGGACCGCGAGCTGGTTCGCGCCTTCCGCCATCGTGCTTCTGGAAGGGCTCTCGCCGCCCAACGCGTGCAGGGCCATGATGGTGTGGGCGTTCGTCAGCTGCCTGCTCCAGGTGTTGACGTCGGATTCGTCTTTTCCGTTCGACTTGACGAGGATCGACGTATTGAAACGTTTGATGTTGCTCGATGAGTTCGCCAGCGCGCTCAGAGTCTGCTGGACGTCGCTGCGCATGCTATCGGTAAGGCCGTCCGTTTGGGGAAGATCGGTTGACATGCTGGCCGCATCTTCGGAGATGTCGGCATCCTTCAACGTGGCAAGGTCAGTGAGGTTCAGCCACGGCGACTGCTCGATGTCGCTCATCAGCGCGTCTACAACACTGGGGTCGGAATCCTCGTTCAGACAGACCAGCAGGTTGCGTTCCGCATAAGGCTGTTCCATCTGGTAGAACGCGCTTTGCGCGACGAATCGCGCCAATCTGCCGGCCGTGGTTCCCTCGCTGTCGGCGTTGGCATCGTCACTGGTCGCCTTGCCTTGGGCCAGGCCGGAAAGCACATTCTGCGCGGAAAGCACGGTGATGTCCCCGACATCGGTGGAGACCACCGTCTTGCCGGTACGTACGGTAGCCGCATCGTCCTCTTCGAAGTCATGCGTGGCGATGACGGTGCCGTACCCCTGCTGGCGGGCCTTCGTCAACGCTTGTAGGGTCCAATTGCCGTTGCCCTGCCACGCGTATGCGGTGATGTCCGCGTTGCTGTCACCCAATGCCGATTGATAGGTTTTCCGGGCTTTGGCTGCGGACCATTGACGGTCGTTGATGCCGGTTGCGCTGTAGGCCGGAGCGTTGTTCATGGCGCTGTAGGCGGTTATGTCGAACAATGCGGGCTGGGTGATGCCGTCGACCCGCGTTGGCATCGCCATCGCCTGCAGGTAGGTCGGATCTCCTACGACCTGCAGCATGTCGTGCTTGGCGAAGGTCTGCTGCAACGATTTGAGCCGTGCGTCGTCATCCTTGCTGGGTATGGCGATTTTCGCCAGTTTCGAGGAGGAAATACCCCCTTCATCGACCAGCTGTCCAAGCAGCTTGCTGTCGGTGGTCCACCCGTTGGCGGCCAGCGGCTGGGCGACGGTGATGTGCAGCGCCGGCGTGCTGGGCGTGTGGAGTCCCGCGCCGGTGCGCGTCACGAACGTATGCGATTGAGCAAGGGGGGTTCCGTTGGCGGAATAGCTCAGCAGCACCGGCTTCGGCCCCCAAGAGTTGATGGCCGCGAGCGATTCCTGATGGGCGTCCGCGTCGATGCTCACGTTGGCGCTGGCTCCCGGCTGCAACGCGGGCACATCGGCCTGTCCCACGGATTGCGGGGTGGGGATTCGCCCGTTGCCTTCAGACCAATCCTGGATGTCGTTGCGCGAAACGAACGTGTAGAAGGCGTTCATGGCCAGCGTCAGCGTTCCCGCGGGAATCTCCTGTCCGGTCGTGTTGGTCACCGTGGCGTTCAGATGGTATCCGGAGGTGTCCGTCAATACGGCCGTGGAAGAGTTGATGGACAACATACCGTCCGTCGACTCCGCCGATGTGGTCGATTCCATGGCCTTTGCCGATGGCGTGGGTGCGTATAACAACATCAACGCCATGGTCAATACCATGGCGAGGATGGATGATAACGCGCGAAGGCCACGCGAAACGTGCCGTTGTGCGGATTGATTCACTATTACGCCTGTCTGTTGAGTTTCCTTGCGTACAACCATGCTATCTTCCGTTCGTTCGGATAGCTCAGCACATCGTCCAAATCAGCAAAATCCACCCAAATGGCGTCTTCGGCCTCATGGTCGGGATCGCCTTCGACGGTCAGCTCGCCGCCGATCTGCCGCAACGCGAAGTGGTGCACCAGCTTGTGCACGCGTTGGCTGGTACCGGTGAACCAATAGTCGATGGTGGCGATGGAATCGACCACCTCGCCCAGAATGCCGGTTTCCTCATGCACTTCGCGCACGGCCGTCTGCTGCGGCGTTTCGCCTTTTTCGATATGTCCCTTCGGCAGGCACCATTCCAAATGCCCGCTGCGTGAATGACGTGCGATGATCGCCACGCGACCCTTGTCGTCGAACACCAGCCCGCCCGCCGAATACTCGCGCACCACCGGCAGCTCCTGCGCGTCAAGCGATGCGAACGTGGTCGGACCATCCGCGGTGCGCCGGCGCGGCATCATCGCCGGCGTAGGCGCGCTCGGCGTGATGATCGTGCGCTGCTGCAATTGCTGTAGTTGTTGCAGCTGCTGCAGCGAAACCGACTGCGATGTGTACAGCAGTTCGTCCGGTTCCAGCGGATTTTGGGCATGGTCGTCCGCAGCATGGGCAAGCATGCGTGCAAGGTCTGCGGGCGTAATCATGATTCCAACCATACTCAATTCTGTGTGCAGGTGGGGTAACGGTATGCTGGTAAACGAAAAACTTGTGGTGCTGAAAGGTATGGCGTGAACTTCGAAGTGTGGCCAGAGGCCATTGAATTAGGACGTATGTTTGCTGCGGAAGGCTACGAACTGGCACTGGTCGGGGGTCCTGTCCGCGACCTGCTGCTGCATCGCAAATCGCATGATTTGGATTTCTGCACATCGGCGCGTCCCGAGCAGTTTGAGCATATTCTGCGCCGTTTTGGGCATGATGGCTTCTGGGATATGGGCCGCAAATTCGGCACGCTCGGCGCGATGCGCAGGCGTGAGGACGGCACCGAGGTGAAAGTGGAGGTGACCACCTACCGTTCCGACACGTACGACCCCGACTCGCGCAAGCCGGAAGTCAATTACGGCGACACGCTGGAAGGCGATCTTTCCCGCCGCGATTTCACCGTCAACGCGATGGCGTTGCGTGTTCCGGAACTCGAATTCGTCGATCCGTTCGGCGGTGCGAACGATTTGGCCAAAGGCGTGCTGCGTACCCCCGTCGATCCGCGGCAGTCGTTCGACGACGATCCGTTGCGCATGATGCGCGCCGTGCGTTTCGTGGCGCAGCTCGGCTTCCGCATCGAGCCGGAAACCGCCGAAGCGCTGTCCGACATGGTCGATCGCATCGAAATCGTCTCCGCCGAACGTGTGCGCGACGAACTGGTCAAGCTGCTGCTGTCCGATCGCCCGCGCGCCGGCATCGAAGCGTTGGTCGATTCCGGTCTTGCCGACATCGTGCTGCCGGAAATTCCCGCGCTGCAGCTGGAAATCGACGAGCACCATCGCCATAAGGACGTGTTCGAACACACCATGATCGTCATCGAACGCGCCGTCGCCCTCGAAACCGGTCCCGACGGTCCGGTGCCGGCCCCGGACCTGACGCTGCGTCTGGCGGCTCTGCTGCACGACATCGGCAAGCCGAAGACCCGTCGTTTCGAAGCGGGCGGCAAGGTGAGCTTCCACCGTCATGACGCCGTCGGCGCGAAGATGACACGCAAGCGTTTGAAGGCACTGCATTTTGACCACCACATGGTCGAGGACGTCAGCGAGCTGGTCAACCTGCATCTGCGCTTCCACGGCTACGTGGAGGAGCCGTGGACGGATTCCGCGGTCCGCCGCTACGTCAAGGACGCTGGCCCGCTGTACGAGCGTCTGAACCGCCTTACGCGCGCCGACACGACCACACAGAACAAGCGCAAGGCCATGATGTTCTCGGCGGCCATGGACGAGATGGAACAGCGTGTGCGCGACCTGAAAGAAAAGGAAGACTTCGACGCGATCCGTCCTGACCTCAACGGCGACGAGATCATGCAGCTGCTAAGCATCGAACCAGGCCCGATGGTCGGCAAGGCGTACAAGCACATGCTGGAATACCGCCTCGATAACGGTCCGGTGGAGCGTGACGTGGCCGTTGCCGAGCTGGAACGCTGGTACAAGGAGCAGAGCGAATAGCGATTGACATGCGGTGGTTTCGCCGCATGCATGGAACAGTGTGCTTGGAACAGCTCGAATACGAAAACCCGCGTTCCCGATTGGGGGAGCGCGGGTTTTTCATATTGCCTATATCGATTTCGATTGGCGGTCAGCTTTGCGGATTCACCGCATCATGCTCGGGCGCCTTGGGCAGGTCGGTCATCTTGTCCACCGCGACGCAGCCCTGGATGCCGGTGATCGCCTTGCCTGCGGCGGGAACCTTCTTCGTATCCTGCAGATTGTCGAATGTGGCGCCCACGATGACGTCGATCAGCTGGTCCTGACGGTCGTCCATAACCAGCATGGCGTCGGTGAAATTGCTTGCCACGGTGTACGCCTGATTCACGCCGTTCTTGCCGAAGACGATCATCGTGCGATCCACCTTCTTGGTGTAGTTGTCCGGCGTCTGGGGGTTGAACTCGCGGTTCTGCAACGCGTCGCTCACCGCCTTGGCGAAGCCGGAGAACTTCGTGCCGTTGAGCACACGCAGCGTGATGTTGCGATTCTCCACATACTTGGCCTTGTTGCCGTCGGCTTCCTTGATGGGGCACGGTGCCTGCTGGCCGTAGTTCGGCTGTACGGCGGCCGACTTGACGTTGCCCAGGCCTCCGACATGGAAAAAGAACAGCAGGGACACCACCATGGCGACCACCATGACGGCTCCGACGATGCTGAACACCGTCTTCTGACGGCGGCGAATGTACTCTTTGCGCGCGGCGCGCTCGTCGTTAGCCTGGGTCATTTACGAATTCCTTCTGAACAAACCAATTGCCATCAACTTTACTGTCATGCGGTGATATGTGTCATGCGGTGATATGCACAATCGGTCGGGCTGGGGCGTTCGTGGCGATGATGCGATCGACGCAACGGCTGTCCTGCCATGCCCGCTGCACGGCGTCCGCCGCATCCTCCGTCGGCACGAACGCGATGACGGACGGGCCGGAACCGGAGACGAACGCCTGGCTGGCTCCCGCACGCAAGGCTTCCTCGATCGCCTGTCCGCTACGCGGATGCAGGGAGACCGCCGCCTTCTGCAGGTGGTTCTCATCGCCATCGCCGGCACCGATCTGATCGAATGTGGCATACACTTCCGGCGTGCGCAGTTCCGCACGGTATGCGCCGACCAGCAGATGGCCGGTAAACCCACGTTCCGTAAGATCGCGTACGATATCGCCATCGTCATCAAGCTGTTCGATGCGTTCGCCGAAACCGGTGCCGCGCGCGTAACCGCCGGTCAGACAGAACGGCATGTCCGCGCCCAGCGTGGCCGCGACTTCCTGCAGGCGTTCGATCGGCCAATCGAGATCCCACAACGTGTTCAATGCCAGAATCGTCGCCGCCGCATCGGCGGAACCGCCGGCCATGCCCGCGCCGACGGGGATGCGCTTGTCGATGTTCAACGCCACGTCCGGCTCATGGCCGCTCGCTTCGGCCATGGCGAACAATGCCAGCACGGCGTGGTTGCGGCGCATATCGCTGCCGGAAGAGGCCAGGTCGCCCAGATACGCGCCCTCGAGATTCAGCGAGAAGCCGCTTCCCGGCGCTTTGCGCGTGGCGGTGACGGTGTCGTATACGCCGACCGCGCAATAGATGGTGTCGAGTTCATGACGGCCGCCCCATTCGGCATGCGACGGGCCCACATGCAGGGTCAGATTCGTTTTCGCCGGGCAGTCCACGCTCACGGCGTTGATGGTGGCCGTTCCGATGGCGGGCGAATCAATGGTGCTCATGACGCGAACACCTCATCCAACGCGCGTGCCAACGCCACGAATTCGTCGATGGTGAGCGTCTCGCCACGACGGGTCGGGTCGATGCCGGCCTTCTCGAACGCTTCGGACGGCACGATTTTCTTCAATGCGGCGTGCAGGGTCTTGCGGCGCTGCCCGAAAGCCGCGTCGATCAAACGGAACACGGTTTCGCGATCCACCACGGAACCGTCCGCATTGTCCGCGGCGGGGGTGTGACCGCCCGGGTAGCGCTTGAACAGCACCAGCGCGGAATCGACGTTCGGGGCCGGCCAGAACACGTTGCGGCCGATGACGCCCACGCGTTCCGCGGTGCCGTACCATGCGAGCTTCACGCTCGGCGTGCCGTAGATCTTCGAACCGGGCTTCTCGCTCAAACGGTCCGCCACTTCCTTCTGCACCATCACCAGGAAGGTGCCCAGATTGTCGAAACGTTCCAACAGGGTGAGCAGAATCGGCGTGGCCACGTTGTACGGCAGATTGGCCACCAGCGTGAAGGAATCGTCATCCTTGAAATCGGGCAGATTCTCCGGATTGACGGTAAGTGCGTCGCGGTTGACCACACGGAAGCGGTCCACGGCGTCCGGCCTGAATTCGGCGATGGTTTTCGGCAGGCGTTCGGCGACCGGCGGGTCGATTTCCACAGCCGTCATCGTGGCGCCGGTTTCCAGAATCGCCAGCGTCAGCGAACCCAGTCCGGGACCGACTTCCAGCACATGGTCGTCGGCGGTCACGCCGGCCTCGCGCACGATGCGACGCACGGTTCCCGGATCAATCACGAAATTCTGCCCGAATTTCTTCGTCGGGCTGATACCCGCGTCGGCGGCGATGCGTCGGATGTCGGCCGCCCCCAGCAAATGGCCCTGCGTATGCTCGTTCACGTTTTCCGTCATTCCCTCTTCTGTCATTCCCTCATTATCCGTTCATGCCGGTACGAAAATCGTTGGCGATTAGCCGGATCATCAGTACCATCCGGTCTGTTCGGAGTGCTGCCACGCCGCGGACGGGCTGCCGTACCGCTGTGCGATGTAGCTCAGACCCCAGTCGATCTGCACGGCGGCATCGTCCTTCCAATTCGCGCCGAACGTGGCCATTTTGCTGCCCGGCAACGCTTGTGGAATACCGTATGCGCCCGAATACACGTTTTCCGCGCTCCAGCTCCATCCGGATTCGCGATTCCAGAGTTTGACCAGATCCGTCCAGTTCTGGCCGGTCCAGCCGCGCTGCGCCGCCGCGCCGGAAGCGTAGGCCTGTGCCTGTGCCGCGGAAGGATGGTACAAGCGGCAGCCTGCGGAAGGATTGCTCGGCTGCGGCGTGGGCTGCGGTTTGGGCTGGGGTGCGGGAGTCGGCTGCGGTGCAGGGGTTGGTGTGGGGGTCGGTGCCGGATCGTCCTTCTTGGTGTTGTTGGAATTGTTATTCGAGTTGTTGTTCGAATTGTTCTTATCCGAGGAATCCGACTTGTTCGAATCGGTTTTGTCGGAATCGGACTTGTTCGAATCGGACTTATTGTCGTTTTTATTCGAGTCGTTCTTACCCGAATCGTTCTTGCCGTCGTCCGTCTTGCCGGAATCGCCGTTATCGCCGTTGCTGTTGCCGCTGTTGTCGGATTTGTCGGACTTGTCGGTATCGTCCGTAGTTTTTTCCGGTCCGACCGCAATGACTTTGTCGATGGCGATTTTCGTGGTCTTCTCTCCGGTCAGCGTCTCGCTTTCCTTCACGCCATCCACGTAGGTGACGGCGTACGTCTGCTGGATTTCGCCGTTTTCGCCTTCCTGCCGTACCGTGACTTCGCCCGGCTGCAGGTTCGGGTCGATGATGGTCTGCGTGCCGAACGGCACTTCCTTCGTGCGGGTCTCCTCACCATGCGTCACGTGGCGGACGCGCAGAATGGTCTTTTTGCCGTCCTTTTCGACGCTGACGCGATCCTCCTTGCCCAACGTGATGCCTTTGGCGTCAAGAATGGAGGCAGCGGGCAGCTTGCCGTTCGGCGCCACCGAGCTTTTCCCGTCCGCGATGACGGTGACGGGCCCCTTCTGGTTGATGATGAGACCGCCGGTGAGCTTGTTGTAGACGTTGCTGATATTGACGGTGATTTTCGCCGCTTCGGTTTCGTTTTGGTTGAAGAAGCCCAGCAACTGCTCGGCGCTGGACGCGACCGTCCAGAACGGCACTTCCTGGCCGTCGATGGTGATGGTGGTCTGGTATGCGCTCTGCACGTTCACCACATCATGGTTCTTCAGCATGCTGGTCGGGCTGGTCGATTCCACCAGGTCGTGTGTTTTGACTTTCACGCCCTGCTCCTGCAGCAGACGGTCCACGCTCATCGCATATGTGGTCACCGTGGTGGTCTCCCCATTGACGGTCAACGCCACGGATTTGCGCGCGCCCACACCAAACGCCAACGCCGAAGTCAAAGTCAATGAGGTCACGCATGCCATGACGCGGACACGACGAAGCGTCACGAATCTCCGAGGGGTCCACCTTCTCGTCATTTATCCTCTTTTCAGCGCTGCCTACAACGCCGTTATTGTAACGGCTCAGCTGGAACGGTCGCCGTGCTTTCCGATGGTTTTATCCATACCGCCACATTTTTGAAAGCAGGTGCGAAAAGCGAAAAATAAAAAAGGGGGCAGGAGAGAAGGGGATGTCCTGCCCCCGGTCGGACGAGACAGGTTGGGGGACGCCTCGTCCGCTTTGCCAGAAGTCTCAAGTTGGGGGAAGACTTCTGGAGCACTTACCCATGGTAAGAGGTCCAAGCCCGTCATACGGGTTCGAGCCTCCTGTCGGGATCGAACCGACGACCTGCCGCTTACAAGGCGGCCGCTCTGGCCATCTGAGCTAAGGAGGCATGTCCTCTTTTGCTATGAAAACAACAGAGGAACGATGAATAGCATAACCAGCGCTTCCACCGCAGTCAACTTAGTACTGCGGGTTGAGACGCGCCGGCTGCCCGTAAGGGGTTATTCGCCCGTGGTGACGGAAATCGGTCCCTTCTTGGCTCCGATGGACGGCATCTTGCCGGCAACGCCGACTTCGCTGTCCTTCAGGCCGATCGATTCCAACAGACCGTCCTTAACCGTCGTCTGGGCGGTGGTCAGCTGGTCCATATCCCAATACTTGCCGTTGATGATCACGGTCGGCGTGGTCATGCTGCCCTTGTAGCTGCCGGACTGATGCCACAGTTCGGAACGCTTCGGCGTGTAAGTGTCGATCGCATCAAGCCATTCCTGATAATCGCGGCCAAACGCCTTGTCCGCAACATCCTTGGAAACACCCGCGGCGATCATCTGCTCCTTGATCTTGGCGTCGCTCACCGACTTGTATGCGGAGCCTTCCTCCGGCTGGAAATCCTCGGCGTAGACCTTCTCCAGGAAGGAGATCAGATGGTTCGGGTCGCTGTCATGCTCGGCCAGGTAGATGGCCGCGTTCGCCGCGCGACTGGAATACTCGTCGGTGGACCAACGGTCCATGAACGCCATGAAATGCAGGTCCAGATTGATCTGGCCGGCATCGACCATCTTCTGCAGGTCGGCGTCCAACTGGCGGTGCAGGTTGCCGCAGCCCGGGCACAGGAAATCCATGTAGAGCTCGACGGTCGGCGCGCCCTCCACAGCCTTGCCGTAGCCGTTCTTGGAAATCAGCAGGCCGCCCTTCTTATCGACGAGCTTCGGAGTGTTCTTCACTTTCTGCAACGCCGTGTACGCTTCCTGCACGGTTTCGGTGGAAGCCTTCGTTTCGGCCTTCTTATGCATGTTGTGGTACACGGTGAACGCGCCGATCGCCACCAGAATCACCAGCACCGCCACCACGATGCCGCCGATGATCGTCTGCTGCTTGCGTTCCTTCTCCATCTGCTCGGCGCGCGCCTTCATCGCCGCGGCCTCAGCGGCCCTACGCTCGGCGCGGCTGGTACGCTTCTGCGCATCCTTGCTGTTCTGGGCCATCGATATTCCTTTCGACCTCACGTTGTTATGCTGGGCACCATACTAGCGATGCCTTGCTATCGATTCGCCGGGAATTCCGTATTGCCTTGCGATTGCGTCGGCAGCTCGCTCAAGTGGCGCAGATACGGCTGTTTACGCAGTGCGCCGCCGCCCAATCGCAGTACGATCGCGCCCGGAGCGGCCACGGCCACAAGCCAGCCGATCGCGCAGAACGCAGCCTGCGCCAGCCCGCTTTCGGAAAGCGGACCGCCAAGCAGCGTCGGCATCGGAATCGTCAATCCAAATATCCACGTATCCATCACGGCATACGGAAGCTGCAGCACGACCGTGGTGAGCGACAAACCCAGCGCGGCCACGGCCAACATGATCAGCGTCCGCACGATGGCGACGCCGAAGCCCTTCACGATGTGCCAGGGCAGTCCCGCCAATCGCAGCAGCCAGTCGGAACTTTTCTTCTCGCCGCCACGTTTGCCTTCGCGCTCGAGCTGCGCCTCCGTGTTGAATCCGATAGTGGCCAGCGCACAGGCGAACAGCAACGCGGCTGCCATCGCCGTCCACAGTGAGAACAGTCCGCAGACGGCCACGGGAATCGCCATCAGCGCGCAGGGGAGCATGCCCCGGCCCAACATCGCGCCACGCTTCACATCGGCGGGATTGGGTGCTTCCGCAACGTTCGGCCCATCCATACCGGATACCGGCGGGAATGACATTGCGGGCGATTGCTGCGCCGCGGCCACCGTGGCCTGCGGTATGACGGACGGTGGCTGCCGCATGGCGATGCGTTGCAACGCGGGTTTGATGGTCGGGTCGACTTGCGTCGGCGCTTCCGCTGGATTCCATGCGTTCTGGGCCGGCAGCATTTGTGTTGACGGCATGGATTGCGGCATTACCTGCGTGCCTGTCGGCATCGCCCGCGTGCTGCCCACGTTGGGAAGTGCGTCGGAAAGCACGCTGGTCTCGGCATCGTCAACAGGTGCGATCACCTGCGTTGCGCTCGCGTCGGATTGGCTGGTCACTTGTTTCCCGATTACTTGAGTTGCGCTCACATCGGGCTGCCCGATCGCCTGCGTTGCTTCGCTGAGCCTTGGCATCGTGCGCGTGCCGATGGCGTTTTCGCCGGTTATGTCGTCCTGCGATTGCCACAACGTGCGCGGATTGTCGGGCGATTCAACAAAAGGGGGCATCGCCTCCGTATCGCCATCCGCTGCGCCACCATTGTCGGCCGCAACCCACGCCTGCGGATTCAACGCATCCACGGCGATCGCCTGCAGCAAATCGTCCGGCGTGCACCGCTTCGTCCGATCCGGATTGAGCGCCGAACGGAACGCGGCCATCGTGCCCGCGGGAAGTCCCGCAAGATTGGCGCTGCCGGCCGCGGCGCGTTCCAACACGGTCATCATCGGCTTCGTGCCGAACACCGGCTCACCCGTAGCGGCGAACGCCAATACGCTCGCCACCGACCACCAATCGGTCATTTCATCCGATTCCGCGCCATCAATGATTTCCGGCGCGATGAACCCCGGCGTGCCCATCACCAGACCGGTACGCGTCACATGGCTTTCGCCTTCGCCCATAGCGATGCCGAAATCCACCAATACCGGGCCGGTGCTCGACACCATCACATTCGTCGGCTTGATATCGCGGTGCACGATGCCGGCCGCATGCACGGCACGCACCGCCTCAATCAGCTTGCGTGCCAGCCGTTCCAAATCGTCGCCCACATATCGGCCATTGACGCGCACATCCTCACGCAGATTCTTGCCTTCGATCAACTCGGTCACAATAAAAGCCAACGCGTCGTCAAGTTCCATATCCACAATGCCGCACACGCCCGGATGCCGCACCTTCTGCAACGCCATCGCCTCCCTGCGCAGGCGCTCGCGTGCGGTCAACTCGTCGCGCTGCTGCTGCGGGGAATCGTCGTCGGAGAGGGAATCACGCAAAATCTTCATCGCATATTGATGGCCGCCATCGTCCCGCACACGCCATACCGAGCCCATGGCACCCGAACCAAGCCGGGAAATCAACGTGTAGCCGCCAACCAGGCTGCCTGCTTCCAGATTCAATGCGCTTAAGTCGCTCATACTTCCATCGTACTTGGCGTGCAGATTATGCACGCGAATTGACAGGCTGGGGAAAACGCCATGTGCCGCACGTTGAAGTCTGATGAAATCGAATCATCGACATGAAGAAGTGTCTTCACTTGCCGCACGCATCTGCAGCCACTTCACCGAAACCATGAGATGCGGGGCAGTGTTGAATGGTTTCGCGGTTCCGATAAAGGCATCGGAGCCTACGTGTCGTTTGGTTATGAGAATCAAGGAGGAGGCAGACCATGCTGCAAATCAACATGGCTGACGTTATGAACGTCATCGGCTCATTGACGACGTACCTTATTGCGATTGGCGTGCTGTTCGCGCTCGCGCTGATTATCACTTTTGCCGTCAACAAGAAGACGGTCAAGGAAGTGGCGACCCGTAAGATCGTCCATTCCGAATCCTGGCTGGTGGCGCTTGTCGGCATCGTCGTGGCCGTGTCCATGATGCTGACCGGCCCGCTTTCCACGCTGCTCAACAACGCGACCACCACCAAGTACATGCTGTCCGACACCACCGTTTCCAAAGCCAACGAGCTGGCCAAGGAAGTGCAGTCGGAAGCCATCACCATGCTGAAGAACGACGATTCCAACCTGCCGCTGTCCAACAAGAAGGTCAACGTGTTCGGTTGGGGCTCCACCAACCCGGTTTACGGCGGCACCGGCTCCGGCTCCATGTCCGACCAGTACGAGACCGTTTCCATGCTTGACGGCATGAAGCAGGCCGGCATCGAAACCAATTCCGAGCTGACCAAGCTGTACACCGACTACCGCAAGGACCGCCCGATGGTGGCTATGTGGTCGCAGGATTGGACCCTGCCTGAGGTTCCGGCCAAGCAGTATTCCGACAAGCTGATCTCCGACGCCAAGGACTTCTCCGACGAAGCCGTCATCACCATCACCCGCGTCGGCGGCGAAGGCGCTGACCTGCCGACGAACATGAAGGCGAAGGGCATCACCTACAACAACAATTCCAAGGACTACGAAGATTTCAAGGATGGCGAGCACTTCCTGCAGCTGTCCCAGACCGAGCGCGACATGATCGACCTGGTCACCAAGAACTTCAAGAAGGTGACGCTCGTCTACAACGGCGCCAACGCGTTCCAGTTCGACTTCCTGTCCCAGTATCCGCAGATCAAGTCCGTGCTGTGGTGCCCGCCGGCCGGCCAGACCGGCTTCTCCGCACTGGGTGAGGTGCTCGCCGGCGATGTGAATCCGTCCGGCAAGACCTCCGACACGTTCGCGAAGGACCTGACCAAGACCGCTGTGTTCAACAACACCGATGGCACCGCCGCCGGCAACGCTTCGTCCGTCGGCACGAACGGCAAGTTCACTTACGACAATGCGGATGATCTCACTGCTTCCTACATGGGCTTCAGTGGCGACAAGGTCACGGTGACCCCGACGTTCGTCAACTACGTCGAAGGCATCTACGTTGGCTACAAGTTCTATGAGACCGCCGCCGACGAAGGTCTGATCAACTACGACGACACCGTCATGTTCCCGTTCGGCTACGGCCTGTCCTACACGACGTTCAAGCAGGAGATGGGCAAGGTCTCCTACAAGAACGGCAAGATCTCGTTCGATGTGACCGTCACCAACACCGGCGACAAGGCCGGCAAGGACGTGGTCGAGGTCTACTACAACCCGCCGTACACCGATGGCGGCATCGAGAAGGCATCCAAGAACCTGGTTGCGTTCGAAAAGACTAAGAAGCTCGAGCCGGGCGCTTCCCAGACCGTGAAGATCGAGTTCGACGATGACGACATGGCCTCCTACGACCAGAAGGACGCTAAGGCGTACGTGCTGGAGCAGGGCGATTACGACATCTCCATCCAGTCCGATTCGCACTACGTGATCGACCATCAGAAGGTCACCGTGAAGGACACCGTCACCTACAATTCCGACTCGAACACCCATAACGGCGATGCCGTGGCCGCCACCAACGAGTTCGATTACGCCGCCGGCGACGTGACGTACCTGTCTCGCGCGGGCCACTTCGCGAACTATGCCAAGGCCACCGCCGCTCCGACCAACTTCTCGATGAGCGACGAAGCCAAGGCCGAGTTCACCAACAACAGCAACTACGATCCGAAGAAGTATGACAACGATTCGGACGAGATGCCGACCACCGGTGCCAAGAATGGCCTGAAGCTGTACCAGATGTATGGCAAGGATTATGACGACGCCGATTGGGACAAGCTGCTCGACCAGCTCACCTTCGACGATATGGACGACCTGATCGCCAATGGTGGTTACGGCACTCCGGCTGTGAAGTCCGTCGGCAAGATCCAGCTGACCGACGCCGACGGTCCGGCCTCGCTGAACAACAACTTCACCGGTGTTGGCTCCATCGGCTTCCCGGCCTCCACCGCGTTCGCCTGCACCTGGAACCGTGATCTCGCCAAGCAGTTCGGTGAGATGATCGGCGACATGGCTCACGACATGCACGTGGCTGGTTGGTACGCTCCGGCCATGAACATCCACCGTTCGGCATTCTCCGGTCGTACCTTCGAGTACTTCTCCGAGGACTCCCTGCTCTCCGGTGCGATGGCCTCCAACGAAATCGCCGGCGCCAAGTCCAAGGGCGTGTACTCCTTCATGAAGCACTTCGCACTCAACGACCAGGAGACCAACCGCACCAACATGGTGTGCACGTGGGCCAACGAGCAGTCCATCCGTGAAACCTATCTGAAGCCGTTCGAGATGAGCGTGAAGGAAGGCGGCGCCCAGGCCGTGATGAGCTCCTTCAACTACATCGGCTACACCTACGCCGGCGCTTCCAGCAACCTGCTGCAGACCGTGCTGCGTGACGAGTGGGGCTTCAAGGGCTTCGTCCTGACCGATTACTTCGGCGGCTACGGCTACCAGAACGCCGATCAGGAAGTGCGTGCGGGCAACGATTCGATGCTCGCCACCACGAAGATCACCAACCACATCACCGATAAGTCCGCCACTTCCGTGAAGGCGATGCGTCAGGCCGCGCACAACATCCTGTACACGGCCGCCAACAGCTGGCAGTACGCGAATGGCGAGCCGAAGATCGCCACCCCGATCTGGAAGACCGCCATGTACGTGGCTTGGGGCGTGACCGCGGTGCTCGTGATCGGCCTGGAGATTGTGGCCATCAAGCGGTACCTGAACCGCAAGAAGGCTGTCGCCACGGTCGAGTCGGCTGCAGAACCGGTTGCCGCCGGCCCGGCCAATGCCGAGTGAGCTGCCTGATCAGCGATAACTGAAGTAATAACTGAAAACAGTCGGCTACAGGCAGCATTAGCAATGGTCAGCGATTCGAATGACCAAAGCTGAATATCCAGTAGCCGAACAACAAAGCCGGGAGTCTCCGCCAACCACGGAGCTTCCGGCTTTTGTTATGCGAGAACCGTGGTTGGACCGCAAAATGCGGATGTGGTTGACCATGTTGATGGTCGACATGCCGACAGCTATTGGTTTTGCGTTCACCTGGTTGTGGTTTTCGGGGTCTATTCTGATGGTATCGGCGCTTTCCGGACGCATTTTCCCGGTTTTCGACACGCCGATGGAACGTTGGATTTCCAACGGTTCCGTGCTTCATTGTGCCCTGCGGGTTGCGCGATTGCGGGTTCTCGTGTAAGTTTATCTCTTGCTGCTCAGCACGGCGGCCTCGCTCCTGGAGATTGGGGCGGCTTGCTGGTGCGGTGGTGGTTTGAGAACTCAAGAGCGTATTTGTACTACTTCTTTATAGTCAATGA
>OFMI01000656.1_pt1 | contig 27418 bp, 25 predicted proteins | sample 1541741 | NCBI WGS metagenome assembly OFMI01 (sample SAMN04209219, study PRJEB22552) | human gut metagenome | biome: gut; material: feces | host: Homo sapiens | place: USA: Oklahoma | reverse complement strand
GCGCCCCGCTATGCCATGTGCGCCTCTTCCGCACGCCTGTTTTCCTTGCCCATATTCTCGCAAAAGCAAAACCGCCATTTATCCCCTCTCATCCAAGCTGGGGGGGGCTAAATCACACAGGGCCTGCCCAAAAGAATGGGCAGGCCCTGTATGATGGATGGGAACGGCCGGTTTCGGGCGCGGCAAGCGCATCCATACTGAAAAAACCGTTTAGAAAATCAGCTTCAGAAGCTGCTGGAACGGCCATGTGAACACAGAGTAATCGAAGTCGTTGGACCAGCGCGCGAAGTCGGCAATGGTGGTGGGCAGGCAGCCGACGGTAAGCGCCTGGCCGAAGCTCAGCATCAGGCCCGCCACCACACCGGCCAGCACGGCGCCGCGCCAGCCGCCGGTAGAGTTGCCGAACACGCCCGCAGGGCCGCCGCCAAAGAAGCAGGTAATTACGGGCGGCGTCAACGCATAGAAGCCCACAGCGCCGAACAGCACCACGCACACAATCACCGTGCCAAGGCAGCTCAAAAAGCCCAGCATCACGGCCGTGGGGGCAAAGTTGAACACTACGGGGCAGTCCAGCGCAGGCACCGCATCGGGCACCACCTTCTCCGAAATACCCTTGAAGGCCTCGGTAATTTCCGCAATCATCATGCTGACGCCCGTCAGGACAATGGTGATGCCCACACCGAACATCACGCCCTGAGAGATGGCGTACATATATGCCGCCGTGCCACCGCTGACGTTCTCCTGCACCCATGCCGGGCCCGCGGCGGTCACGCCCACCAGGTACAGCAGCGTCATGATGATGGCGGTAGAAACCGTGATATCCTTCAGGAAGGAAAGCTTTGCAGGAATCTTCAGGCTCTCGGAGGATTCATTCTCGTGCTTTTTGAACAGCTTGCCCACCAATGCGCCCATGATAACGCCAAAGGAAGTGGTGTGGCCATAGGCCAAGTCGTTGCTGCCCGTCACCTTGCGCATGAAGGGCTGTACAAGGGCCGGGCTCAGCGTGCAGTACACGCCCAGCAAGATGCCGCCCACAATGACGAACATCGTTTTGCTCGGGTTTGCAACCACTTCCACTGCCAGCGCCAGATAGACAAGTGCGATAAAGTATGTCTGGTGCGCAGTCAGGTACACATATTTGAATTTGGTAAAGCGCGCCAGCAGCAGGTTGACAATAAAGCCCACCACCATAATAAGCGCAATGGAAGACGCCCAGTCCGCCTCAAACGCCACCTGGCCCATGCCGGTGGTGCTGGCCTCCACATGGAATATTTTATTGAGGATAGAAGCAATAGGTGTTACAATACCGGCCAGCAGGGAGGTGCCCTGCGACAGAATCAGGTAGCCGATGCCCGTCTTAAGCGAGCCCACAATGATATCCTGCAGGGGCTTTTTCTGTAAAATCAGGCCCAGCATGGCCACCAGGCTCAGCAGGATGAACGGCTGGTTAAATATGTAGGTAGTAATAAAATTGACAATTCCAGATAAAACTTCCATGATTTTTTACCCCCTTAAATGAGATTTTTACCGGTCAGGTATTCCCCAATTTTTTCTTTCAGCTCCTTTTTGTCCATCAGGTTTCGAACGACAATCACGTCCGGGCAGCACTTGCGCGCTTCTTCGGCAAAGCTCTCGAACGTTACCATCAAATCGCATGTCACGCCCTTTGCTCTGGACAGGCTGGTGTTCTCCACCTTCACACCGAAGGGCAGGTTAAAGGCTTTAAATGCATCGTTGATATTCATGCGCAGCAGCGTGCTGGTCCCTACGCCCGCGCCGCACACGGTCAATACCTTCAGGTCTTTCATCGCTCTGGCATCTCCTTTTCCGGGGCGCCGCTGTGCGCCCTTTTTTCTTTCGTCACAGGTTTCTCATGCGCCGGTAATATTTGTCCACCAGGGCGTCGTTGTGCTCTTTCACATCGTCCCGCTCATAGGCCAGGTGGCCGTTGTAATAGACATCCGGCGTGATGCCCTGCTCCAGCAGGTTCTCACAGGTCTGCGCCAGCAGGCCCGCCAGCAGGTACACCACCGGAATGGTGGAGGTGGCGCCCACCTTCACATCCAGGCCGTCCAGCTGAATGGCCGCATCGCCGATGACAGAGCAGTTGTCAATTACCACATCAGCAATATCCTTCAGTTTTTTTCCGCTGGAATGCTGAGTTGTCAGCTGGCCGGCGTATTCCACATTGGTAAAAGCTATCACCGGCAGGCCCATCTCGTGCGCGGCCAGTGCCATATCCACCGTAGCGGCATTGTTGCCGGAGTTGGAAAAGCACACCAGCACGTCCGGCGGCGCCAAACGGTTATATTCGGCGATCACCCGCCCCAGCCCCTCCACCTTCTCCAGATGGCTGGTCTTGGTGATTTCGTTGATGCCCGACACGGCAGATTCGAAAATGGCATGCACGTTGGCCAGCGTGGCGCTGCGCCAGAATACATCCTCTGTCACCAGGCCGGAGTGGCCGCAGCCGAACATATGGATGATGCCGTCGTTTTTCGTGCACTCCGTCAACAGGGCGGCCGCTTTCATAATGTTCCCGCCCTGGGTGTTGTAGGCCTTCTCCACCACCTCATTCATTGTTTGAAAATAGCGCTGCCATGCTTTCATTGTCTCATCCTTCTTTCCTGTATATAAGGCCTGCTCACAGGCCGGCGTCCAACAGAATGGTTTTCACAATCTTGCGCGGCTCTGTAATGGAAGTGCCTATCACCACGCTGTGCGCGCCGGCTTCCAGTGCCTTGCGCATCTTTTCTCCATTTGTAATGCGGCCTTCGGCCACAATATAGGGCACGCCCGCGGCGCGCAGCTCGCGGATAATCTCGTAATCCGGCTCCGGGCTGGGCAGGGTGCCGAAGGGCAGCGGGTTTTTGGAATAGGGCGTATATCCCGAAAGGGTAGTGCCCACCATATCAGCGCCGTAGCGCCAGGCTGCCACGCCCTCTTCCACGGTGGAAATATCCGCAATGACGAATGCGCCGAATTCCTTTTTCACCGCGCCGATAAACTGCTCCAGCGTTTTGCCGTCATATCTCTCGCGCACCGTTCCGTCCACGGCCACGCCGTCTGCGCCTGCCTTTATCAGCTCCTCCACTTCCTTCAGTGTGGGTGTGATGCGGAAATCACCGCTGATCATGTCCCCGCTGCGGTATATCTTTTTCAGGCCAATCACCGGCACATCCACTGCCGCCTTAATGGCAGCCACGTTCTCGCAGTTGGTGCGAATTGCTTTGGCGCCGCCGGCAATACAGCTTTTCGCCACGCACACCATCGTTTCCGGCACGCCCATCTCCGCATTGAAATCCGCCCCTGCATAGCAGGAGACGATCAGCCCGCCTTTCAGCCTTTCCAGCATGTTATCCATCGTTTTGCTCCTTTCAGTTTCTAAAATCCAATCTCCTCAAACGTTGCAGCCCCCTTCAGGCGCTCTACATTTGCCTCCTCAGAAATAAATTTTGCCAGCGCCCGAAACAGCACCAGATGCTCTTCATCGGTGCGGGCTGCAATCGCGAACACCGCATACACCGGGTCGTTGGAACGATTGCCGAAATTCACCCCGGCAGGGCAGGTGACGACAGCGATGCTGTTGCGCGCCACATTTCCCTCGGGCCGCGCATGGGCCAGCGCCACACCCGGCATAATGACGATATAAGGGCCCATTTCCCTCACCATGTCTACCATGGCCTGCGTGTACGCAGGAGCAATGGTGCCCGCCTTTTCCAGCAGCGCGCCGGCCTGGCGCACTGCGTCCTCCCAGCAGTCAGCCTGACGGCCCAGAGCGGTGGTGGCAGGGCTTACATAATCACACAAAGGCATAATCATTCACAGCTTTCTTTAATATATTCGCACAGCTCCTGCGGGGTATTTGCCGCGCACAGCGTCCGCACCGGCACCTTGTTCAGCAGGCTCAGCAAGCCGCGCAGCGCCCTCAGGTGGGCCCAATTATCCGTAGGGGCTAGGCAAAGCACCAGCCTCACAGGGTCGTTGGAAGGATGATGAAAACACACATCGTTTTCAAAGGTAACAAGGCTCATAGCCAGCCGTTTTACGCCTTTGCCCATTTCGCTGTGTACCAGCGCCACACCGGGCATAATGACGATATACGGCCCGGCGCTGCGCACGCTTTGAATGGCCGAAATGGTGAATTCCTCCGTCACGTCGCCCGCCAATACCAGCACAGCGCACGCCTGACGCACTGCGTCCTCCCAGCCGGCTGCGCGCCGGTGGCACAGCACCTTCTGCGGGCTTAACAGCTGGGCCAGAGCGGGCTGCACACGGTCTGCGCGCACCGGTATGCCGGCGGCCTCAAAGCTGGCGGCCAGGCTGGCCATCAGGCCGTCCACATCCCGCACCTCACAGTGGGCTTGAATGGTCTTCATCACATCCTTGAAAAGCTCTGCCGCATCGCTGTGTGCCCTGCCTTTTGTACCGTATTTTAAGGCCATACGGCTGATGGTCTCCCAATTTTCTGCCGTGGGAATCGTCTCCACCTTCACCCACGGCACCTTGCAGTCAGGCAGAGGAATGCTGGCGATAACAAAGTCTACATCCATTTTCTCCAGCGCATGCAGGTCTGTGTAAGTGGCCGTGGCCACCACGCGGATATTTTTGAATTTAGAGCACACCAGCTCCCGCAGCAGGTTCGCCGTGCCCGCGCCGTGCACGCATACAATGGCTACACGGCTCACGGGCATCATGCGCTTGCTCCGTTCCATGGCCGCGCAGAAGTGCAGCACAAGATAGGCAATGTCATCCTCCGTAATACCGGCCAGCAGCTCGCTGTCAAGCTTTTTCAGCACACGCTCCAGCGCTTCAAAACACGCGGCATAATTTTTCCGTATCTCCTGCAGGTTGGGGTTTGTGATAGGGATGTCATGCCGCAGCCGGAATACAGTGGGCCCCAGATGCGCCTGCAGCGCATTATAAATCTCCTCATCCTCGGTAAAGGCGATGTCCATCTCCTCGCTCATGCCGCGCACCAGACGGTCCAGCAGCACCTGCACTCCGGCCCAGTCCTCTTTCAGGTACGGCTCTGGCGTCACGTATTTTGCACCGGCCAGCAAAATAGCCAGCGCATATACCTCGCCCGCGGGCAACCTCACCTCAAAGCGTTTTTCCAGCTCGCCCGCCAGATGCACTGCATGCACATATTCCCCTGACGTCTTTACCAGCGCCATGCTGGCGGGCACAGCCTGTACGGCTTTTCCTGTTCTCACACGCACCAATGCCACCGCCAGGGTGAAGGTAAGCATGCGAAAGGAATCATATCCCAGCCACTTGCCCAGCTCAGCCTGTTCCATGCTTCTCAGCAATTCAAATAAAGCGGACAGCTCTTCGCCGCAGAACAGCCGGCATGCCCAGCTTCCCACCATATCGCTGCCTTCCGCGTCTCCGCTGTAAAGGCTGGCAAAATCCACATGCTGTTCCAGCAGCCGCACGCCGCAGTGGCGCAGAGCCTGTTCCTCCCCCTCCAGCGTGCTGCCCTTGCCCACTCTGCTTTCCAGGCGCACGCCGCTGCCCAGCAGGTCTGTTTTCAGCAGCGCCATATCCTTGTCAATGCTGCTTTTGCTCACGCCCAGCTGGTCGGCAAAATACTGGCCGGTCAGCGCCTCGCTGCCGCTGGCTATCAGCATTAATGTCATCACGCAGCGGCGTTCGGCCGAGGTCATGGCATAATCATAGGTATCCAGGCTGGCCAGCTTTTTCGAAAGCGCCTTATGCTGTGCCTGTGTCAACATAAGGCGCAGCCCCGCAGGGCGCTCATACTGCAAAGCGGGAAAGCCCTCGCGCTGCAAAAAGGCATCGACCTCCTGCATCTCGTAGCGCACCAGCCGAACCGATATTTCCAGGCGCTGTGCCAGGTCTCTCAGCTTATGCGGCCGTCCATCCAGCAGGTGCTCCAAAATCAAAACCGTCTTTCCGTTCACAGCGCCCTCCTTACAGGCTGCGCACCCGTGCGCCAAAGCGCCGAAGCAGCCGCCCGTTGTACGCATCGCCTCCATCGCAGTTCCCGCTGCGGAACACCTCAGGGTCTATTCCCCGGCGCCGCAGCTCCTGACAGGCCGCCAGCACCACGGCATCCGCAATGGCCAGCGAAGCAATACTGGATACCGGCCCCGCCTTGGTTCCGTCTTCACAGACGGTCACACTGGCATCGCCCACCGGCACATGGTTGTCGATGCACAGATCGCACACATCCGGCAGGTGCAGCCCATCCTTGTGCCGCGAGGGCTTTTGCCGGTACCCAAAGGCCGAGATGCCCACAACCCTGGCGCCTTTGGCCCCCGCCAGCTGGGCCATTTCAATGATAAACGGGTTGATGCCGCTGCTTGACACCGCCAAAAAAGTATCCTTCGGCCCAATATCATACCGGTCTATCACCAATTCAGCATAGCCGCTCATGCGCTCTATCCTGCTGCTTTTGGCAGCCCCCTCGTGCAGCATGGTGCTGCTCTCGAACAGGGGGCATACAGCCCCCAGCCCTCCGGCGCGGTAAAACAGCTCTTCCTCAATCATGTGAGAATGGCCGCAGCCAAACACATACAGCATGCCGCCGGTCTCAAGGCTGCGGGCCAGCATGCGCCCGGCTTCATCAATGGCCGGGCGTTCCTCCTGCCAGATAGCCTTCAATACCGCGTCCACATTGGCGGCGTATTCACCCACAAAATCCATGTCCATCCTCCTTTTCCCAGGCCCTTGTTCTTCTATTCGCCAAAGCCGGAATCAATCAACGCAGCCAGTGCTTCCACCGCTTCCTTCTCATCCTCGCCCTCAGCGGCCAGCTTTACCGGGGTGCCCTTGCCCAGGCCCAGGCTCAGCAGCAGAACCACAGATTTGGCGTTCACCGCATCTTCCGCCGCCTCCTGCGCATTTTGGATGGTGATTTTGCTTTTATATTTTTTCGCCTCAGTCACAAACTCCGTGGCCGGGCGCGCGTGCAGCCCCGTCGGGTTGCAAACAGTCGTCAATTTCGTATACATACGCCTTCTCCCTTCCGGTTTTTTGGCCGCACGTCATCGCACAGCCGATTCGTAGTATCTGTTCAGCAGCGCCTCCGCTTCGCTTTGTGTCTGCCTCTCCAGCAGGCTGCGCGCCAGCTTCTGCATATCCGCACAGCGGCCGGTGCAGATGACCTGCTTGACATAGCCCATATGCACAGGCGGCATGCTCAGCTTTCTATATCCCAGCCCCACCAGCGCAGCGGCGGCAAGGGCGTCGCCGCCCAGCTCCCCACAAATGGACAAGGGCTTGCCCGCTGCATTAAAAGCTGCGGCCACATTTCCCAGCAGCTCCAGCAGCACCGGGGCGTACTTCTGCGCATAGGGGGCCACGTCCTTATTGGTGCGGTCTGCGGCAAACAGGTACTGGCACAGGTCATTGGTGCCTACGCTGGCAAAATCTACCTCTGCAGCCAGCTGCCGCGCCAGCAGTGCTGCCGACGGCACCTCAATCATCACACCCAGGCGTATGCTGCCGGCCACCGGCACGCCGCTGGCTGTCAACTCTTCTTTCACGTCCAGAAACGCTTCACGCGCCCGGCGCCAGTCGTCCAGGCTGCCCACCATGGGGAACATCAGCCAGAGCTGGCCATACACGGATGCCCGCAGCGCCGCCCGCAGCTGGGTGCGGAATATCTGGGGCCGGGCAAAGCACAGCCTCACCGCGCGCACCCCCAGAAAAGGGTTTTCCTCGCGCGGCAGGGGCAGATAGGGCAGCTGCTTGTCGCCGCCGATATCCAGTGTGCGCAGCGTCACCGGCTTGCCCCTGGCGCCTTCCAGCACCTGCCGGTAGGCTGTGAACTGTTCCTCTTCCGTAGGCAGATGCTCCTTCTGCATAAATAAAAATTCCGTGCGCAGCAGCCCTACCCCGTCGCTCTGGGCCAGCTCCGGCGGCAGCACGCCGTCGCCAAGGTTCAGGCAGATATCCACGCGGCATCCATCCAGTGTCACCGCAGGCCGTTCCATATAGGCTGCCGCCTGCTTTGCCAATCTGCGCGCACGCAGGGCCTGCCGTTCATAATGGGCCCAGGTTTCATCGTCCGGGGCCAGCACAAGCGTGCCCTCTTCACCGTCCAGTACGGCCCGCACACCGTCCTGCGCCTGTTCCATCAGCCCTTCTATGCCGAACACCGCAGGCAGGCCCAGGCTTTGGGCTACAATGGCAGCATGGCATGTGGCGCTGCCCTTCTGGGCAGCCAGCCCCTGCACGACCGCCGGGTTCATCTGGGCAATCTGCGAAGGCAGCAGTTCTTCGGCGGCCACAATGCACGGCTGTGTCAGCCCGGCCAGGTTTTTCTCCGGCACACCCTGCAGGTTGCGCAGTATTCGCCCGCGCACATCATCCAAATCGCGTGCACGCTCGCGAATCACAGGCTCTCCGGCACGGGCCACGGCTTTGGCATAGACGCGGTACACTCTGTCCACCGCTTCACCGGCCGTGGCTCGCTCCTGTGTGATGGCATCCAGAATCTCTTCCTCCATCACCACATCATCCAAAATCTCCAGATGTGCTCGAAAAATTCCGCTCTGTGCGCTGCCGTGCGCCTGTAAGGCCTCCGCCAGGTCACACAGTTCTTTGGCCGAGGCCTTCTTCGCCCGCAAATATGCTTTGCGCTGTGCCTCTTCGCCGCCCGGCATACAAGGCCCCTGCTCCACCTGGGGCACAAAGGGTACATACAGATACAGCCTGCCCAGCGCCACCCCGCGCGAAATTCGGATACCCTTCAGCATACGACCTCACTCCCCATCTCCGCACACCTCTGCTCAGGCCTCCATAAGCGGCCCGCCTTGAGCCTGCCTTCATTATACTCGCCCCCTCCCTTCCCTGAAAATAAGAGTTTTTTCCCAACCGAAGCGACAAATCATACAACATATTCATATATATCATAAAAATTTCTATTCATTTTTATCATATTTCACTAATAAAAGTCAGGCTCCCCGGCACAGCCGGGGGAGTGTCTTTATACTTACGCTAGCCAGAACCCCCGGCAAAGCCTGGGGCTTGCGTAAGCCCTGAAAGGGCATACTGCCGGCAAGCCTCTCAAGAGGCACTGAACGCTCTGTCTCCTGCATCACTTGCCCCGCCCCCGTAAACGAGGCTCTTCCCGTTGCACGCTGCATCTTTTTGGTGTTGAAGGCCATCCCGCTTCGCCCGGAACTGGTAGCAAAAGCCTTTTGCTCTCCCCAGCAGAGCTGGGGGACATTTCGCTAAAGCATACAACACAAAAGCCCCGGAAAACCCTGCTTGAGGCTTTCCGGGGCCTGATGCCGCCTTTTTTAATCAGCCGCACAATTTTATAAGCACCTCACCCGCCTGCGCCCAGCGCCTGCTGTGTGCGTCCTCTGTGGCAATCAATGCAAAAAGCAAAAAGGCATTACCGCTCTCATAAGTCGGCAATGCCTTTTTAGAATTTATTCAGATAATTGTACTCACAAACCTCAGGAAGCACACAGCAAATGCGTTTTGCATTGTGCTATTATTTTGCCTTCAGATTGAAAAAAACGCCACAGCCCCTGCTTTTTCAAATCAAGCGCCGGGAAAATGGACAGGGAAAAAGCTTTTTCCGAACGCCGCACCCCCGCATAAACACCGGGCTTTCCCGAGTTTCTGCAATCATTCCCACTCGTTGCCGAGAACTACAGCTTAACGCTTTTTGTTTATAAACCGTGTGATGTGGTTTTCGTATTATTCTGATAATCCATATTATACTGCCTGTATGACGAGAATTTATCAATATCTTATCAGGTGCGATAAAACCGATGGTTGCAAGAAAAAAATAATTGCAACCGGATTGGTTCTTCCAAATGTATGATAACACCAAGTGACATACCTTGTAACATTATTCTTAATTTTTTGCACGCATATTTTTTGTTAATCGTGTAAAAATAGTTGTAAATTTTATCAATTAATGCTATACTATAATCACGCAAATAATAGAAAATGCGTGCAGAAAGTCGGTGAACTATTGAATAAACACGAAATAGCAATTGATGTTTTTAATAAAGTGGGAAGCATTGCGAAGACAGCAGACTTTGTTGCCGTCGGACTGAAAAACTATGATGTTGTTTCCCTTTGCAATCAAGGTTATATAGAGCGTATTCGCAATGGCTTTTACAAACTGCCTAACACTGAAGAACCAAAAGAAGAAGCTCTGATTTCTAAACTCCTGCCTCAAGGGATTGTTTGTGTGGAGTCTGCTCTGTTTTATTATGGATACAGCGACTTTGCTCCTCGTGAATGGACAGTTGCAGTCCCCCGTTCCTTTTCAAGAGCAATCAAAGCAATGCAGGAAGTCCCTGTCAAAGCTTATTATGTTCAGAACGAATTTTATCATTATGGTGCTACTGTAGGTAACTTTAATGGTGTTGAATTAAAAGTTTATGACCGAGAGCGAACAATCTGTGATTGCTTTAAGTATCGTTCAAAGCTTGATAATGAAATATTCAACAAAGCAATCAACGCTTATGTGGCAGATCCGAAAAAGAATCTCGCAAATCTTTCTAAATACGCAAAGGATATGGGCGTTTATACAAAACTTATGAATGTAATGGAGGTACTGCTCAATGGCTGATATTGCCGCATCCGTGCTTGCACGACTGAAAAATATGGCTGCCGAAAGCGGAAGAAGCTATCAGCTTTGTTTGCAGCTCTTTTGTCAGGAAGAATTTTTGCGCCGTTTGGAGAAATCCAAGTATGCGGAAAATCTCGTCCTGAAAGGTGGTTTGTTTATTTACTCTGTTACCGACTTTGACAGCAGAGTAACGGTAGATGTTGATTTTCTTCTTCGGAGAGTACCGAATACTCCCGAACAGCTAAAACCTGTACTGGAAGAAATCATATCCACACCTACCGGAAATGATTTTATTACCTTTGAAATTAAAGATATTGCACCCATTGCAGTTGCAAAGAAATACGCCGGTATCGGAGCTTCTATTGCGGCTCGCATTAAAAACACACGAACGCCGTTTAGTATAGACTTCGGTGTGGGCGATGTTATCGTGCCAAAACAGGAAAAGCGAAAAATCCCGACACAGCTTGACGACTTCGCTGCGCCGGTGGTAAATACATATTCTCTTGAAACAACGATCGCTGAGAAAATAGACGCAATCCTCAGTCTGATGGAATTTTCCAGCCGAATGAAGGATTATTATGACATTTACTATCTTGCTAATAAATTTGATTTTGACGGCAAGGTGCTCACCGAAGCATTGAAGAAAACTTTTGAAAATCGTGGACACGCCTTTACGATTGAACAGTTTGAACAGGTTATGAGCTTTGCAGACGATTCTGCTATGCAGAAGAAGTGGAAAGCATTCTGTCGGAAGATTGATACGAAAACTGATGATTTCAGCACAGTGCTTAGAACGATTAAGGTGTTTTTGACAGAACCGTTTACAGCGGCGGTCAAAAGTAACGAGTTTACTGAAAAATGGTCTGCCGCTGATAGCGAGTGGATGTGATAGAGTGAATATTATTATGAGTTAATTATGCAGAGAAATATTTTGCAGACAAAGCTGATGGGAAAACAATCGGAGGAATATAAATGAAATACGAACTAAATGGTATCAGTTTGCCCTTCGGCGGCATTTCTTGGAATAAAACCAAATCTAAAAAAGATATATTTTCCTTTTTACTGATTTATCTCGAATCAAAAAGAATACTGGTAAATCCCATTGAGATGGAAAAGAAAGAATGGTGTATGGAGTCGGTTTTAGAAATAAAAAAGCAGCTTGTTGCGATTACTGAAAAGGCCGATTTTAAGAAAGATGATCTTGCTATTATTCGCAATATGATCGAAGCTTGTAATCAATATTTGGATGCAGTTTCAAAAATGGACCTTCCTTTCATTATATATAAAAGTCAAGAATCTAAAGGAATGTGGTCAGATTTAAACTTTGATAATGCAATGAAACGGTTTAGAAAATCATTTAAAAATGAAATTAGCGCTATTGAAAAGCGTTACCGTCTTTCATTTAATAAAACAATACCTGATGAGTTTTAGGAGAATAAAATGAGCACAAATATTTCAAAACAAAAACGTGAGGACTTACTGAATAAAATAAAAGCCATTCGGGCGTTTATTTCTGCTGCACCACAGGATGAGAATACTGGAAATTTGCTTTCTTACCTTTCCGACCTTGAGAAAGATGTAAACGGCAAAAAATACGGACTTGTGTTTGAGGAGCACCGTGAGGAAATTGACGAGGTGCTGGATACCCATATACCGGTACTGACCGAAGAAAAAGACCTATTCATTGACAAAGGCGGACAAATGAATTTTCTCATTGAAGGGGACAACCTTGCTTCCCTCGAATTACTAAAAAAAACGCATAAGGGTAAAATCGACCTTATCTATATAGATCCGCCGTATAACACAGGAAATAAGGATTTTATATATGATGATATTTTTGTTGATTCTGAAGACTCGTTCAAACACAGCAAATGGGTTTCCTTTATGTCTGAAAGATTGACTATTGCAAAAAAACTGCTTTCAAATGAAGGTGCAATATTTATTCAAATTGACGATAATGAGCAAGCACCTTTGAAATTGTTGTGCGACGATGTATTCAGCGCAGATAATTTTATGGGCATTATCATACAAAACAAGATGAACGCAAAAAACGATACTGTAAATATACAGAAAAATCACGAATATATCCTTGCATATAGAAAGAAAACCCTTTATATTAACGGCTCCCGTGTGAAACCTACTTTGTTACAGATTAAAGAAAAATATCGCCCCGCTGTAAAAGAGGGTGATAGATATTATTATGTCGGTGATGCAATTACAACTCGCGGTGAAGGCGGCACCCTTAACGCTCGTCCAAATCTTGGATATACGATATATTATAATCCCAACACAGACGATAAAATTGCAATCGCAGACTACGATGTAGAATTAGCCCGTACATCTAATTCTATTGAAGAAATATACTCTCACGATGAATCGCTTATAGAAAAAGGCTATATTCCAATATTGCCACCAAAGGTTCGTGGCAAATTGGGGTGTTGGACGTGGGCATTAGAAAAATTCAATAGCGAAACCGATAATATCATTATTACAGGTAAACGCTCGAATTTATCCGTAAAAAAACGCACATTTGTTCCTGCTGAAAGTATTATTGAACAAAATGGGCAGTTATTTTATATTTCTATAGAGCAAAGTAATTCGAGAAGTATTGTGGATTATTCAACAAATGACGGAACGAATATTTTGACGGATGTAATGGGGGTTAGAGCAACATTTAGCAATCCAAAAAACTTAGACTTGATTGAATACCTTGTTTCGCTTAAACAAGGAAAAAACAATATCATTTTAGATTTTTTTGCGGGCAGTGGAACTACAGGACACGCTGTAATGAAACTAAATGCAGAAGATGGCGGTAATCGTAAATTTATCCTTTGCACCAACAACGAAAACAATATTTGCCGTGATGTTACATACGAGCGTATCAAGCGTGTGATTGACAAAGAGGGGTACGCCGCAAGTCTTAAATATTATAAGGTTGACTATGTTCCCATCTCCGATCGTATGTATTACGAATATGCGGACGAATTGTTAAAGCATATCCGTGAACTTGTTGAGCTTGAAAACGGCGTGAATTTCACAGGTAATGCAGAAATTGCTATCGTGCTGACCGAAGAAGAACTTGACGAGTTTATGACGAATATCGAAGCCTATGGCAAGTGCCGCAAACTGTATATGGGGCACGATCTGTTGCCTGATGAGGAGCAAGAACAATCTTTTGCTGATCACGGCATTGAGATTAATATTATTCCCGATTACTACTATCAGGATTTACAGGAGGTGTAAACAGTGCAACTGAAAAAATTTCAATTATCGGCTGTAAAATCGCTTTTTGAGGCAATGGACAAGCTCACCCGCGACATTATCCTAAAAAGTCCTACGGGTAGCGGAAAGACGATTATTCTTACCTATTTTATGCACCAGTATGTGCAATCCTACCGTAATACCGTGTTTGTATGGCTCACCCCCGGCAAGGGCAATTTGGAGGAGCAGAGCAAGGAAAAGATGGATAAGTATATCCATGCCGCTCAGACAAAACTGCTCTCCGATGTAATGACGGGCGGATTTGAAGAAAATGATAACTGTTTCATCAACTGGGAAAAGCTGACGAAAAAGGGCAACAACGCTCTGAAAGACAGCGAACACACCAACTTCTTGGAGCATGTTGAACACGCGCTGAATGCCGGTTTGCATTTTATCGTCATTGTGGACGAAAGCCATCAGAACAACACGGTGAAAGCGGATGAAATCATCCAGTATTTCCATACGGACAAGATTATCCGTTGTTCGGCTACGCCGAAAGGTATAAAAAATGCGGAAATCATAGAAATTCCTGAAGCGGATGTTATTGCCGAGGGACTTATAAAGAAAATGCTCATCATTAATGAGGATTTTCCGCAGCGTGTGGAAATGGAGAACGCCACTAACTATCTGTTAGAACAGGCGTATGCCAAGCAGCGTAAAATCCGTGCGGAGTTTCTTTCCGCCGGAAAGGACATCAATCCTTTGATCGTGGTGCAGATTCCAAACAAATCAGAGAAATTGCAGGACGATGTGGAACGCTGGTTTGAAACGCAAGGCGTAACCTATGAAAACGGTCAGCTTGCGGTGTGGCTCTCTGATATGCACGAAAACTTGGAGGGCATTGAAGAAATCAATGCTCCCTCTGTTGCTGTTATTATCAAACAAGCTGTTGCCACAGGCTGGGACTGTCCGAGAGCCGCCATTTTGGTAAAGCTCCGTGACAATATGGATGAAACCTTTGAAATTCAGACTATTGGGCGTATTCGCCGTATGCCGGAGGCACACCACTACGGCAAAGATTTGTTGGATAGCTGTTATCTTTACACTTTTGATGAAAAATTCACCGCCGGTGTCAAGCTGAGCCTCGGCAAAGGGGCTTTGGAAGCATCTACCCTGTTCCTTAAAAATGAGTATAAAGGCATCACCCTGACCTCCGAACAGAGAACGATGGTGACGGATCACCGAAATCCGAAAAAGGCGCTACTCTCCATGGCAAAGTACTTTGAAGAAAAATTCAAGACCGGCTCGAATAAGGCGGAGAACAAGACACGCTTGCAGACAGCGGGCTTTGAGTTTAGTGCCGATATTCTGCGTCACACCCTTTCGGGTGAAACTGCAACCTTGGATTTTGCTTCGGCAGATATGAATACGGTCATCATTACCGAAAAGCTGAATACCCACGATCACGGTCATATGTACCATCAGAAGGTAGGTAAAATCGGTATGGAGATCGGAATGGAATACAGTTATATGAATACCATCATTCGTAAGCTGTTTGATCGCAATTTTACATACAACCGTAAAATCCTCGCAATGGAGGCAAGAGAAGTCTATGCCTTTGTAATTAATAACGCCGATCTGCTACGCCATACGGTGCGTGAAGCAATGGCAGCGGAACTTGAACAGCTTACCCTCGATATTGATCAAATATCCAAGGTACCGTTCCATATTCCGCAATCCTGCCTGTTTACCTACGACGGTACAGCAAAAACGCAGTTGGAAATGAAGAAAAATGTATATCAGGGCTACCTTTCCTCTGCGGAAGTCCGTTCCTCCTCGGAACGCAAATTCGAGAAATTCTGCGAAAAGTGCGATGCCGTAGAATGGGTATATAAAAACGGAGATAAAGGCAATGAGTATTTGTCCATCGTATATGCGGATAATTCGGACAAGCAGAAGAATTTCTATCCTGACTATATAATCAGCGTAAATGGTGAAGTTTGGATCGTAGAGACCAAGGGCGGCTTTGACCGCAGTGGTAATAGCCAAGATATTGACATTTTCACGCCGAAAAAATTCGCTGTGCTGAAAGATTATTTGGAACGCTACAGCTTAAAGGGTGGCATTGTCCGCTATGACGAAAAAAGTGAAGAACTGTGCATTTGTATGGACAGCTATTCCGAGGACATTAACAGCGATAGTTGGGTTGTACTAAGTGATATTTTGAAGTGAGGTGAAAGTCTTGAAGATAACTGACCACAAGGTGTTAACTGAGTTTTTTCCTGCAAAAGTTCAATTTTTCAGAATAGATCCTGAAAATATTTCAGCAACATTATCAGATATTTTGCGTACTCTTATGGACTTGTCTTGGCTCAGTAAATTCGATCAAGACTTTGAACAGAAAGCCTTTGCCTCCCGTGCAAAGAAAACTATTGATGATATTAAAGAAAAGTTTGACAAATGCGTTGATGACAGTATCAGCAAAGATGCCGGCGAGTATGTGGTGTCTGAATTAGCCAGAGAAACTATGGTTTCTGAACTGGACTATTTAGATATTCCTCTTGATGAACTTGTTGGTAAGAAGCGTTCTGGAAATCCTGGGTTTGATTTTCATTCGCAGAATAAAATTACGGATACGGTTATTTTCGGTGAAGCAAAGTATGTTGCCGCTACAACAGCGTATTCATCGGCATTGCCACAAATTGTCGACTTTATCAAAGATGAAAAAGATGTTGAAGACCTTCCAGAATTAAAACCATTCTGTACAGCATCGGCTTTGCAAAGAGCAGCCGATGGAAAGAAGGGATTTTCTGCCGCATTTTCAGCAAAAACTACAAGCACAGACAAAATAATTGCTAACATCACGAAACGCTCGGACTTTCAATCGTTACTTCAGTACGAAGAACTCATTTTGGTGGCGGTGGACTTATGAAGACTGTTTTAGAGAAGGGGAATATCATTGCTAAAATCCGAAAAGGGGAAGATTTAGAGCAGATTATGATTAAGTGGAGGTTTACAAAATGAAAAAGTATCACGTTATTAGTGCTAAAAGAATGGGATATAATAATGGTGATAGGACATATGAGTATTTCTTTTTTCCTATTGATGAGTTCACTAAAGAGCAAGCACTTGGGCAGTTCAAGGAAGTTCAAAAGGAAACATTAAAATCAAACAATCACTGGTATCCATATACGGCATACGAATATGATGGAGAAACATTTTATTCAATACAATATAGTGGTATCGCTGATGAAAACGAAATCTAAAAACGACAAAAACCCCGTACTGACTTATTCCGTCAGTACGGGGTTTAATGTTAATATGGTATTTTTTGTGAGCCTTCAGAAATTACTCTTTACCCACAAACCACTTGATACATCCGATAAAGGGGTTCAAGTGTAATCTTATCAAAATCTTATCAACGAGGGTTTTGAAATCCTGCAAACCCGCATTATTACCGGGTTTACAGACTTTTTCAATTTACTCGAACTCAACAAATGCTAATCAATTTTGTTTAACGATTATTCTCTGCCGTATTTGTGGTGCTTTTGATTATTTGATATATCCATATTATCCTGCCTATATGGGCTAATGTTATCATTTTGTTATCGTTGTTGATAACATTTGCTCTGTAACTGCGGATAATGGCAATATGTTTATAATAAACAAATACATATATGTTATTTACTCAAATATTTTTCTCACAACAGCATTAAGTTGTTTTTCAAGTTTGTTAATATTAGCGTTGGAGCTGAGTTTAAATTCGTCATGTATTTTTTTAGAATACCCAACTATTTCCATATGTGTTTTATTATATGAATCAAATTTCGGAATAGCTAAATATTTTAATACATCTATCCCTCTATTAGTTGATATGGCATATCCATCAATAATATCAACAATATCTTTGGCATTGATAATGCCACAAACATAGTACGCTTCATCTTCATTTTCCAAACCGAGCATAAGGACTTTAGAATCGACAACAATCGTTTTATCCTCACTGAACAAATCTTTATCTGCATTAGGAATAGATTTAAGATATGAACTGACGACCACAGCAGACATACTTCCAGTTTGTTCTTTCCACAAAACCTTATACGGAGCGTATGTATACTCTCCAACATTATCCAATCGATAATAAGGTTGTGTATTAGCATTAAAGAATTTCCCGTTTTGTATTCGACTTGCTAAAAGCTCATCATAATAATAAAATAGCCACTCACTGGTTTTAGGAGCATTTTTTTCAAGTTCTTTAACAGGAATTCCATATTTATACATAGCAGTGTGGGGAACTAACATATACTCGTTAGATTTAACTTGCCATTTTGCAATATTTCTTCCTCCGAGCATAGGATACACATATGTTTCCTCAACCTTTTCTTTATGAATACCTTTTTTAATAAAATCCTTGCGTCTCTGCCTTTCAATACAGTTTTCAATCAAAAATAATCCATCACGACTTTTTATGGGTTTCTTTAATAAATATACCCCCTTAGCTCCAGCTGGTTCAATTCCCTTTCTCCCGCAATAGAATCTTGTTTTAGAAGGATCCAAAACTTTATTAGCAAAATCCATGTCCTCTAATGTAAGCCAAGAAGATTGCTTATCATTACCATCTACAGGTTGGGCAGACAAAATATGCGAAGTCAATTTCTTTTCAACATCTATCCATTTTGCGTGAGAGTCCAATGGTGATTTTCTTCCTGCTTGCTCCCAAACTCTATATGTATGCATAGGATATTTCATTTCTACGTCTTTTATAATTTTAATTGCGACCGTAGGTATAGTAAACAACTTCACATTTGAAAAATCGTCTACCATATCTACAGCAAATGGAACATTTTGCTCAAAACGAGTAATAGAGAATTTTCTGAAACCCTCTCCACCTTTTGTTGATTTAAGAAAGGAAGCAGGTAACAAAAACACCATGTTCCCATTATTTTTAAGGTATTTGTCAACAGCTACATAAGTTACAGCCATTCCAAAGTCATCGTGGGTTGTTTTTTTATCATAAGCATTCTTTTCAAAAATACCATAGCTTTTCCATATTTCTAATGTTCCTTCTCGATAACTTTTACTCATAGATTTCCACGCAATCCACGGCGGATTTCCAACAACATAGTCAAACTTGTTTCCAATCAATATTGGTGCAAAACTGTTCCTCAAAATAATAGGCCAAAAAGAATCGTTTCCTGCACGGTGTAATGTATAAAGGCGATTAAACAAATCCTCAACAACAGACTTATATTTACCGTCTACATAACGATTTTCAGCTTTATTCCAAAAATCATCAAAGTCACATTTATCGTCTATACATTTACTTAATGCCTTTAAAAAATCACTTGCTTTTGCATAATCATCAAACTTGGGGATCTGGAATTTGCCAACAGAAGTATCTATCGACAATGTCAATTCACTTTCCTCAGTATAAACTACCGGGGCAAGAATAGAATCGGCAATGTAAATAGGAATATCAACTGGATCTGTGAAATCATCAAACACAGAATCCTCGCAAGATGAAAAAACAGCAAGAATATAATTTGCTTTAGCAGATACAACTGAAATAGGATTAATGTCAAATCCTATTACATTATGAGTGATTTTATCTATGTCGTCTCTTGATAATTTTCCGCCAACTTTCTTTACAATTCTTTTAATAGAATGAGTTAAAAATGTTCCTGAACCTGCTGTTGGATCAATTAAGGTTTTGTCAATTTCACCATTATACCCAACCATATCTAAAGCGTGTTCAACAATCCAATCAGGAGAAAAATATTCTCCCATCAAATGTCTCATTTCTGCTGGAATAAGTTCCATGTACACTTCCTGCAAAATATCTTGTATTTCTTCAGGCTTCAAGATATATGTACTCAAGTCAAATTGGTTTACAACTTCCAAAATTTCATTTATTACTTTTGTGTCAAAATTGTTTTCCGAACAAGTATAGGTAAACCATTCCATAAAGTGAGACTCAAAGAAATTGTTTACCAATGATTCGTACTTATTTAGTTCACCATCAAACAACCTATCAATTTGTGGCTTTGTAAGCGTTTCAGCCATAAAGGTAGGGCTAACAAGTTGAGCAAGGAATGAATATATGAGTAACTTCAAAAACATATTAAAAAATGTTTGAAGTGCAAATAAATATACTTTACTATCAATTATGACTGCATCACTATAGCCATAAATTTCTTTTATCACTGAGGATACTTCGGTAAAAGTGGTCGCTTCGTCATCTTCCCCATACATTGTGCCAAATACTCTATCCCACTCTTTATATAGAGTGCGTACACGGGTGCTACCATTTAAGTCATTAAGATTAAAATACAGCTCGTCATAAATGATCTTAATGTTTTTTTGAACAAAAGGACTTTTTGGATTAATGATAGAAATAAGGTTTTTCTTATTCAATGCGATTTTATCCTGCTGTTTCAAAAGCAAAGCTAATTTTTTAAGTCCTGATGAAAAATCTTTGACTTCATAAACAAATGTGATCGGCAAGTCATACCTAATGTTTATTTTCAATTTACCTGTGTTTATCGAATTGCTAACTGGAGAAGGCACAAATCGAGCAAAAACAAAGTCGTTCCCGTCAAAGCCAACTCCAATGCCATTTAACAATTTTAATGTTATAATATCTGCCGAATCTGTTTCATAGATATCTGCATTACTAATAATATAGTCATATAAACCATGGTCATTTTCGTCTCTGCCATAAAGAGCTTCGCTAATTCCGTTTTTAGTTTTGAAATATTTAAATTTCTTTAATTCAAAAGATATATTTTGAAATGTAGCATCGGTTCTACCGCCAGCAAGAAGTGTATCTTCGCTTCGATATTGATTTGCGCGTTCAGGGTTTAATTTCTCTAATAAAGGCTTAACGATATCTGAGTGAAAATGGATTTTCACATCATCCTCGGTTCTAAATGTATTATTCTTAAAGGTTTTTTCTAAATTAATCAGTTCCATACTATACCTCCAATTTTAAAATATTATATCGCATCACAACTCATTGGTCAATAGGAAAACACACGATAATATAACATCTTTATTAAGTTTTTTGTCATTGGTCAATTGACCATAAAAAGGTGACAAGAGTTTTACTCCCTGCCGCCTTTTAGTCTATACATAGATGAGGTCTGCATTTATCATTTCCATCGCTCTATTACGAATATTATTCATTTTCTGCACCCACAGCATTTGCTTTTCCGCTTTTAACTGTTCCGTCACACCCTCACGCTCTGCCATCTGTTCTACCAGCCGAAAAAACATTTCCTCTGCCTGCCCATCAATATCAGCAAGATAGCTGTTCAGCTTGCCGCTTGTGAGCAGGGTAGTATAGGTTGCTCTTTTATGCTCCCGCAGATAGCGTTTGTGCCTCTGCCCCCATACGCCGATAGGCTCATTTTCTTTTTCGGCTGGTAGAATAAGGCAGGGGATAAAATAATCCCCTTGCCGTACATAAGTGCCTCCCATTTCTTCAAAAATTATCTTTGCCATTGTCTGCTCCTACCTTTCGTATTGATTATTTCTAAAGCGTGTGCCACGCTGTTTAGACTGTCTTGCCTGTTCTAACAGGCTGTCAATCTGTCTGCTGCCGAATACCTTTCTCAGCAGTTTGTAGTCCTTAATTTCTTCCCTCAATCTGTTATTGTCGGAAGTCAACTGCCTATTTTGACTTTTAAGCCGTTCATTGCCACGGTACAGACTGGCATTTGTCTGATTGAGCCTTTGGTAATCATCAATCGCTTGAAAGCACCGCATCATAAGCGTTTTAATGAGGGATTTCAGCCTCTTAATTAACGGCTCGACCACTTTGCTCTTATAACTTTTTGCAGTCATAAAACCTTGTGGTTCGGATAACTGATATTCGGAAGCATTCTCCAGTGCGTTCTGCATTTGTGAGAGTGCAGTTGTCCCCTTATCAAAGTTCTCAATACGCTTGGAAAGAGTTTCAAATTCTGTTTGCTTATCTGTGATTTTACTTTCCAATCGCTCGATTTCCTCTGTCCGTTGTTGCTTTTTATAATTCAAAACAGAGAGATGTTTTTCGTGCGTGCCTTTCTGTTCCCACTCAATCCCGTATCGTTCCATAACAGCGGCAAGCTGTTTTTTTTCGGACTGTACCCACTGATTCCACTCTGTTTCGCTGCGGGAGGCGCCTTTAAATCCCTGTGCCGCCAATGCTTGCTTTAATGACACTCTCGTACCCAATCCCCGCTTACTGTCTGTGGTAAACGGAACAAAATCAATATGCAGGTGCGGCGTTGCTTCGTCCATATGTAAATGCGCTGAGAACACATAGAGATTAGGATTTCTTGCTTGAAACTCCCGATAATACGCATCTAAGACCTGCCTTGCAAGCTGTCCGTTTTCACTTTCAGCACCCATATTTTCCTTATCGCCAATCTGCAAAATCAATTCATGGAATGGCTTTTCCTGCTTGGAGCTTCGGATTTTTTCATAGTAATTTTCTATCTTTCTGTCTACTCTTGTCTGTTTAGCGTTGTATCTTGCGAGTGCTTCATCAAATAATTCGTGATAGACCTTTTTAATGCTCTTGTTGCAATAATCTACATTGAGGTAAGAGCGTTCAGCGTCCACATTTTCCGCTTTGAATTTGCGGCTGTTATGATTGACCGAGCCTTTCCCGACCATTGCGCTTATCGTTCTCTGCATAAACTCGTATCCTATCCTTTCTGCGCCGACAGGCGCAAGCCTTTGTTACTTTCTGCGAAAGTAACGCAAAAGCACTTTTGTCAGCTCCGCCAACAAAAATGCAACCTGCAAGCAGGTTTTGCGCTCTCCGAGGGGCAAAGAGCCGCCTTTGAAAAGGCGCTCTCTGCACTCTCCGCCAAACTTTAATCGGTGTCAATGCGTGACGATGGTGACAATGTTTAAGATACCAGTGCCACTCCCAAAACATTGACACCTTTGACACCGTTTGTCACGCCGCCCCATCCGTTTCTTTCCAAAGCGAAACCTTTCTGCCATTGTGCGTGCGGCTGTTCTGATAGCGAATACCATAATCACGAAACAGCCTGCTTGCATTGATACTAAGCCTAAGTGAAAGCACGTTCGGTTTTATATCCACACCAAGCCTTTCGCAAAGTTCTGAAGCTGTTCCCTGCCATCTGTTACTTTCCGAAAAAAGAGTAGTTGCAATTTTTTCAAGCAAAGGCTCCGGCGGCTCTTTCCACAACTCCGTTTCCGATTTTTCAAAGTTCCACACCAAACGCTCGGTATCTCTCACAAGATGAATTTTCATATCCTGCTGATCCCTGCCCGCCACATCGAGCGTTGCATTATTGGAAGTTCTCTTTTCCTTGCTGAGAACAAAAGCTCCATCCGCCGCACCCATCAGTCCATTCGTTCCCGAAATCATATCGAATATATCTTCCGCTTTCTGTTTTCGGGTATGATGAACGATAAGCATTGTAACTTTATAACTGTCCGCCAACGCTTTGAGCCTTGCCACAATGTCATAGTCGCTTGCGTAACTGTAATCTGCCCCGCCAGCTTCACGGACACGCTTTAAGGTATCTATGATTATTAAACCCGTGTCGGGATGTTCCTGCATAAATCCTCTTATTTGTTCTTCCAAACCGCCATTAACCGTTTTACACTCCGTTGCAAAATATAAATCGCCTGTTTCTTCCGCACCGAACATCTGAAACAACCGTTTCTGCAAGCGAGGGTAATCATCTTCAAGTGCAAAATAAAGCACCGTTGTTTTTCTCACTTTATAATCCCACAGCGGCGTTCCTGTGCTGATATGGTAAGCGAGCTGTGCCATCATAAAACTTTTACCCACCTTTGGGGAACCTACAAAAAGGTAAGTTCCCCTCTGGAGCAGACCGTCAATCAGCGGCGTCTGTATATCAAATACGGTGTCATACAAAGCTGCCATTGATACTGTCTTGAGATACGAGGGGGATAACTGCCGCAGCATTTCCCTCTGCATTTCCTCAAAGCTCTTGATATTTTCGTCATAGTCGGATATACTATGGTCAGTACATTTTTGAATTGGCTGTTCCGTATCTGCGCCAACAGATACATTCGGAGCAGTCATTTCTCTTTTATTCTCCATTTCCATCTTCTCCTTTCAGACCACCGAGGATAACGGTAATCAGTTCAATCACATTCAGTAGTTCATCGTTTATGCCGTTCCCTGTCTCAATTCTTCGTAACTCTGCAAGGACAGCCACAAGTTCTGTTTTGAGAGCCTTATACACTCTTGGATTGCCCTGTACCACCACATCTTGACTCAAACAGCGGCGGTAACAGTACTCCTGTTTCGGCAGGCCCGATAAAGCAACCGCCTTGTTAATGAGTTCGTTTTCTTCGGGCGATACCCGAAACCCTACCGTGATATTTCTCCAACGGTTTTTGTTATCTCTGTTCTTAGCCGACATTTTCAAAATCTCCTTTCCCAAAATCGTCCAATTTATTTGCCATTTCTGTCTGCTTGGACGGAAACAGGTGTGCGTACTGATAAGTGATGTCAATGCTTTCATGTCCTACACGGTCAGCAATCGCTACCGCCGAAAATCCCATATCAATCAGCAAACTTATATGGCTGTGCCTCAAATCGTGAATCCGTATGCGCTTCACGCCTGCGGCTTTCGCCCCTCTGTCCATCTCGTGATGAAGATAGCTTTTCGTTACCGTAAAAATACGGTCTTTTTTCTTCAAACCATAGAGCATACTGAGATACTCCTGCATTTCCTCACAGAGAAAATGCGGCAATTTAATCGTGCGGTTGCTTTTCTTTGTTTTCGGTGTGGTAATCACATCTTCGCCGTGCAAACGCTGATAGGATTTGTTAATCGTTACTGTTTCCTTATCAAAGTTGAAATCGGCGGCGGTTAAGGCTAATAATTCGCCCTCACGGATACCGCACCAGTAGAGCATTTCAAAGGCATAAAAGGAAACTGGCTTATCCATCATCTCAAAGGCAAATTTTTTATATTCCTCTTTCGTCCAGAACAGCATTTCCTTGTGTTCCTCACTCCCCATATTTCCCACCTTTGCGGCAGGATTGGAACGCAATTCATAATAGCGCACAGCGTGGTTAAATATAGCGGAAAGCTGGTTGTGCAGCGTTTTCAGATAGGTCTGCGAATATGGCTTTTTCTTTTCATCACGGTAGGCAAGCATTTCATTCTGCCAAGTGATAATCTCCTTTGTGGAAATCTCGCTGATTTTCAACTTGCCGAAATAAGGAAGTATCTTCGTGCGAATAATATGCTCCTTTGTCAGCCAAGTGTTTTCTTTCAGACGGTTTTTCACATCATTGATATACAGTTCCATAAAGGCTTCAAAACTCATATCAAGGTCAGATGAATTTTGTAACTGGAACATTCGCTCCCATTCCTGCGCTTCTTTCTTTGTAGCGAAACCCCGTTTACATTTCTGCTTGCGTTCGCCTTTCCAGTTCACATACCTCGCCATTACATACCAAGTGCCGTTGTCCTCATTTTTGAATACCGGCATTATTCCTTCTCCTTTCCGGCTCCGTAGAGCCTTTCATAAAAATACTGGCGGTTGACTCGCCCCGCAATCGTAATAAATCCCTTTGCTTTCAACTCCTCGTTCAGCTTTCTGATAAGCTTATAGGCATAGGGCTTTGATACGCTTAGTTCCTGTGCCACATCATCGGCACGAATAAATTTGTTTTCCATATCGTCAGTCCTTTCATAAGATTTTTAAGCTGCCGTTCTCCCCGAATATCGTTCCTGCCCCCATTCCAGCGACGTTATCTCGCTCACTCTTGAATAAATCAAAAGGTCTTGGCGAAGTATCCTACTCGGACGGTCATTCAGTTTTAATTAAGCATATTCGCTTAGTGTTTTTCTATTATACTAAGCAAATACGCTTGTGTCAAGAGGCTTTGAGAAAAATATTAAACTTTTTTGTTTCGTTTTCTCTTGACGATTCCTAAACATATCTGCTATACTGGTTGCAGTACATAAGCGAGGAGTGTAAACACTATGGCTATTGGCGAAAGAATACATTTTTTCAGGCTTTTGCGTGGTATGACGCAAAAATATCTTGGTACGGCTGTCGGCTTTCCCGAACGGAGCGCAGATGTGCGTCTGGCACAGTACGAAACTGGCTCCCGTAAACCAAAAGCAGACTTAACGGCTACATTAGCGCAGGTGCTTGATGTTTCCCCGCAGGCTCTTGATGTTCCCAACATTGACAGCTACATCGGTCTTATGCACACCTTATTTACCCTTGAAGATATTTACGGTCTTACCGTCAGCGAAGCAGACGGAGAAGTCTGCCTGAAAGTCAACAAAGACAAAGGCAAGGACGCTGCCGAGCTTTCAAAAATGCTCTGTACTTGGAAAGAGCAGGCGGACAAGCTATCTTCCGAGGAAATCAGCAGGGAAGAATACGACAACTGGCGTTATTACTATCCAAAATTCGACACCACACAAATCTTGGCGAAAGTTCCCTCAAAGGAGCTTAGTGACGCATTAGTCGAAGCATTCAAAGACAAACTCAAACCCGATAAATAAAAACGACAAAAAGCCCTTAGCCATGAGTTACTACCCACAGCTAAGGGCTTTCTAAATATGGATTTATTTGTTGCACAACCGCCTGTCAATCATTCTCTAACCATAAAACCACTGGATTACAAGAATAATGGCTCTTATGCAACTGTTATCAATTTGTTATCAAAAGACTTCTTGAAGTGCCGCAAACCCGCATAACTACTAGGTTTTTAAGGTTTCTCAAATTATTCCCACTCGATAGTTCCCGTGGGCTTTGGGGTGAGGTCGTAGCACACGCGGTTGATGCCGGGCACTTCGGTGATGATGCGCTTTGTCACGCGGTGCAGCACGTCGTAGGGTATTTCCTCTATTTCCGCCGTCATGGCGTCCACGGTGTTCACGGCGCGGATGATGGCGGGCCATTCCTCGCAGCGCGCGTTTCCGCGCACGCCCACGCTCTTCATATCGGGCACGATGGTAAAATACTGCCACACCTTTTTATCCAGCCCCGCGGCGGCAAACTCTTCGCGCAAAATGGCGTCGCTCTCGCGCAGCGCCTCAAGGCGCGGCCTGGTGATGGCCCCAAGGCAGCGCACGCCAAGCCCCGGGCCGGGGAACGGCTGACGGTACACCATGTCGTACGGCAGGCCCAGCGCCGCGCCGCACGCGCGCACCTCGTCCTTAAACAGCTGGCGCACGGGCTCTACCAGTTCGAATTTCAAATCGTCCGGCAGGCCGCCCACGTTGTGGTGGCTCTTTACCACTTTGTTTGTCTTGGTGCCGCTTTCGATGATGTCCGGGTAGATAGTGCCCTGCGCCAGAAACTCGATGCCATCCAGCTTGCACGCCTCTTCTTCAAACACGCGGATGAACTCGGCGCCGATAATCCTGCGCTTCTGTTCAGGGTCCGCCACGCCGGCCAGCTTACTCAAAAAGCGCTCCTGTGCGTCCACATACACAAGGTTTGCGCCCAAATTGTCGCGGAACACGCGCACCACCTGCTCGGGCTCGCCCTTGCGCAGCAGGCCGTGGTTCACATGCACGCAGGTAAGCTGCGGGCCGATGGCCTTCAAAAGCAGCGCCGCCACCACAGAGGAATCCACGCCGCCGGAAAGCGCCAGCAGCACCTTTCTGCCGCCTA
>OFMI01000651.1_pt1 | contig 27531 bp, 20 predicted proteins | sample 1541741 | NCBI WGS metagenome assembly OFMI01 (sample SAMN04209219, study PRJEB22552) | human gut metagenome | biome: gut; material: feces | host: Homo sapiens | place: USA: Oklahoma | reverse complement strand
AACATACACGGTGAAGCAGTAAGTAGAACTCGTGAGAGTCTACGTTATCTCGATGCGAGTATATTTACACACATTTTGAGTGGCAGGTGAAACAATGAGACCGAAAAAACTGACCATCAGTGCCTTCGGGCCCTATGCGGACAAAACAGAGATTGATTTTTCAAAGCTTGGAGAGGGAGGTCTCTACCTGATCACCGGTGACACCGGAGCGGGAAAAACCACGATCTTTGATGCGATCACCTTTGCGTTATATGGAAGAGCCAGTGGAGAGGTAAGAGATCCGGCCATGTTTCGGAGCAAATATGCAGAGCCTTCCACAGAGACCTTTGTGGAGCTTGTTTTTTCCTATCAGGGGAAAAATTATCACGTGCGCCGGAGTCCGGAATATATGGCTCCGAAAAAAAGAGGCACCGGACAGACTCTTAGAAAAGCTGAAGCACAGCTGATCTATCCGGATGAACGTCAGCCGGTGACAAAGGCAAAAGATGTTACTGCGGCAGTGGAACAGCTTCTGGGACTGAGTTATGATCAGTTCACACAGATCGCAATGATCGCCCAAGGGGATTTCCAGAAATTACTTCTGGCAGGAACTACACAGAGAGGAGAGATCTTCCGACAGCTCTTTCACACAGGACTTTATCAGCAGATTCAGATGAAACTTAAGGATGCGTCAATAGCCAGATATAAGGAATATGATGAAATGCGCCGCAGTATTGCCCAGTATTTGGATGGAGTGAAAACGGAGACTGCTTCATGGCAGGAGGTAGAGGAATTTGACGAACTGAAAAAGATAAAATTCGAGGGAAAACTGGAGCGGAGTCTGGAACTTCTGAAGCAGTTTCTGGAATATGGTGAAGCACAGGAAAAAGAGCTCCGGGAAAAAGAAGACTCGCTTAATCAGGATATACGAAAAGCAGAAGAGGCACAAAATCTTGTGGCTCAGAAACGAAATCTGGAGCTGAAAAAGAAAAAAGCGGAAAAAGATCTGGAAGAATTAACACCACTTCTACAGCTTGCAGTAGAAGAGGCGGAAAAATATAAAGATGCAGATCACAGATGTGAAGAGCTTGGAATCAGGATCCGTGAAAAAGAAGAAAAGCTGAAAAAATATCAGGAGCTGGAAAAGCTGAAAAAAGAGCTGGAAACAATCGAAGGACAGCTTGAAACAGTCAGTGAAAAAAAAGAGAAGGATATTTCCGAAGAGCAGCTTTTGCAGAAAAAAGATGAGGAAGAAAAAAAACGCCTTTCAATACTGGCAGATGCAGGAGAAGAACTACAAAAATACAAGTTTGAGTACGATAAACTGGACAGTGAAAAACGAAGCTATGACAGCTGTCTGCTGACGGAAGAAGAGATCAAAAAAGAACAGAAACAGATAGATGGATGGCAGGAAGAAATCATCCGGAAAGAAACGCAGCAGAAGGAAGAGCTGGAGCAGCAAAAGAAAGACAAGGCGCTGTTGGACAGCGCGGAGCTGGAACTTCAGAAGGCAGAGACGAAAAAGACAGAAGGGCTTCGGAAAAAGAAAGAATTAGAAGGACTGATTGCTCTGGTTAAGGAGTTTCAAGGGGCTTATAATGCCACGAAAGAGCAGCAGGAAAAATATAAGATTTCCATTGAAAAAGTACAAAAGCAGAGAGAAGTTTACCAGAAACTGTTTCAGAGTTTTCTGGACGCGCAGGCAGGGCTCCTGGCGCAGGAACTGAAAGAGGGCTGCCCATGCCCGGTATGTGGTTCTTTCGAGCATCCGCGTCCGGGAATACTTCCCAAAGGGCAGGTTGTGGATCAGGAAATCCTGGACAGAGAGAAACAAAAACTGGACAGACTGGAGAATGACGCAAATACGCAGAGTGTGGAAGCAGGAAAACGAAAAGAACGCCAGAAAACATTATGGCATCAGATCCAGAGGGAGGCACAAGAGCTTTTACATGAGACGGAATGGAAAAAGCTGATCCCTTTGCTGAAAGAAAAACAGGACCAATGTGAAAAGCAGCTGGCAGACAGCGAGGAAGAGATTCGCATAGCAATAGAACGTAAAAAAAAGAAGAACGAAACAGAAACGTGGATCGAAAAGCTGGAAACAGAGATCGTTCAGTTACAGGAAGAGAAAAATCAATGTGACAGAAAACAGGCCGGTCTTCAGACAAGAGGCGTGGAAAACAAAAAGCAGCAGCAGATAACAGCAGAAGAGATCCGAAAACTGATTCAGAAAAGTCTGGTGGCAGGAAATGGAGAAGTGACGGACAACACAGCTGCAGGATTTGAAAGACAGATACAGGATATGCTCAGCTGCCTGTCAGAAAAAGTTCAGGGAAAGGAAAAAGAAGCAAAACAGAAACAGGATCTTGAGAAGCTGATCATAGAAAGAGAAAAGACTCTGAAAGAACTGGGAAGAGTTATCAATGAAGCTGCACAGGACATCGTACGTCTGGAAACAGAGAGGAAGAACAAAGCACAGAAAGTGGATGAGCTGAACGAAGAGATCGGAGAAGGTGGAAAAGAATCTCTGGAACAGGAAATAAAAACACAGAGAAAGCTGTATGAAGAGCTGAAAGAAAGCAGCAGAAGAGCTCAACAGAAATTACAGGAGATCCGGGCGGAAAAGGAAAGAATAACAGCGGTTGTAAAAAACTTTGAGGAGCAGAAAAAAGAAATCGGAGAAGTAGATGAGGATGCGCTCAGAGAGCAGTACAGCCGTTTTAGGGAAGAGAAAACACAGCTTTCGGAAAAACGAAAAGCACTTTTTTCTGTTCAGAAGGGAAATGAGGAAATATATCATAAAGTGCAGGTACGTCAGACGGAAATGACTGCGGCGGAAAAAGAATATGTCTGGATGAAAAATCTTTCGGATACAGCCAATGGAAAACTGAACGGAAAGGCAAAGATCGAGCTGGAAACTTATATCCAGATGGCATATTTTGACCGGATCCTGCGAAGAGCCAATCTCCGTCTTATGACCATGAGTAGCGGTCAGTACGAACTGAAACGCCAGGAGCAGAGCAAAAATCAGAAAGAAAAAGCAGGTCTCGATCTGAATGTCATAGATCACTATAACGGAACAGAACGAAGTGTAAAGACATTGTCCGGTGGGGAATCCTTCCAGGCATCTCTGTCCCTTGCACTGGGCCTGTCTGATGAGATCCAGGCCTGCGCAGGGGGAATCCGGCTGGATTCCATGTTTGTAGATGAAGGATTCGGATCCTTGGATGAGGAATCCCTGGAACAGGCCCTGAAAGCCCTGACAAGTCTGACCGACGGAAAACGTCTGGTAGGAATTATCTCACATGTGTCAGAACTGAAGGAACGGATCGAAAATAAGATCATCGTCACCAAAAAATGTGGTGGGGATGGTGTGGGAAGCAGTATAAAAATTCAGTGAAAACGGCAGGAAATCTTCCGATAATCATTGGGAGTCATACCAGTTTGCTGCTTGAAAATACGGCTGAAGTAACGAAAATTGGGATATCCTACCATGTGGGATATCTCATTTACGTGATAGGAAGAAGTTTTCAGCAATTCTTTAGCTTTCTGGATACGCAGATCGGTAAGAAGATCCGTAAAATTTTTGCCGGTTGTCTGTTTGATCAGTCTGCTGATATAAGGAGTACTTCGGTTAAATTCATCGGCGATACTGTATAGGCTCAGAGGTTTTTCATAATTTGCGCGGATATATTCAATCAGCTGACTGGTCAGGTAGTTGTTTTTATTAATTTTATCAGTATTCAGAAGGCCTGCAATCTGAAACATCCAGTCCTGAAATATTTCAGTCTTTTTTTCCGGAAGTGAGGAGGTTGAAAAAAGCTCTTTCTGTGTTTTGGTGATCTGACGTACCGAATCTGACAGTTCCGTGGAAGCTGACTGAAAAAAAGAAAGAAAAAGAGTCATAAAACTATACATGAAACTGTTGAACTCATCAGGAGTTTGCCGGGTGAAAAACTGGGAGATCTCATCAAAATGCCTTTGAATCATTGTTTTGTCACCGGAAGACAGGGAATTGAGAAGAACCTGAAAATAGTTGGATTTTTCATACATGACAGCAACGGGGTTGGTTTCCAGATCACGGTAGAGCATGACAAAATGACTGGAATTTTTCAGGGTATTAAAAATTTCTACAGTCTGGCTTCGAAGCAGGGGAATTTCAGACAGATTCTCAGAGTGACTGCTGATGGCTGCGGACATGAGAACGTGATTCTTTTTTAGTTCCCCATGTATGAAATTAGTTATTTTTGTAAGTTGTTTTTCATCAATGTCCGGACATAAGGAATACAAAGCGTTTCCATAAGAAAAAATAAGAGCTCCCGGAATCTGTTCCTGAAGATAATGTTCGGCGATATGCGTAAAGTAATATTCTTTTTCCAGATCTTTTGAAACTGTTGTAGAACATTTGCAGTATAAAAGGTAGTAGCTTTTAATATGATCCAGGCGGAGCATGGTGACTTCTTCATGAAAAGAAGAAGAAAGGGAAGTGGTGTTCCTGAAAAGTAACCGTTCAAAAAAATCTTTTTGAAGATTTCTGATATTTTCTTTTAGATAGGATTCATATTTTTTGCGCATGATCGCCTGATTTTTCCGTTCGGTGATAGTATGTATAGCTTTCAATACGGATTCTTTCAGGACGTTTTCGTCTACTGGTTTTAGGATATAATCGAAAACATGGTTTTTAATCGCTGTCTGTGCATACTTGAAATCAGAAAAACCGGTAATCAGTATTACGATCTTATCTGGAAAATTATTATGCACGAAAGAAGAAATATACAGGCCGTCTTTTCCTGGCATACGGATATCCGTAAGAATGATATCTGGTTGCTGAGAGGATATGATCTCCAGTGCTTTTGCTGCATTGTCAGAAGTAAAAATATTCTCTTTTTCTGTAAAAATCTGTGAAATATACATTTTAAGTTTTTCCAGGATGATCTTTTCATCATCAACGATCAGAATTTTCATTTTGTCAGGTCCTCCCTTTGATGTATTTGTGGAATACGGATCGTAACACATACAGAAGTACGGTCTTCCATATTTTCAAGAAGCAGTCCATAGGAATTTCCGAATTGGGACCGTAGCCGCATCTGAATATTTATAAGCCCAATGCTTTTCTGGTCGGAAAAAGAAGTTTGTGATACAGAGTGAATCTTTTCAATTACCTGGTGAGAAAACAGGGGGCCGGTGTTATAGACTTTGATCAGTACATCGTCTTTAAAAGTAAATAATTGAATAGAAAGAAAGCCATTTTCCACAGATTCACTGATACCATGTATGATAGCGTTTTCAACGACCGGCTGTATGATCAGTTTTGGGATATACAGATCTTCCATGGGATCGTTACATTCGATCAGAAAAAGAAGCCGATCCTGGAAACGCATTTTCTGAATATCCAAATATTCTCTTGCGTAATTAAGATCTTCTGAAATAGGAAGAAGATCAGGGCCTTTGATGCTCATTCGCATGATATCAGCCAGTTTTGGAACGATATCTGTGATTTGCGCTGTTTTTCCAAGAGATGCCAGGCTTGAGATACAGTCCAGGGTATTGTAAAGAAAATGTGGGTTGATCTGTGCCTGAAGCGTTTTCAGCTCTGCGTTTTTTAGAAGAATCTGTTGTTCCGTGATCTTCTTTCCGGATTCCTGAAGGCGCAGGAGCATATGGTTATATTCCTTTGTCAGCTCAGAAAATTCGTTGCTGGAAACTGTGTGGATTAGGGCGGTTTCATCGGCAACAGAAGTTTGTTTTAACTTAGTGATAAAAACCTGAAATTCCTGGGATATGGTTCTTGAAATTTGAATAACAGCGAAAACCAGTATCAAGAGAAAAAATATGGAAATAACCAGTAGCTGACGCCATACACGATTGATCGAATGAAATGCGCCGGTTGTGTTGAGAAGCCCTCCGATTTGTAAGAAATCGTTTACAGAATAGCGGATGGCATAAAAATTACTATTCCCCCTGTGGGAGTGATAATTCATATTCATGCTGGCTGTGACGGATGGGGCATAGGGGGAAGTTGTATATACCAGGTCACTATTTTGAAAAAGGGAATAATAACTATATTCAGAATCCTGATGCTCCGTGATCATATCCTCCATAAACCGGATATTGATCTCAGTCAGTAAAATACCGATCTTCTTTTCCGGTTTCTGAATGTCAAAAATATTTTTGGCAGCAGTGATGGTATAAGGTTCCTTTGGAGAATAGTAATAACAGAGAGTTCCCTTTGGTTGTTTTAGATACTCACTGAGCTGCTCCAGTTTTTGCTCCTGTTGTTCCAGGGTGGAATTATAAATAGTCTGATTGGAAATGATCCCATTATCGGTCAGAACAATATAAACCCGTTGAATTTTAGACTGAGCACCTAAAAGATATGTGGAGAAAAGGGTGTTACACTGGGACTGAACTTCTTCCGGACTGAGCTTTTTATCTGCATAGGAATGGATCAGAGACTGAATTTCTGTTCCGTAAAGCAGCAGATCAATGTTGGAGTTCAGTGAGGAAAAATAACTGGCTGTATTTTTTGCGATAGACAGAGTATTCTCTTCATGTTCCAGAAGAATATTGTTACGGGATTCTTTTACATAAATCATATAAAAAGAAGATAATAAAATGATATAACTGAGAATCACAACTGGAAGAACGATGACAAGAATTCGAAATTTTATAGAGTGTTCTTTAAATTTTGCAGTAATAGAAAACAATTCTTACCCCTCCTTTCGGTATTATTATATAATGATGAGTAAAAAAAACCAATACATATTATGAAAAGTGACACATAATGTCAAGAAGTGTGCACTGTTTTGATATTAAAAATTATAATATAATGAGTTCATCAAAAAAGAACGGAGGGTTTACAAATGAAGAGAAGAAAGGTGACAGCGTGCGCAATGGCAGCGCTCATGGCAATGGGGCTTGTTGGAACAGTGATGCCGGTTTACGCAAAAAGTAATCTGAAAAATGTAGACGATGTAGTTGAGATCAAGATGGCAGTGTGGACTTCCGGAGCTGCGGATATTTACAATAAAGCAGCGGAAGGGTTTAATCAGACTCATGATAATATAAAATTATCTGTGGAGATGCAGTCCGGAGATTATAACCAGTATCTTGGAGCAAAGACAGCGGCAAAAGATCTGCCGGATCTTTTTGAAGTAAGTTCTTATTCTCAGGTATATGATTTTGCACAGAACGGGCTGCTGGCAGACGTAAGCGATCATGAGTTTGTGGACAAACTTTATGACAATGCAAAAGAAGCAGTTACTTATGATGGCAAAGTGTGGGGATTTCCACAGATGTATGAATGGTGGGGTGTACTTTATAATAAAGATCTTTTTAAAAAAGCAGGAATTGAAAAAGTGCCGGAAACTTTTGATGAGATGAAAGCAGTCTGTGAAAAACTTCAGGCTGCGAATATTACACCATTTACCGCTATTTATAAAGATAACTGGACAGTAAGTCAGGAATTCTGCTCCTTATTCGGAGGAGTACTTGGTGGAAAAGATAAGATCGACAGCTGGCTGGATTCCATGAATAAGGGAGAAGGGAGCTTTAAGGTGGATGGCGTAGACAGAGTCTTTGATTTTATGGATCTTATGAAAGAAAATTCCGGACAGAATTATATGGATTCGGATGCGGCCACAGGATTTTATGCATTTGCAAACCAGGAAGCAGCAATGATCTTTCTTTCAGATGCGGCAACGATTTCTGTAGGAAGTGTAACACAGGATCTTCCCATCGGATTTTTTGCAGTTCCAGTAAGTGATAACGCAGATGATGCAGAAGTTGTGGCATGTGCAACAGATGCGATCGTGGCCAACGCAAACGGGGAACACTTGGATGAAGCCCTGGAAGTGCTTGATTATATCGGAGATGGCGGGGACTGGCTGAAAACAGTGACCAACAGCTACGGCGGCTTTATGGCTTGCATGGACATTGAAGCAGATGATGAAATTGCAAGTAAGGATTATTATAAAGATCTGAAAGCGTATATGGATGCAGGAAAGGTCAGAAGTACTTTGTGGAATCAGCTTCCAAGCGGAGCAAGCGATGTTCTGGGCGATGATGTTCAGGGATATTTTGCAGGAATAACCGATGAAGATCAGACACTGGATGCTCTTGATGAAGGATTTAAAAAGCTTGCAGAAGAATAAACACACAGGAAAACAGGCGGACTTTTAAAAGTCCGCCTGCTATATACGGGGGTAGGAAACATGTCGGACATTTTATACAGAAAACAGAAAAAATATTATTTCCTTCTTGTGCTGCCGGCACTGTGTATTTATACTTTTGCGCTGGCAGGACCGTTAATTTTTGGAACGATCCCGAATTCGTTTTTCAGTTGGAATCTGATCAAAGGAACGCATAACTGGATCGGAATAAAAAACTTTGTCGATTTGGTTCATGATAGAGATTTTATACAATCTATGTTTTTGACGTTTAAACTTGCAGTGGTTACGATTGTTCTGACCAATGTACTGGCTTTTTTTATAGCTCTGGCGTTGAATACACATATTTTCGGTAAGCCAGTGATCCGGGCGTTCTTTTTTATTCCGAATATTATCAGTGGAGTTATGATCGCCCTGGCGTGGACATTTATTTTTCAGAAAGTAACGCCAATAATTGGAGAACTTTTACATTCGGAAGCAGTAACAGGGTTTAGCTGGTTCGGGAGTTCAACGGCAGCATTTGCGGCGGTATCAGTGGTTACCGTGTGGCAGGGCCTGGGATTTTTGATGATCCTTTACATCACAGGTTTGCAGTCGATTCCTCTTGATGTGATGGAAGCGGCATGCATTGACGGATGTGTGGGACTGAATCGTATTATAAAAATCCAGCTTCCGCTTCTGATGCCAACGATTACGATCAATCTGTTTGTATCTATTGCAAATGCATTTAAAGCATTTGATATTAACTACGCTTTAACCGGCGGCGGACCTTCAAAAACAACACAGACGATCGCCATGAATATTTATGATGACGCATTTGGAACTTTTAATATGGGGTATGGCTGTGCGAAATCGGTGATCCTGTTTTTGATCATAGCAGCAATTTCCTTGATTCAGCTTAATATTACTAGAAAAAGAGAGGTGCAGTCATAATGACATGGAAAAAGAAAATTGCAGGTACCGCAGCAATGTTTATATTAGGCTTTATTTTTATTTTACCGGTATTGTGGATCGTTATGAATTCAATTAAAACAAGTCCGGAAATTGCGGCTGATTTTCTGGCATTACCAAAGTCTTTATATCTTGATAATTTTAAAAATGCCATGGAAAGCATGAATTTTTTAGTTGCATTAAAAAATTCTGTTGTGATTACATTGGGAGCTATGCTGGGAGGGCTGTTCGTATCGTTTGCCGGTGCTTTCGGAATCTCACATCTTCGTGGGAAAATCTCACAGAATCTGTATCTGTATTTTGTTTTCGGACAGATCGTGCCGTTTCATGCAGTTATGATTCCTATTTCTGTACTTGCTACAAATACCAATCTTACCAATTCCCTTGGAGGAATTATCATTCTTGATATTGGATTCTTCTGTGCGTTTGGAATTCTGACGTTTACGGGATTTTTGAAAAATGTACCTCGGGAGCTGGAAGAAGCAGCCGCAATAGATGGATGTGGAGTTTTTCGAATTATGACGCAGATCGTATTTCCACTTGTTAAACCAGCAACGGTTACCATTGGTGTATTGTTTTTTATGTGGTCCTGGAATGACTTTCTGCTTCCCAGTATTCTCATTGGAGACAGTGAACTGAGACCGCTGACGGTAAATCTTTTCATGTTCAGAAGTGCTACCAGCACACAGTGGAATCTGTTTATTGCAGGACTTACCTTGTGTATTATTCCCACAATTATCCTTTACATCTGTGCACAAAAATATATTACAAGCGGACTGACAATGGGAGCTGTAAAATAAAGGAGGAATGAAGATGCAGTTATTCAGGATCATTCCGTTGGAAAAAGATCTGTGGGCGATCAATGAAATAGATAAGACGGTTATGTATGTGATAAATGGAACAGAAAGAGCTCTTCTTCTGGATACGGGACTGGGACTTACCGATTTAAAAGAAGAAGTTTTGAAACTTTGTGGAGAAAAATTTCTGATTGTTGTAAATACTCATGCTCATGTGGATCATAATTCAGGAAATTATCAATTTGAAGAAGTATGTGTGGGAAGGTATGACGAACCTTTTTCCCATCAGATCGTAGACCAGGAGCTGAGAGAAATGTCTGAGCTCATGTTCTTTGAAATTCCTGAAAAAGAGGGATTTTCGTTTGAAATGTGGAATCCCGGACCGGCAAGAAAAATCTGTACAGTCAGGGATGGGGATATCTTTGATCTGGGAGATAAAAAACTTAAAGTTCTGGAAGTTCCCAGTCATACCCTGGGGTGTATTGCATTGTTTGAGGAGAAGAAAGGATGGCTTTTTACAGGAGATATCATGCTCACCTGGGAAGTGTGGGGACATTTGAATCCTGGAAAAAGTCCGCTTGCCCCATCTGCTTCTTTGCGTGTATACTATGAAAGCCTTTTAAAATTGAAGAAAATCAGAAAAAAAGTAAGCAGCGTTTTTCCTGCTCATGTCTGCGAAAAAGAAAAAGACTGTTATAAAAAGTATGCGTTATCTCCGGAAATTATAAATATATATTGTGACGGAATTGAGAAAATATTTTCAGGAGAACAGAAAGGTGAACCTTATTTTCATATGGTCGAAAACGGAAGTGTTGTGAAATTTACAACAGGTGGTATTGTCTATCAGAAAGATAGGATGAATTAAATAGGAAAATATCGGCAAGTTGATTGATTATAGATTCCCTCAAAAAAATCCCCTGTACGGTTCGGCGTTTGTACGTAGATCCGGCACAGGGGATTTTGGTGTTTATAAGATCAGACTTTCTGATATTCTTTCTTTTTCTCAGCCTTGGCTTCGCAGGTAAGCTCAACACCAAGCTTACGGAAGCTGATCACATCCACATCGGAAAGCATTACGGAAGTATGAGCCTGGCATCCACGGAGATTCGGAATCTGTTCCAGGGCAAGGCGTGCGGCATCGCTGGTTGCGGCACTCATGGAAAGGGCAATCAGGATCTCATCAATGTGAAGACGTGGATTTTTGCTTCCAAGATATTTGGTCTTCAGCTGCTGGATCGGATGTATGGCATCCGGAGAGATCACATGAAGCTCGTGATCGATTCCTGCCAGCTCTTTCAGGGCATTGAGAAGAAGCGCAGCGGATGCGCCGAGAAGATCGGAGGTTTTTCCGCATACGAGCTTTCCGTCAGGAAGTTCCAGAGCGGCGGCAGGGCCATTGGTTGCTTTTTCTTTTTCGAGGGCAGCCGGAACAACCTTACGGTCAGTGATCTCTGCATGAGCCTGCTGGAGAAGAAGCTCGATCTTACGTACCTCATTCTCTGTGCCGGAGCCGGAAACCAGAGCGTTCATGCTCTTATAATAACGGCGGATGATCTCCTGGCGGGAAGCCTCCTGGCATACTTCATCGTCAACGATGCAGTTACCTGCCATGTTGACACCCATATCTGTCGGAGATTTATAAGGGCAGCTGCCCATGATCTTCTCAAACATGGCCTGTACAACAGGGAAAACTTCTACGTCACGGTTGTAGTTGACGGTAGTTTTGCCGTAAGCCTCCAGATGGAACGGGTCGATCATGTTGACATCGTTCAGATCCGCAGTGGCAGCTTCGTAGGCAAGGTTTACCGGATGTTTCAGAGGAAGGTTCCAGATCGGGAAGGTCTCAAATTTTGCATAGCCGGCTTTTACTCCTCGTTTGTATTCGTGGTAAAGCTGGGAAAGGCAGGTTGCCATCTTTCCACTTCCTGGTCCCGGTGCTGTGATCACGACCAGAGGTCTGGTAGTTTCAATATAATCATTCTTTCCATAACCTTCGTCACTTACAATAAAGGAAGTGTTGCTTGGATAGCCGGGGATCAGGTAAAGCTTGTAGACACGGATTCCCAGTTTCTCCAGACGTTTTTTGAAGAGATCGGCACTTTCCTGGCCGGAGTACTGTGTGATGCATACGCTTCCCACATACAGGCCACGGCTTGAAAACTCATCCATAAGACGAAGAACGTCTTCATCATAGGTAATGCCAAGGTCGCCTCGTACTTTATTCTTGTCAATGTCATTGGCACTGATAACAATAACGATCTCCGCCTGATCAGAAAGCTGCATCAGCATGCGGAGCTTGCTGTCCGGTTCAAAACCCGGAAGAACACGGGATGCATGGTAGTCGTCAAACAGTTTGCCGCCGAATTCAAGATAAAGCTTGTTGCCGAACTGACCGATTCTTTCACGGATGTGTTCTGACTGCATTTTCAGATATTTGTCATTATCAAAACCTATTTTCATTTGTCTGATTTCCTCTCCTCTTTAATTTTCCAATTCACTGGGAACAGTATACTACAACTTTACGTTCACTGGCAATATCCAATGCGGTGTTTTTTCGATGGTATTTTTGTAATCTCGCAGTTGATTTATATGGTTTTTCTCTTTATAATAAAGAAATGACAAGAGGAGGAAAAAAATGAATAATCAACTGAATAATGATCAGGACGGGAAGCGACCTGACAACAAAGATCCCAGGCAGGGATCAGGTAAGAATCATCAGTCGATTCTGGCTTTTCTGATATGCCTCCTGGTCACACTGGTGTGCTTCGCGTTGTTTACCAATATGCTGAAGGATAACAGCAGTGAGATCTCCTATGATAAATTTATCGATATGGTGGATAAGGACCAGGTTAAGGAAGTAACGATCCAGTCCAGTACATTGACGATCGTACCCAAGAAAAAGAATTCCAAGTACGAGGATATGAGCTATTACACCACGAAGACCGAAGACAGTACAGCACTTACCAAGAGACTGGAAGGAAAGGGAATCAAGTTTGAGACCGATCCGCCGGATGTTTTTGGTGAATTTGTTGCAATGATCCTGAGCGTGGTTCTGCCGACACTGCTTCTGTTCGGACTTCTGATGTTCTCCATGCGCCGCATGAACAAAGGCGGCGGGATCATGGGCATGGGCGTAGGCAAGAGCAAAGCCAAGGCATATGTGCAGCAGGAAACGGGAGTTTCCTTTAAGGATGTGGCAGGTCAGGATGAAGCCAAGGAATCACTCCAGGAAGTTGTGGATTTTCTTCACAACCCCGGAAAATACACAGCCATCGGAGCCAAGCTGCCTAAGGGCGCACTTCTTGTAGGCCCTCCGGGAACCGGTAAGACATTACTTGCCAAGGCAGTTGCAGGTGAAGCACAGGTACCGTTCTTCTCTCTTTCCGGCTCGGAATTTGTGGAGATGTTTGTGGGCGTGGGTGCCTCACGTGTCCGTGATCTTTTCGAGGAAGCCAAGAAGAATGCTCCGTGTATCGTATTTATCGATGAGATCGATGCCATTGGTAAAAGCCGTGATTCCCGCTATGGCGGCGGAAATGATGAGCGTGAGCAGACATTGAACCAGCTGCTTGCGGAGATGGATGGCTTTGATACATCCAAGGGACTTCTGATCCTTGCTGCGACAAACAGACCGGAGGTTCTTGATCCGGCTCTTCTCCGTCCGGGACGTTTTGACAGACGTGTGATCGTTGACAGACCGGATCTTAAAGGAAGGGTGGATATCCTGAAGGTACATGCCAAGAATGTGCTTCTGGATGACACCGTTGATTTTGAAGCTATTGCACTTGCAACTTCCGGTGCGGTAGGCTCTGATCTTGCCAATATGATCAATGAGGCTGCGATCCTTGCAGTCAAGAAGGGACGTAAAGCTGTATCACAGAAGGACCTGGAAGAATCCGTAGAGGTAGTTCTGGTGGGAAAAGAGAAGAAGGATCGTATCTTAAGCAAACAGGAACGCCGGATCGTATCCTACCATGAAGTCGGACACGCACTGGTAAATGCACTCCAGAAGGATGCGGAGCCTGTACAGAAGATCACCATCGTACCCCGTACCATGGGAGCACTGGGTTACGTTATGCAGGTACCTGAGGAAGAAAAATATCTCAACACCAAGAAAGAGCTGGAAGCTATGCTGGTAGGCTATCTTGGCGGACGTGCTGCAGAGGAGATCGTTTTTGACACAGTCACTACAGGTGCTGCCAATGATATTGAGCAGGCTACCAAGGTGGCCAGAGCCATGATCACACAGTATGGTATGTCTGAGAAGTTCGGACTGATGGGACTTGCCACACAGGAGAACCAGTATCTCAGCGGAAGAGCAGTTTTAAACTGTGGTGATGATACCGCAACAGAGATCGATCATGAGGTGATGAAGCTTCTCCACCATTCCTATGAGGAAGCCAAGAGGATCCTTGGAAGTCACAGAACAGAGATGGATAAGATCGCAGAATATCTGATCCGCAAGGAAACCATTACAGGTAAAGAGTTCATGAAGATCCTCCGTGCAGTTCAGCAGGGCCTGGATATCCCGGAGAATCTGGATGATCTGGTACTTTCCGAGGATGAAAAAGAAGTGTCCAATAAACAGGATATTGAAATGATCGCGGAAAATAACGAGGCTGCAAAAAGTACAGAATCGGTTCAGTTCAGACCGGAGATATCCGGACAGGAACTGACAGAGGATATGCAGGCACCGGAGAAAACAGAAGAATCTGCTCAGACAACAGATAGCGATCATGCAGAAACAGAAGAAAAGCCGGGATCACAGGCATAAAACAGATCATAAGAAAACCGGGAGAAATCCCGGTTTTCTTATTACTGTAATAGTAAAACAGGAGAATAAAGTATGTTCATAATCGAGGAAGAATTAAAGAAGCTTCCGGCAAAACCGGGAGTTTATATCATGCATGGCGAGAAAGACGAGATCATCTATGTGGGAAAAGCCATAAGCCTTAAGAATCGTGTGCGCCAGTATTTCCAGAGCAGTCGTAATAAAGGTGCCAAGATTGAACGGATGGTTACACATATTACCAGATTTGAGTACATTATTACGGATTCGGAGCTAGAAGCCCTTGTGCTGGAGTGTAATCTTATCAAGGAACATCGTCCAAAATATAATACCATGCTCAAAGATGACAAGAGCTATCCGTTTATTAAGGTGACAGTTCATGAGCCATACCCGAGAGTGCTTTTTGCCAGGAGAATGAAAAAGGACAAGGCAAGATATTTTGGTCCCTATACAAGCGGCGGAGCAGTAAAGGACGTGATCGAACTGGTGCGGAAGCTGTATCAGGTGCGCTCCTGCAACCGCAGTCTTCCGAGAGATACCGGAAAGGACCGGCCCTGTCTGTACTATCATATGAAACAGTGCAAGGCACCCTGCCAGGGGTATATCAGCCAGGAAGAATACCGGAAGAATATCAATAAGGTGATCAAATTTCTGAATGGAGATTTTCAGGACGCCATTAGTGAACTGATGGAAAAAATGCAGAAAGCTTCGGAGGAAATGCGCTACGAAGATGCTATGGAATACCGGGACCTGATCAGCAGTATCCGGAAGATCGGTGAACGGCAGAAAATCACCGGATACGGGCAGGAAGACAGGGACATCATTGCAGTAGCCATGGATGACAGTGAAGACCTCAGGGATCAGGATGCGGTTGTCCAGGTGTTTTTTATCCGGGATGGCAGGCTGATCGGCAGAGATCATTTTTATCTCCGTGTGGCAAAAGGTGATACAAAGGCGCAGGTCCTTTCCAGCTTTCTGAAACAGTTTTATGCGGGAACGCCATTTATCCCATCTGAGATCATGCTGCAGAGAGAGATCGAAGATGCAGATATTATAGAGGAGTGGCTGTCAGGAAGAAGAAAGCAGAAGGTACACATCCGGGTCCCGAAGAAGGGAACAAAGGAAAAGCTGGTAGAACTTGCCCTGGAAAATGCCCGTATGGTACTTGCCAAGGACAGAGAACGGATCAGGCGGGAGGAAGGACGAACCATCGGAGCTGTTCACGAGGTGGAAGAATGGCTGGGACTGAAAAACGTGGTGCGCATGGAAGCTTACGATATTTCCAATATCAGTGGCTTTGAGTCTGTGGGATCCATGGTAGTTTATGAAAAAGGACGTCCCAAACGCAGTGATTACCGTAAGTTCAAGATCAAATGGGTACAGGGACCCAACGATTATGCCAGCATGGAAGAGGTTCTGACCCGAAGGTTCACTCATGAGAGTAACGGAGAATTTGACAGCTTTGCAAGGCTTCCGGATCTGATCCTGATGGATGGTGGAAGAGGGCAGGTAAATATCGCTCTGAAGGTGCTGAATGAGCTTGGGATAAGCATCCCGGTCTGCGGTATGGTCAAGGATGATCATCATCGGACGAGAGGCCTGTATTTCAACAATGTGGAGATCCCCATTGACACATCCGGCGAAGGCTTCCGCCTGATCACCAGGATCCAGGATGAAGCCCATCGGTTTGCCATTGAATACCATCGTTCCCTCAGGAGCAGGGAACAGGTCCATTCTATCCTGGATGATATCCCGGGGATCGGTGATACCAGGAGGAAAGCCCTTCTGCGTAAATTTAAATCTGTGGAAAATATCCGGGATGCATCGGAGGAAGAACTGGCACAGACAGAGAGCATGAATGCCAGAAGCGCCCGTCAGGTCTATGAATTTTTTCATAAATCCTGATGCTGCATTGCAGTTTCAGCAGTGATTGTGTATAATTAAAGATAAGGTGTCTCACGCCCCGGTAAAACGGCAGTGAGAATGTAAACTTTCAGCGAAAAGGAGACAAAAGTATGAAGGGTGTACAGTTGACAAAGATGGTACAGGAACTGGAGCTTAATAATCTGACTCCGGAGATCGACCTGTCAGGCATCGTGATCAAGACTGCGGAGATCAACAGACCTGCGCTTCAGCTTACCGGATATCTGGAGCATTTTGCCAATGAACGAGTTCAGATCATTGGATATGTAGAGTATACGTATCTGATGCAGCTTAATGAGGAGGAGAGACGTTTTAAATATGAACGTTTCATTTCCAGCAAGATCCCATGTGTTATTTTCAGTACCATGACCCGTCCGTCTCAGGACATGATCGATCTGGCTGTTAAATATAATGTTCCGACATTCGTGACAGAAAGAACAACTTCCAGTTTTATGGCAGAGATCATCCGTTGGCTGGGCGTGCAGCTTGCACCATGTATTTCTATTCATGGTGTGCTGGTTGATGTTTACGGCGAGGGAATCCTGATCACAGGTGAGAGCGGTATCGGTAAGAGTGAGGCAGCCCTGGAGCTGATCAAGAGAGGTCATCGTCTTGTCAGTGATGATGTTGTTGAGATCCGTAAGGTCAGTGACGTAACACTGGTGGGATCTGCACCGGATATCACACGTCACTTTATCGAACTTCGTGGTATCGGTATCATCGATGTAAAAACACTGTTCGGTGTTGAAAGCGTTAAGGATACCCAGTCCATCGATCTTGTGATCAAGCTTGAGGAGTGGGACAGAGACAAGGAATACGATCGTCTTGGACTGCATGAGGAGTATACAGAGTACCTTGGAAATAAGGTAGTATGCCATTCTCTTCCGATCCGTCCGGGCCGTAACCTGGCGATCATCGTTGAGGCAGCGGCTGTCAATCACAGACAGAAGAAGATGGGATACAATGCGGCAGAGGCTCTGTACAAGCGTGTACAGGCAAATCTTGCGAAAAAAAGAGAAAATCCGGATGACGAAGAATAAGAGAGGGTAAGAAATGGGAACATATTGTTTTGGAATCGATGTAGGTGGAACAACTGTAAAATGCGGACTTTTCCGTACGGATGGTACTCTTGTTGAGAAATGGGAGATTCCAACCCGTAAAGAAAACAATGGAGATCAGATCCTTCCTGATGTGGCAGCAGCAGTAAATGCCAAGATGGAAGAAAAGGGTATCTCCAAAGAGGAGGTGGAAGGCGTCGGGATCGGTGTTCCGGGACCGGTAAACTCCAAAGGCGAAGTATCACGTGCAGTAAATCTCTTCTGGGGATATAAGAACGTTGTGGGAGAGATGGAAGAACTTACAGGTATTCATGCGGAAGCTGGAAATGACGCCAATGTAGCGGCATTGGGAGAGGCATGGAAGGGTGCTGCAGCAGGCTCCTCCGATGTGATCATGGTCACACTTGGAACAGGTGTAGGCGGTGGTATCATTGTTGATGGAAAGATCGTGACCGGACATCACGGAGCTGGCGGTGAGATCGGACATGCCAATGTGGATCATCATGAAACAGAATCCTGCAACTGCGGAAACAGGGGCTGTCTGGAACAGTATGCTTCTGCGACCGGAATTGTCCGCATGGCAAAAAAAGAGCTTGCAGCTTCCGGTGAGAACAGTGTTCTCAGAGATGCCGAAGAGATTTCAGCAAAAGCAGTTCTGGACGCATTTAAGGAGAATGATCCGGTAGCTGTAGCAACCATGGAAAAGGTCGGAGAGCAGCTGGGTGGTGCTCTTGCCATTATTTGCTGTGTGACAGATCCGGAGACCATTGTTATCGGCGGAGGAGTTTCCAAGGCCGGACAGCCGCTTATTGACTGTATCCGGAAATATTACAGAGAGTATGCTTTTGAATCCTGCAAGGATACTCCTATCGTGATCGCGACACTTGGCAATGATGCAGGAATCTACGGTGCAGCCAAGATGGTACTTTAACCGAACCAGGGAAGTACCCTGCTTCAATTGCGAAAAGTAATAAGCGGTGGGTGGGACTTGCCTGAACTGATAAACTGCGAGACAGTAAGAAGTTATTAAAAGTAAAAAAAGTGGTTTCCATATTTCAGGAAACCACTTTTTTTATATGTTGTTTATGAAAGATACCTATAATGGAGATCATTCATAATATTCTACCGGATCTTCGCCGGTGTCATCGCCACCGGTATCATTGCTGTTATCATAGCTGCCGTCATCACCACCGGTGTTGTCGTCTGTTCCGGAATTGTCAGTATCATCACCGGTATTATCGGAACCGTCATCGGAATTGTCAGTATTGTCAGTGTCGGTGCTGTCAGTACTGTCCGGAGCTGCGCTTGGAATCGCTTCAGCTGCTGCATCGGTATCGGCGTCCGTATCTTCGTTATTATAATAGTCCTCTTCATCGTAATCGCTGCTGCCGTAGAAATGCTGATCACAGTATTCGGTGGGAAGACTGGAGATATCAAAATACTCTGTGATAGTCGGGCATCCGGATCTGGGAAGAAGACCGGTCTCTGCGCAGACACTGGCTTTTTCCACACTGGAAGGCATATCGAAATCTCTGTCCTCCAGGCCCTCGTGGATACGGGTCATAACCTTTTTCCAGAGGTTTTTGTGGAAGTTACGGGCATCTTCCGGAATTTTTTCGTTGTTGTCATAGCCGGACCATACTGCACAGGTGTAGTACGGTGTGTAGCCTACGAACCACAGGTCATTGTAGTCCTCTGTAGTACCTGTTTTTCCGGCTACCGTCATATTGTCCAGCTGGCAGGCGGTACCGGTACCTTTTTTTACAACGTCTTCCATGGCGCTTGTAAGAAGATAAGCGGTACTATCTTTGATCACAGATCTGGAAACGGAGGAGTTCTCGATCAGAACATTTCCGTCATGATCAAGGATCTGTGTATAATAGATCGGTTTGATATAGTTCCCGCCATTAGCAATGGCTGCATATGCAGCACAAAGTTCCACGTTCTTGACACCTTTGGTGATACCGCCAAGAGCAGTAGCCAGGTTGGCGTCACTCCAGATATTTCCGTTGGCATCTTTATCTGCCTCAGTTCCGTGAGCTAGTGTGGTGAAACCGAAATCATCCAGATATTTAAGGCCGAGAGCCGGGGTAACCTGCTCCAGGCATTTAACAGCTACAACGTTGATGGAATTCTGGATCGCTTTGCGGATGGTGGTCTCGCCGCCGTAGCTTCTTGAGGCGTTGTTGACAGGAGATCCGTCCGGGTATTCGTAAGGCTCATCCATAAAGGTTGTAGCAAGTGTATCGCCTTTTTCGTTCAACGCAGGTGCATAGGTGGAAACGATCTTAAAGGTAGAACCAGGCTGTCTGGTCGTATCAGTGGCACGGTTCAGGGTCAGGCTGGCTGTTTTTTCGCCACGGCCTCCGATCAAGGCTTTTACGTAACCGGTATGCTGGTCAATGACAGTCATGGAAGACTGTGGCTGTGGCGCAAAGTTTACACGCTCAGATACTACGGTGCTTCCGTCTGCCAGGATGTTAGCCTTGTATTGATCCACATACTGCTGACCTTCTTCAGGAGAATCAAAGAGAAGATCAAATTCCGGATCCTGATCACGGAAATACAGCTGCAGCATTTCTTTGCTGTAGTTTGTCTGTTTTCCATCCGGGCTTTGTACAGTCAGTGCATAATCCAGTTCATACTGAACATTGGCCGGATAGTTATCAGGGTTTGCATATTCCTCATCAAGGATCTGCTGCATGTTGGAATCCAGGGTTGTCATGATCTTCAGACCACCGCTGTAAAGAAGATTGGTAGCCTGTGTCTTGGTATATCCTTTAATGTTCATCAGGTCGCTGATGACCTGATTGGTAACCTCATCTTCGAAATACGTGTAAACAGTACTTTCTTCTTCGGTGTTCTCAAGCTGTGCGGCCTGGATACGGGAATAAACGTCATCATTCAGTGCTGCATTATATTCATCCTGTGAGATGTAATTCTGATCCAGCATGTGATCCAGGACTTCCTTCCGTCTCTTGGAGTTTGCTTTTGGATTGGTGATCGGATTGAATTTGGTAGGGTTCTGTGTGATGCCGGCAAGGGTGGCACATTCAGAAAGGTTCAGATCCCATACGTCTTTGTTAAAGTATTTTTTGGAAGCGGCCTGTACACCGTAGGAACCTGCACCCAGGTTAATGGTATTCAGGTAATTCTCAAGAATCACATTTTTGTCATATTTTTTTTCAATCTGTACAGCAAGGTACTGCTCCTGGAACTTACGTGTGAAACGTTCCAGCTGTGTGGATTCGTTGGTCCAGTCAGTGAAAACATTATTCTTCAGAAGCTGCTGTGTGATGGTACTGGCACCCTCGGAAAAGTTACCGGTGGTGATCGCCTTCATTCCGGCACGTGCGATACCGCGGACATCAATACCGTTATGTTCATAAAAACGCTCATCCTCAATGGCTACCACTGCATGCTGCAGACTGACCGGGATCTGGTCCAGGGAGACCGGAAGACGGTTGGATGTAGGGGCTGAAAGCTGTCGCATCTGTGTTCCCTGGTCATCATACAGGAAGGTTGCATATCCGAGAGGTGAAATATCCACATCGTTGACGTCAGGTGCTCCGGCGATCACGCCCCGGAAGGAGCCGATACCAAGGCAGACAACCATGACGCAGACTGCGATCAGAGCTGTAAATAAAACCCGGATAAACGAAACGTGTGCTCTTTTTTCCAGCATGGAAGTACGGGAGATCAGAGCATTCCGCTTCTTGGAAGTGGATCTTTTTCCGTAGTTCATAATATTCCTCCTTTATAATCCGTTTCATTATAACAAATATGAGATGCCAAATAAAGCCTTAAAAAAAATTTCACAATTCATGATATCTTATACATTGTGCAATGAAGATAATTATTATACAATAAAGAAAACTCTGCCTGAAACAGAGGGTTGGATATAGATAACGGAGGCGTAAACCATGCTGGAACATTATAAAACCATATACGAAGGCGGCGAAGGCGAACTTGTGGAAAAAAAATCCCGTTTCATCGCAACCGTCCGTCCTGTGGAAACAGAAGAAGAGGCCCTTGCCTTTATCGAAGAAATGAAAAAAAAATACTGGGATGCACGTCATAACTGCTATGTATATTCCGTAGGGATGAACCGGGAAGCCACCCGCTGCAGTGATGACGGAGAACCATCCGGAACAGCCGGAAGGCCTATGCTGGATGTGCTTCTGGGAGCCGGGATCTATAATGCGGCCATTGTGGTGACCAGATATTTTGGAGGTGTCCTTCTTGGGACAGGAGGGCTTGTGCGGGCATATTCCGGTGCAGTCCAGGCAGGACTGGCGGCAAGTACTGTCATTGAGAAGCATCATGGGATCTCTCTTCAGGTGACGACGGATTATACAGGGATCGGAAAGATCCAGTATATCGCAGGAGAAAGAAGTTTGCCAATCCTGGATTCCGAATATACCGACATGGTTGTCCTGAAGCTTCTTGTGCCGGATGATCAGGTCGAAGAGGTGAAGAAGGCGATCACAGAAGGAACAAACGGAAGAGCCGGACTTGAGAAGGATGCAGAACTGTATTTTGCGAAAGTAAACGGAGAAGTGAAGACCTTCGAAAAGTAAAAGAAAAGAGAATGTCAGTATAAAAATACCCCGGGAAGAGGGCAGATGATCTGCGTTACAGTCTGCTCTTCGCGGGGCTTTTTTACTTCAGAAAATTATGCCTGTCAGCATTTCTCCGGTTCCGGATAATCCACACCAAAGGTATCAACAGTCATGGAGCTGATCTTCTGCTCGTCAAGAGGACGGTCACTGTAGTCCGTGTCTGTCTCTGCGATAGCATTTACAACATCCATACCCTCAATGATCTGACCGAATGCAGCATAGCTTCCGTCAAGATGCGGAGCAGCCTTGTGCATGATAAAGAACTGGCTTCCGGCAGAGTTCGGATTCATGGCTCTTGCCATGGAGAGAACACCTGGTGTATGCTTCAGGTCGTTTTTGAAACGGTTCTGGGAGAACTCACCCTTGATGCTGTATCCCGGGCCACCCATACCGGTTCCGTCCGGGCATCCGCCCTGGATCATAAAGCCGTTGATGACACGGTGGAAGATCAGGCCGTCATAAAAGCCTTTTTTTACAAGGCTGATGAAGTTATTTACTGTGTTCGGGGCAACTTCCGGATATAATTCCGCTTTCATTACATCGCCATTATCCATTGTGATGGTAACGATAGGATTTGCCATAGTTTTCGCACTCCTTTTCAAAAAGTATTGTATTTCGCTGTTCGCTCTATTATAATATGCAAAGAATAATTGTGCAAGAAAAAGGTGGAAAATATGGTCATAGAAACGCATGATCCTGAGGAAACATTCGAGGTCGGAAGGACGATCGGAATGAATGCGAAGCCGGGACAGATCTACACACTGACAGGCGATCTGGGAGTTGGAAAAACCGTGTTCACACAGGGAGTGGCAGCAGGTCTTGGAATTACAGAACCTGTAAACAGCCCTACGTTTACCATTATCCAGGAATATGAAGACGGACGTCTGCCATTTTATCATTTTGATGTATATCGTATCGGGGATCTGGAAGAAATGGAAGAGATCGGATACGATGATTATTTTTTCGGGCAGGGAATCTGTCTGATCGAATGGGCGGAACTCATTGAGGAGATCCTGCCGGAAAAAAGGATCGAAGTTACCATTGAAAAAGATCTTGAGAAGGGCTTTGAATACAGAAAGATCACCATTGAGGAGAGAGGAGAAAAGACAGAATGAGAGTTTTGGCACTGGACAGTTCCGGAATCGTGGCATCCGTAGCCGTTGTGGAGGACGATACACTGGTAGCGGAATATACAGTTAATTATAAGAAAACACATTCCCAGACGCTTCTTCCCATGCTGGATGAGATCGTGAAGATGACAGAGCTGGATCTGAAGACGATTGACGCTATTGCGGTAGCCAAGGGACCGGGCTCTTTTACCGGACTCCGTATTGGCTCTGCCACAGCCAAGGGACTTGGACTTGCCCTTGACAAACCACTGGTCGGGATTCCGACTGTGGAGGCACTGGCCTATAATCTCTATGATGTAAAGGGACTGATCTGTCCGATCATGGATGCCAGAAGAAAGCAGGTTTATACGGGAATCTATCGTTACGAGGATCACAGGCTCATGACGGTAAAGGATCAGATGGCAGTGGGAATTGAGGAGCTTCTTTCCATGCTGAATGAGATGGGAGAAGCCGTAACATTCCTCGGAGACGGAGTCCCGGTATTTAAAGATATCATCGCAGATAAGCTTACTGTACCGTTTTCTTTTGCACCGGCCCATCTTTCCAGACAGAGAGCAGGTGCTGTAGGTGCACTTGGTGTCCTTTATTATAAAGAAGGCAGAACCGAGACAGCGGCTGAGCACAAACTGGATTATCTCCGTGTTTCACAGGCTGAGCGGGAGCGTGCCCAGAAACTGAAAAAAGGATCAGAAGGGGAAAACGCATGATCTTAAGAGAAATGCTTGTGGATGATCTGGATCAGGTTATGGAGATCGAAGAGGAACTTTTTTCAGTCCCCTGGACAAAAGAGGGATTTCTGACATTTCTTATGAAAGAGAATGGGATGTTTCTTGTTGTGGAAGAAAAGGGCCGGATCCTGGGATATTGTGGTCTTCTTACGGTGCTGGATGAGGGGGATGTGACCAATGTTGCTGTCCGCAGAGACCGTCAGAGAGAGGGAATCGGAAATTTCCTTATGGAAAGTATGATCCGTCTGGCAGAAGAGCGTGGGATTACCATGATCCATCTGGAGGTCCGGGCAGGAAATGAGACTGCGATCCGGCTTTATGAACGTCAGGGATTTGTGCGAGATGGCCTGCGAAAGGGATACTATACAGATCCCACAGAGGATGCTGTTCTTATGACACGCACCGCAGCTTCTGAATAGGCTTACCCGGGAGAGGTACTTGTCTGTACGGGATAAGTATGCTAAACTTTGCCACAGAACAGGAAAAGAGGAAAAATATGTTAGATGTTTGTTTACTTGGCTGCGGAGGAATGATGCCGCTGCCACGCAGATGGCTTACCGCACTGATGACCCGTTATAATGGCAGCAGTCTGATGATTGATTGCGGGGAAGGCACTCAGGTGGCCATTAAAGAAAAGGGCTGGAGCTTCAAGCCTATTGATGTGATCTGTTTTACCCATTATCATGGGGATCATATCAGCGGACTTCCGGGACTCCTTTTGACTATGGGAAATGCAGACCGCACAGAACCGCTGACTCTGGTAGGCCCAAGAGGACTGGAACGTGTGGTAAGCGCACTTCGTGTGATTGCACCGGAGCTGCCCTTTGAGATTAAATTTATCGAGATCACGAAACCGGAGGAGGTTCTGGAACTGAACGGTTACCGGATCACTGCATTTCGGGTGAACCATAATGTTACCTGCTATGGATATACCCTTGAGATCCTGCGCCAGGGAAAATTTTCTCCTGACAGTGCCAGTGCACATGAGATCCCGCTGAAATTCTGGAATCCGCTGCAGAAGGGACAGACTGTGGAGGATGAAGGAAGGATCTACACACCGGATATGGTGCTTGGTCCGCCAAGAAAAGGGATCAAGCTTACCTATACCACAGATACCAGACCGACAGAGTCTATTTTACGTAATGCAAAAGGTTCCGATCTTTTTATCTGTGAGGGAATGTACGGTGAAGATGACAAGATCGAAAAGGCAAAAGGCTACAAACACATGACGTTTCGTGAAGCGGCCACTCTTGCCCGTGATGCGGAAGTGGGGGAAATGTGGCTGACCCATTACAGCCCTTCTCTGGTACGCCCGGATGATTACATGGATACAGTACGTGAGATCTTTCCGAAGGCATGGCCGGGAAAAGACGGGAAGAGTGTGGAACTGAATTTTGAAGAGGACTGAAAAAATGAAAGATACATTAATTCTTGGTATTGAGAGCTCCTGTGATGAAACGGCAGCCTCCGTTGTAAAAAATGGAAGGACTGTCTTATCAAACGTGATTTCCTCACAGATTGAGATCCATAAACTGTACGGAGGTGTTGTACCGGAGATCGCCTCCAGAAATCATATAGAAAGGATCAACCAGGTCATCCAGGAAGCGCTGGACGAGGCAAATGTCACTCTGGATGATATTGATGCTATCGGTGTAACCTATGGACCGGGGCTTGTCGGTGCACTTCTTGTAGGTGTGGCAGAAGCCAAGGCCATTGCCTATGCAAGAAACCTGCCACTGGTAGGCGTGCATCATATAGAAGGCCATGTTTCTGCCAATTATATTGAGCATCCGGATCTGGAACCGCCGTTTCTCTGTGCCATTGTATCCGGTGGACACACCCATCTTGTTATTGTGAAGGACTACGGCCAGTTTGAGATCCTGGGCCGAACCAGAGACGATGCGGCAGGTGAGGCATTTGATAAGGTTGCACGTGCCATTGGACTGGGATATCCGGGAGGACCGAAGATCGATAAGCTGGCAAAAGAAGGAAATCCGGACGCTATCGAGTTTCCACGTGCAAAAATCGGCGAAAATCCGTATGATTTCAGCTTCAGCGGCGTGAAGTCCGCAGTTCTTAATTATTTAAACGGGGCAAAAATGAAAGGTGAGGAAGTAAACCGTGCAGATATCGCGGCATCCTTCCAGAAGGCGGTTGTTGACGTACTGGTAGAGCATACCATGCAGGCGGCAGCTGATTTTGGCATGAAAAAGGTTGCCATTGCAGGAGGTGTTGCTTCCAACGGAGCACTTCGCACTGCTATGGAAAAAGCATGTACAGAACGTGGATACAAATTTTATCGTCCGTCACCGATCTTCTGTACGGATAACGCAGCGATGATCGGTGTGGCAGCTTACTATGAATATATCAGGGGAACACGCCACAGCTGGGATCTGAATGCGGTTCCGAACCTGAAGCTTGGCGAAAGATAAAAGAATCCGGGGTAATTGATCATGGGAGAGTGCAGAAATACAGCTATTGTCCTGGCAGCAGGCCAGGGAAAGAGAATGCACAGCAAAATACAGAAGCAGTTTATGGAGCTTGACGGGATGCCGGTGCTCTGTTATTCTCTGCGCTGTTTTCAGGAAAGTCCGCTGATCAGGGATGTGATCCTGGTAACAGGGGAGGAGTATGTTTTCTGGTGCAAAGAAGAAATCGTGGAAAAATATGGTTTTACAAAGGTTTCTGCTGTAGTATCCGGCGGAAAAGAACGGTACGATTCTGTTTATGAAGGACTTCGTGCGTGTAAAGACACAGAGTATGTGCTGATCCATGACGGTGCCAGACCATTTATTGATCATGGGATCATTGAAAGAGGACTTATGGCAGCAGCACAGACAGGTGCCAGTGTTACAGGCATGCCTTCCAAGGATACAGTTAAGATCGCAGATGAGGATGGGAATGTCAGTGAAACTCCGGATCGCAGCAGTGTATGGATCGTCCAGACTCCGCAGATCTTTCAGTACCCGCTGATCTATGGTGCATATACCAGCATTCGGCAGAAGGAAATGACCGGAATTACAGATGATGCCATGGTTGCAGAACATGAGACCGGGGTGAAGATCCGCTTTTCAGAAGGTTCTTATCGCAATATCAAGATCACAACACCGGAAGATCTGGTGGTTGCGGAGGCATTTTTGAAGGAAAACAGAGAGTAGAATAGAGAGCAGAACAGGGTGAAAATCCCGGTAAATATGGACATATAGCAGAAATTGAAGCTATATGTCCAATTTTTTGAAAAAAATATCAAATTTGTTATTGACAGGGGAGATATTTGATGATAGAATACAACATGCGCTGACAAAACAGCACAAAAAATGTTGAAAAACATTATATGGAGAGATATCGAAGTGGTCATAACGAGGCGGTCTTGAAAACCGTTTGTC
>OFMI01000648.1_pt1 | contig 27652 bp, 20 predicted proteins | sample 1541741 | NCBI WGS metagenome assembly OFMI01 (sample SAMN04209219, study PRJEB22552) | human gut metagenome | biome: gut; material: feces | host: Homo sapiens | place: USA: Oklahoma | reverse complement strand
TTCGAATAAAATGATTGGAGCAGAAACATGAATGTTTTTTCAAAAGTATTTGGAACCCGCAGCCAGCGTGAGGTAAAACGTATCATGCCGCTGGTTGAAAAAACCGAGAGCTATCAGTCTCAGATGCAGCAGCTTACGGATGAGCAGTTACGAGACAAAACAAGAGAATATAAGAAACGTCTTGCAGAAGGTGCAACACTGGATGATCTTCTTCCGGAGGCATTTGCCACCGTACGTGAGGCAGCCAAGCGTGTACTTGGAATGGAGCATTACCGTGTACAGATCATCGGTGGTATCATCCTTCACCAGGGCCGTATCGCCGAGATGAAAACAGGTGAAGGTAAAACTCTTGTTTCCACACTTCCTGCATATCTGAATGCCCTTGAGGGAAAAGGTGTCCACATCGTAACCGTCAACGACTACCTGGCAAAACGAGATGCTGAGTGGATGGGTAAGGTTCACGAGTTCCTTGGCCTGACTGTAGGCGTGGTACTTAACGACATGAAGCCGGAAGAGCGTCGTGCGGCATACGGATGTGACATCACATACGTAACAAACAACGAACTTGGATTTGATTATCTTCGTGACAACATGGTCATCTATAAAGAACAGCTTGTTCAGAGAGATCTTCACTACTGTATCATCGATGAGATCGACTCTGTCCTGATCGATGAGGCACGTACACCTCTGATCATTTCCGGACAGAGCGGCAAGTCCACCAAGCTTTATGAGGTGTGCGATATCCTTGCACAGCAGCTGGAGCGTGGTGAGGCCAGCCATGAGATGACCAAGATGGCAGCCATCATGGGTGAGGAGGTTATCGAGACCGGTGACTTCGTTGTAAATGAGAAAGATAAGATCGTCAACCTTACCGAGCAGGGTATCAAGAAGGTTGAGAAATTCTTTAATATCGAGAACCTGGCAGATCCGGAAAACCTGGAGATCCAGCACAACATCATCCTTGCACTTCGTGCACATAATCTGATGCACAAGGATCAGGATTATGTTGTAAAAGATGACGAGATCCTGATCGTTGATGAGTTTACCGGACGTATCATGCCGGGCCGTCGTTACTCCGATGGTCTTCATCAGGCGATCGAGGCGAAAGAGCATGTGAAGGTTAAGAGAGAGAGCAAGACTCTCGCAACCATTACCTTCCAGAACTTTTTCAACAAATATGACAAAAAAGGCGGTATGACAGGTACAGCCCTCACCGAGGAAAAAGAGTTCCGTGATATCTACGGCATGGACGTTGTAGAGATCCCGACCAACCGTGTAGTACAGCGTAAAGACCTTGACGATGCTGTTTACATGACAAAGAAAGAGAAATTCAACGCCGTTGTAGAGGCAGTTAAGGAAGCGCACGCAAAACATCAGCCGGTACTGGTTGGTACGATCACCATCGAGACTTCCGAGCTTCTCAGCAGAATGCTGAAGAGAGAGGGAATCCCCCACAATGTATTGAATGCCAAGTTCCATGAGCTTGAGGCTGAGATCGTAGCTCAGGCAGGACAGGCAGATGCCGTTACCATCGCGACCAACATGGCAGGCCGTGGTACCGATATCAAGCTTGACGATGTGGCAAGAGAGGCCGGCGGTCTGAAGATCATAGGTACCGAGCGTCATGAGTCAAGACGTATCGATAACCAGCTCCGTGGACGTTCCGGACGACAGGGAGATCCGGGTGAATCCCGTTTCTACATTTCCCTTGAGGATGACCTGATGCGTCTGTTCGGTTCCGAGAGACTGATGAAGGTGTTCACATCCCTTGGTGTTGAGGAGAATGAGCAGATCGAGCACAAGATGCTTTCCAATGCCATCGAGAAAGCCCAGGAGAAGATCGAGTTCAACAACTTCGGTATCCGTAAAAATCTTCTCGACTATGACCAGGTTAACAATGAGCAGAGAGAGATCATCTATGAGGAGCGTCGCCAGGTACTTGACGGTGAGAATATGCGTGATGCCATCTACAAGATGATCACAGATATCGTAGACAGCATGACAGACATGTGTTTTTCCGATGACATGGATTCTTCTGAGTGGGATCTTAATGAGTTCAACACTGCGATCACTCCGATCATCCCGATCCACCCGCTGACCGCAGAGAAGGTAAAAGGCCATAAGAAAGATGAGATCAAGCACATTTTGAAGGAAGAGGCTGTGAAGCTTTATGAAGCGAAGGAGGCTGAGTTCCCGGAACCGGAGCAGCTTCGTGAGCTTGAGCGAGTTGTCCTTCTGAAATGCATCGACAGCAAATGGATGGATCACATCGATGATATGGAAATGCTCCGTCAGGGTATCGGTCTGATGGCATACGGCCAGAGAGATCCGGTTGTTGAGTACAAGATGAACGCATTCGAGATGTTTAACAGCATGATCAGCTCCATTCAGGAAGACACTGTACGTATGCTGTATCATGTTCATGTGGAGCAGAAGATCGAGCGTGAGCAGGTTGCTAAGGTAACCGGCACAAACAAAGATGACAGCGCAGGCCCGAAGAAACCGGTTCAGCGAAAAGAAGATAAAGTATACCCGAATGATCCATGCCCATGCGGAAGCGGCAAGAAATACAAACAGTGCTGCGGACGTAAGGCTGCCAAGATCTGAGAATAAAGATAAAAATAGTCTCACCCGGATGATGTGGTGGGGCTATTTTTTCTGGGATTTCTGTTACATAGGAACAGAGTACAGCGAATATTAAATAATAGTCATATAGACTTGTCTGATTTTTTATATGCTGCGTTGTCGTCAATCGCCGTAGCCACCGCTACGCTTCATTCTCCCGCCCTGCATATGAGAAAGTCATCCTGCGTCAATAGAGCAGATACTTAATTTTCGCTGTAAGAGAAGGGACATGATAATATGGCAATTATAAAAACTGCAATTCTTCAGACACATGTATATACTGATAAATTTCGCAATATCACCCAGGCAGCAGAACTTCTTGCCAGCCCGGAGCTTCAGGGGATCGATCTGGCAGTCCTGCCCGAAATGTTCTGCTGCCCCTACGAAAATAAATACTTTCCGGAATATGCCGAAATTGAGGGCGGAGATACCTGGGAAAAATGTTCCCGACTGGCGGCAGAACACGGAATTTATCTCGTAGCAGGAAGTATGCCGGAGAGAGATGAAGCCGGCAATATTTATAACACTTCCTATGTCTTTGACAGAAATGGTCATCAGATCGGTAAGCACCGGAAGATGCATCTTTTTGACATTGATGTAAAAGGCGGTCAGTATTTTAAAGAATCCGATACCCTGACACCGGGAGACCAGGTGACGGTTTTTGATACAGAATTTGGAAAGATGGGCCTTTGCATCTGTTACGACTTCCGTTTTCCGGAGCTTGCCAGGCTGATGGTGGACGAAGGCGCCCAGGTAATCATCGTGCCGGCTGCTTTTAACATGACAACAGGGCCCCTTCACTGGGAGCTGATGTTCCGCCAGAGAGCCGTGGATAACCAGGTATACACCATCGGAGCTGCCCCCGCCAGAGACCTGAACGCCGGGTATCATTCCTGGGGCCACTCCATTGCCGCAGACCCCTGGGGAAAAGTCCTCATGGAGATGGAAGAAAAGCCGGACGTGGAGATAGTGGAACTGGATCTGGACGAGGTAAAAAAAGTCCGGGAGCAGCTGCCGCTTCTGAAGCACAGGAGAGGGGATATTTACGCCCTGACCACGTTTTCGTTGTAATTTCCATGCCCATATGGTATTGTATAAGACAGGCAGGAAATCCTGTATCAATATATAGAAAGAAGGTGAAGCTGTGGTTGAGTTAGATCAGTTCAAGAGTATTCTTGCAACATACACAGAGCCATTAGTGGAAGTGAGGGATTCACTTTGACCTCGCTAACAAAGAGCAGAAGGTCGAAGAATTAGAGCGCGAGATGGAAGCGCCTGATTTCTGGGATAATGCGGAAGCATCCCAGATGAAGATGAAACAGTTAAAGAGTCTCAAGGACGATATTGAGACATACCATAATCTGGAAACGCAGATGGAAGATATGGAAACCATGATCGAGATGGGATATGAGGAGAATGATCCTGAGATCGTCCCTGAGATCCAGGAAATGCTGGACGAGTTCCAAGCAAGCTTTGACAGCATCCGTGTGAAGACACTCCTTTCCGGAGAGTACGACGGAGAGAACGCCATCATCAAGCTGAACGCAGGAGCCGGCGGAACAGAGGCCTGCGACTGGTGCGGAATGCTTTATCGTATGTACAGCAGATGGGCGGAGAAGAAAGGCTTTGCGCTGGAGGTCCTGGATTACCTTGACGGTGATGAGGCCGGTGTGAAATCCGTAACCTTCCAGGTGAACGGAGAGAACGCCTACGGTTATCTGAAATCCGAGAAGGGTGTTCATCGTCTTGTACGTATTTCTCCGTTTAATGCAGCAGGAAAGAGACAGACCTCTTTTGTATCCTGCGATGTTATGCCGGATATCAAGAAGGATCTGGATGTTGAGATCAATGATGACGATATCCGTATCGATACTTACCGAAGCAGTGGTGCCGGTGGACAGCATATCAACAAGACATCCTCTGCGATCCGTATCACCCATTTTCCGACGGGAATCGTGGTACAGTGCCAGAATGAACGTTCTCAGCACATGAACAAGGATAAGGCTATGCAGATGCTGAAGGCCAAGCTGTATCTGCTGAAACAGCAGGAAGCCGAGGAGAAGCTTTCCGGCATTCGAGGCGAAGTGACAGATATCGGCTGGGGAAACCAGATCCGTTCCTATGTCCTGCAGCCATACACCATGGTAAAAGACCATAGAACCAATGAAGAAACCGGTAATGTTGACGCAGTTCTGGACGGTGGTATTGACATTTTTATCAATGCATACCTGAAATGGATCGCGCTGGCGAAAAAGAAAGAATAACATTACTGTCACGGAACCCCATAAAGACAGAGAAAAGGACTCCGCAGGCAAAAAAGCGCTTGTGGAGTTTCTTTTATTATGATAATATATCTCTTGTACAAAAACAGTTGTCTTTATGAAACGGACAGGAGGCTGCTGGCCACAATGTGAACAGCAGTTAGAGAGGTTGCTATGCAGAAACAGGTTGAAAAGAAAAAATACTATGTAGTAAGAGAACGGGCAGTGCCGGAGGTACTTCTCAAGGTGGTTGAGGCCAAGAGACTGCTGGAATCCAAACGGGTGGCTACTGTTCAGGAAGCTGCTGAAAGGACCGGGATCAGCCGCAGTTCTTTTTACAAATATAAGGACGATATTTTTCCTTTCCACGAGGAGACCAAGGGAAAGACCATCACCTTTATCATTCAGATGGACGATGAGCCGGGGCTTTTATCAATGGTGCTGCAGACGATTGCCCGTTTTCACGGTAATATCCTGACCATACATCAGAGTATTCCCATTAATGGAGTCGCAACGCTGACGCTGAGCGTTGACATCCTTCCGGGAGAAGGCGACGCAGAGGCTATGGTGGAGGATATTGAGCAGAGAGACGGTATACACTATTTGAAAATTTTAGGCAGGGAGTAAGCATATGATAAACATAGCAGTATTAGGCTACGGTACAGTAGGAAGCGGAGTTGTTGAAGTCATCAACACCAATCATGAGAGCATTAACAAGAGAGCTGGAGATGAGATTAACATCAAGTACGTTCTTGATTTAAGAGATTTTCCGGGAGATCCGGTTGAGAAAGTTCTGGTTCATGATTATGAAGTGATCGTAAACGATCCGGAGGTAGATATTGTTGTTGAGGTTATGGGCGGGATCGAGCCGGCTTATACCTTTGTAAAAAGAGCGCTTCAGGCAGGAAAGAGCGTAAGCACATCCAATAAGGCTCTGGTAGCCAAGCATGGTTCCGAGCTCATGGAGATCGCAAAAGAAAAAAATATCAATTTCCTTTTTGAGGCAAGCTGCGGCGGCGGTATCCCGATCATTCGTGCACTGAATTCTTCACTGACAGCAGATGAGATCGATGAGATCACAGGAATCCTTAACGGAACCACCAACTACATGCTTTACAAGATGAGCACAGAGAACTGTGATTTTGATACGGTTCTGAAGGAAGCTCAGGCAAAGGGCTATGCAGAGGCAGATCCGACTGCAGACGTAGGAGGTGCTGACGCATGCCGTAAGATCGCCATCCTTTCTTCACTTGCATACGGAAAATTCCTGAATTACGAGGATATTTATACAGAAGGAATCACAAAGATCACACCGGCAGATATGGAATATGCAAAAGAGCTTGGCATGACTATCAAGCTTCTTGCCACAAGCCGCAGGATCGGAGATTCTTTCTATGCAATGGTAGCGCCGTTCCTGGTAGGCCAGAGCAGCCCGCTTTACAGTGTAAATGATGTGTTTAATGCAGTATTTGTGCACGGAAATGTTCTTGGAGATGCCATGTTCTACGGAAGCGGAGCAGGTAAGCTTCCGACTGCAAGTGCAGTAGTTGCAGATGTTGTGGATGAAGCAAAGCATCTCCACAGAAATATCATGACAAACTGGAGCAGCTATGCCCTGAAGCTTATGGATATGGATGAAGTTGAGGGACGTTTCTTCGTACGTGTGTCTGATACTACTATGGATGAAGTGGAAAAAGCTTTTGGTGATGTACAGACCATCGAGCCGGATGACCTTCCGGACGAATTCGGATTTATCACACCGGTGATGAAGCAGGCTGAATATTATGAGAAGATCAGCAAGCTCACCGGAAAAGTACTGGCAATGATCCGTGTAAAGGATTGATGCCGAAGGGAAGAAAAGAACATGTTGATTGTAAAAAAATTCGGCGGTACTTCTGTGGCAAACAAAGAGCGTATCTTTAATGTTGCTAGAAGATGTATCGAAGATTACAAAAAAGGAAACGACGTGGTGGTCGTGCTTTCTGCAATGGGTAAGTATACCGATGAGCTGATCACCATGGCAAAGGATATCAATGACAAACCTCCGAAACGTGAGATGGATATGCTTTTTACCATCGGAGAGCAGATGTCAGTGGCACTGATGTCCATGGCTATGGACAGTCTGGGAGTACCGGCTGTTTCTCTGAATGCCTTTCAGGTAGCTATGCACACAACAAGTGCACATAGCAGCGCACGCCTGAAAAAGATCGATGCGGCACGTATCCGCAGAGAGCTGGATAACCGCAGGATCGTTGTGGTCACAGGCTTCCAGGGCATTGATAAATATAATGACTATACCACACTTGGACGTGGCGGTTCTGATACCACAGCCGTAGCTCTTGCGGCAGCGCTTCATGCAGATGCCTGTGAGATCTATACCGATGTGGACGGTGTTTATACCGCTGACCCGCGTAAGGTTCCGAATGCCCGCAAGCTCAAGGAGATCACTTACGATGAGATGCTGGATCTGGCAACTCTGGGTGCGGGAGTGCTTCATAACCGTTCTGTGGAGATGGCAAAGAAATACGGCGTACCGCTGGTGGTACGTTCCAGTCTCAACAACAGCGAAGGAACTGTGGTAAAGGAGGAAGTAACAGTGGAGAGAATGCTGATCAGCGGTGTTGCTCTGGATACAGATGCAGTACGTATTGCTGTGATCGGACTTAAAGATTCACCAGGAGTGGCATTTAAGCTTTTTGATACCCTGGCTAAGAAAAATATCAATGTGGATATGATCCTTCAGTCTATCGGCCGTGCCGGAACCAAGGACATTTCCTTTACTGTTGATAAAAATGATCTGGACGATGCAATGGGTGTTCTGGAAGCTAACCAGGCACGCATCGCCTATTCTGAGCTTCATGCGGAGAAAAACATTGCCAAGCTTTCTATTGTAGGAGCAGGTATGATGAGCAATCCGGGTGTTGCTGCAAAAATGTTCGAGAGCCTTTACAATGAGGGTGTGAACATCAATATGATCGCAACATCTGAGATCCGTGTGACGGTTCTCATTAACGAGAAAGATGGCGTACGTGCCATGAATGCGGTACATGATGCGTTTAATCTTGCAGACTAAACAGATGTGAAATATGAGAATATGATATATCTGAAGTAAAAAATGACGGGGCGGAGGCTTGGATGAGTCTCCGCCTTCTATAACGAAGGGATACAGAATTATGAGAAAAAATCTGAAGGGCTGTAAGAAGCTGGCAGGGGAAACTCTGGCCGGTAATTTTACGGTCCCTGTGATCGGGAGTATTGCGGTTGCGGCGATGAGCGCAGTTTCAAGCTATATTTCCACAGCACTTTTTCCGGGAGATTCCCTGTATGCGATCATTGGAGGAGAGGTATTCAGCTTTGTCCTTTCTCTGGTGATCTGTATTTTTTCCGCAGGACTTTACCGGATCTATCTGAATATTTCCAGAAGGGAAGCCTACTCTTTCGGAGACCTTCTGTACTTTTTCAGCCATCAGCCGGATCATGTGATCGTGGCATCTTTTGTGCTGGCATTGATCAATCTGGTGACATCACTTCCACTGGCGTGGTTTTCTTTTACAAGCAATATGGGAAATACAACGGAGGAGCAGATGAACTGGGCAGTAACTTACATGCTGCTCACACTTCTCGGGTTCGCGCTGAACCTGCTGGCAGCTATGCCGTTCACCATGAGCTATTACATCCTGTCCGATAATTCGGACATAAAAGGAGTGCAGGCACTGAAAGCCAGTGCAAAGCTTATGAAGGGACATTACTGGGAATATATGAAAATGCTCTTAAGTTTTGTTCCGTGGATCATTTTTTCCATATTTACATTGTATCTGGCACTGATCTGGCTGGTGCCTTATATAGAAACCTGTATGGCAGTTTTCTATCGGAATATTTCCGGAGAGTTTGATGAACCTCCGGTGGATTCTTATCCCCCGGTAACTCCGATCCCGCAGTTCCACGATGAAACCGAAGCCTGATCGCCTTCCGGAGGATGTTTTCCCTTTCCGGGAGGATGCATGAAACGCAGGTGATGCCCTTTCCGGGGGGATGCTTGAAACGCAGGTACTTTCCCTTTCAGGGGGACCATTTTGGCATGGGCAGGTACGAGGGGGAAAGCACTCAAAGTTGCGAAGCCCGCTTTTCCCCCTCGAGCTCCCCCTTTCCGGGCACGCAGTTGCTGCAGGCTGTGGGAATACGTGAAGATATTGGAGGGGCGATGGATTCTACTACGTTGGCTGTGGAAGGTTGAGCCGATTTATGCTGACGTAAATATATTGGCGAAGCCTGTTCCTGAATAACAGCGATACACCACAATCCAAAGAACAGGCCCGCTACGCAGGCCACTTTCCCATTCAGCCAGAAGCGATAAACAGTGAAGAAGCAATAAACAGTGCCGAAGCAACAATCGGCTCAGCCTGCTACTGCCAGTGCAGCAGAATACAGTGCCGAAGCAATAATCGGCTCAGTCTGTCACTGCCAGTGCAGCAGAATACATGGCCGAATCAATAATCGGCTCAGCCTGCTACTGCCAGTGCAGCAGAATACAAGACAGAAGCAATAATCGGCTCAGCCTGTCACTGCCAGTACAGCAGAATATAAGGCAGAAGCAATAATCGGCTCAGTCTGTCACTGCCAGTGCAGCAGAATACATGGCCGAATCAATAATCGGCTCAGCCTATCACTGCGATACAGTAGAATACATAGCAGAAGCAATAATCGGCTCAGTCTGTCACTGCCGATACAGCAGAATACAGGACTGAGCCGATACACTTACACATTCCACAACGCATCACAGCGGCGTGGCCAGGAGGGGAAGAGCGCGAGAAGGGGAGACGGCCTTCGCAACTATGAGTGCTTCCCCTTCTCGCAAATTACCCACTTTCAAAAAGTGAAAACTATAATTCAAAAAAATCAAACCATCCAATTTCCTCTCACTTCAAAAGGTGAAAACTACAATCCAAAAAAATCAAACTATCCAATTTATCTCACTTCAAAAAGTGAAAACTATAATCCAAAAAATCAAACCATCCAATTTCCTCACACTTCAAAAAGTGAAAACTACAATCCCAAAAAATCAAACTACCCAATTTATCTCACTTCAAAAAGTGAAAACTATAATCTAAAAAATCAAACCACACAATTTCCCCTCACTTAAAAAAGTGAAAGCCATAATCCAAAAAGCAAACCACATAATTATAGATTCAAAGGAAGTCGTCCCACAACCTCCTTTGTCAACCCACCTATGAGAATCCCCGCCAGGACACCTGCTACCAGCAGTGCCGGTGCATAAACCATCAAACTCGTATTGCTCACCACGATCATGGCAACGATCAGCTGCCCGATATTATGTGTGACACCACCGGCCACACTGATACCGATCAGACTGAAGCCGGAATGTTTTTTCAAAAGATCCATCACAGTCAGGCTAAGCGCAGCGCCAGCCAGACTATACAAAATACTGAACAGATTTCCAAACATAAATCCGATCACCAGGATCCTGACAACGGACACGAGAGCCGCTTCTTTAAAGGAATATCGGTCCAGTATAAAAAGTACCGCCAGGTTTGCAAGCCCGAGCTTGATACCCGGAATTCCTGTAAATACAGGGACCAGAGACTCCACATATCCAAAAATGATCGCTACTGCGGCAAATAATCCGAGATAAGCTGTTTTTCGTTTCATAAATAAATCCTTTCATTTGTTGCAGGAATATCGTTGCAGGAATAGCACAGACAGAATACCGTCTGTCAGAGAAAAATCTACGGAGAACACGCATTGCGCATATTCTCCGGAAATTTTATGTCACCGCATCAATTTTAGGCGAACTCTCCGAATCCGAATCCGCTGCAGTATTTTCCCCTTCTATCACAACCTTATTAGGAAGGCAGATGATGGAACCGCCGTGCTCGTCCACAGCCTTCTGTTTCATACAGTAATGATCCGGGCAGGTTGCTTCGATCATTGTAACTTTTCCATCTTTGATCTCGCAGACATTGGTGTCTCCGATGTGGATGATCTGGTCCTGGGAAAGCGAATAGGTTCCGAATTCTTTTCCGTCAACGGTAATACGGATCGTATTATGGGAACGTTTCCCCGCAATCTGAAAACCAAGCCAGAGAACCCCCGCCAGAATCAGGATCCCGGCAATAAAAATCAATTCTTTTTTCTTCAAAACAAATCTCCATTTCTGTTACAGATTCAGAAAAATCATATCATAATCGAAATTAAAAGGCAAACATAAGTTAAAGATATCTAACCATAATTCATACAGCTGTTCCCAACGGAAAGGGAGGAGTGGCGATGATTTTTCTTTTATAAAAGACATAAAACAGAAAAATTCATATTGGAAAAAGTTATAAACTACTAACAAAAGTGTAGACAAGAAAAAAAACAGGTGATATAATACCTAGCTGTAAGTTAGCATCATCTAATTTTATAAAAAAGATTAATCAAAACTAATTTATGCATATGGATAAAAACTATATAATTTGTCCAAAAGACAGTTATACGCAGATTGAAGGAATAGATCGAGAGCATCTGACGCAACAATATATGTTCGCACAGCTGAGCCTGATGCAGCAATTTACAGAATTGTTTAAAATACAAGGGAGAAAAGAGATGAAAAATCAGAATTTTTATATGAGAGTGATCTCCTTACTGCTGGTGATCCTGGCTGTACTTTTTTATAACAGCAGCATGAAAGCCCAGGCAAATGAAAAAGAGATCGCGGCTCTGACAGATAAGGTAGATACACTTCAGGAGCAGCAGAATGAACTTCTCAGTGCGCTGGAGACGAGTTATGTAAATCGTATGCAGAATCAGGCAGCATCTGCAGAATCAGGCAGCAGTGATGACAAAACAACAGACACTTCAGACGGCAATGTATCCGATGCAGACGCAGAGGACACAGCAACCGCAGATTCCGATAATGTATATAAAGATGGAACCTATACAGGAGAAGCCGAGGGATACGGCGGGACCATTCAGGTGGAAGTGACACTTGCCGGTGATGAGATCACATCCATCAACGTAGTCAGCGCCCCAGGTGAGGACAGTGCATATCTTTCACAGGCAGAGAGCGTGATCGATTCCATCCTGAGTGCTCAGAGTACAGATGTGGATACCGTATCCGGAGCAACGTTCAGCTCCACAGGAATCCTGAACGCAGTGGATGCGGCACTTGGAAAGGCGGAAAATTCATGAAAAAAAGACAGCGGGAGGTAAGGCTGATGCGTGCGGGAATACAGCTGGCATTTTTTATTGCCGCCCCGTCTCTGTTTTCTACAGCCTTTGCAGGAATCAAATCGATCTTTCTTGCCATTGCGGCCGGTCAGCCGGTGGAGTGGAATTCCTTTCTGACTGTAACGGCAGTGCTTCTGATCTTTACCTGCTTTTTCGGAAGACATTTCTGCGGATATGCGTGTGCATTCGGATCTTTCGGAGATGCCGTATATGAAGGCTTTTCCTGGATCCGGATGAAATGCTTTCACAAAAAAAAGAAACCGGCTCTTTCAGAAAAAATGGTTCACGGGCTTCAGAAAGTCAAATATATCGTACTGGCACTGATCCTGCTTTCCTGCCTTACAGGTGTATACGGAAAGCTTACGGGAACCAGCCCGTGGGATGTTTTTTCCATGCTCACGGCAGGACGGTTCCCGAACAGCAAATATCTGGTGGGAATTGTGCTCCTGGTGCTGATCATTGTGGGAATGTGTACACAGGAAAGGTTTTTCTGCCAGTTTCTCTGTCCCATGGGAGCGGTTTTTGCATTAATGCCAATCCTTCCGGGTGCACTGTTTCGGAGAAACCGTGAGAAATGTCCGCCGAAATGTGGTCTCTGTAAAAAAAGATGTCCGGCTCATCTGGATATCGACGGCGACACAGGCAGATCCGGCGAATGTCTTTGCTGCCACGCATGTGCCGCAGCATGCCCGAGAAAAAATATTCACATTGGAACAATTGAGGAAAAATGATCTATGAGATATCAGGCTCTGAAAAAGAAAACTTTTCTGGCAGCAGCTACATTTACAGGAATTGCGGTGTTGTTTCCTGTGCTGTGCATGGCTGCTTCGGAAAATGATGTACAGACATATACCGATACAGATTTTGCAATGGATACTGTGGTATCAGAAACACTCTATACCACAGGTGACGATATAAACAGTAAGCTGACAGCTGTGCTGACAGATGTGGAGACGAACCTTCTTTCCTGGACCAATGAGAAGTCCCAGATCTATAAGGTGAATGCAGACAGCGGAAAAGATACGGAGATTTCCGACGAGCTTTCCGGATATTTGAAACGTCTTCTGAAGATCGCAGAGGATTCTGACGGAGCCTTTGACCCAACCATCGGGAAGCTGATCCGCCTGTGGGATATTGGAGGGGAAAACCAGAAAATTCCGGAAGAAGCAGAAATTAAGAATGTTCTGAAGGATTCCGGATATCAGAAGATTTTTCTTGACGGAAATACGGTCCACATGGAGGAGGGCTGTTCTCTGGATCTTGGAGCAGCGGGAAAGGGTATTGGCTGTGACCTGATCCTTAAAGAACTGGAAACAAAGAAGGATGTAACAGCAGCACTTATGAATCTGGGAGGAAGCAGTGTCATGACCTACGGAAGCAAGCCGGATGGTTCTTCCTGGAATGTGGCAGTGACAGATCCCAGAGCTGAAAATGAGGATGACTATCTTGGTGTGGTTGCCTTAAATGGTACAGAATTTCTTTCCACATCTGGAGATTATGAGAAATATTTTATCGAAAATGCTGTAAGGTATCACCACATTATGGACCCGTCTACCGGCTATCCGGCAGAAAGCGGAGTGACCGGGGTAACGGTAGTCTGTGACTCAGGTCTGGAGGCAGATGCGCTTTCCACAGCATGTTTTGTGCTGGGGGTGGAAAAAGGGACACAGCTGTTGAAAGCTTACGGTGCAGACGGACTTTTTGTGGATGAAGACCATCATGTATATCTCACTGAGGGGATGAAGGAGCGGTTCAGCCTGCTTGCGGATTCCTATAGTGTGGAGGATATTGCAGAGTGAAGCTGATCTCCCGGCGATCCGGTTTATGATTGTTTGGCAGAGGGGAATGCTCATATCCGCAGTACTTGCGATAGTAAACCTGGAAAGGGTTCTATAAATATATCATATTTTTAGGAGGAATAAGCAATGCAGAAGTGGAATCTATTGAAAAAAACAGCTCCATGCATTTTAAGTCTTGCAGTGGCAGCAACAACCTTTCCGACCGCTGTAATGGCATCTGATCTTGATGCAGCCGTGGTTTCCGAGGCAGAGGCAGGAGATACGGAGGATTTTAGCACAGAGGAAACGGCAGAGGATACTGAAGCTGTAGCAGAAGAAGCTATAGAGGATGCTGCAGACATAACAGAAGAAGCAGCAGAGGATGCAGCAGTGCCAGAAGCTGCTGCAGACGAGACAGAGGATATCCAGCAGGAAGATACAGCAGAGGAAGCAGACCCGTTCTCTACAGGGGAAGAGAATTTCACAGAAGGCGATGAAGTGGCGGAAGCATTTTCCGATTCTGACCAGCTGACAGGCGAGTATCAGTACGTATATGCAGGACTTACCTGGGGTGAGTACTGGGCAGCAGAAGGCGTATATGCAGCTGGAGATACAAGCTCTTCAGAAGAGAAGGATTCACATAGTGAGTTTGATACAGGAGCTTTTGATACAGTAACAAGAGCGACTGCAAATCATGGACTTCACAGAGGAAGCTATCAGACAGAAGCTACGATCATTGCTGAAGACGGAACCAGATTCGACGTATCCTACTGGGAGGATAAAGGAAGCACACTTTATCTTACAGACGGTTCCAAGGTAAAATGGAACAGAGGCAGTATAACAACAGAAGATGGAAAAACCTATACGATGGATCATTATGAGATATATGGTCTGAAATATGTCCCGGTAGCAGTTAAGACCGCAGATTTTGCAGATTTCTGCAAAAAGTATAATGTCGTACAGGATGGAGCTGTGCTCTCCGGAGGATACAGTGAAAACAATCTCCAGTATTACAAAGGCCTTGTGGCAGACGTAAATGCACAGACAAATGGTCTGAAATATGCGGAGAAAAATGGTGACGGCTTTACATTTACAGCAAGAAAATCAGACGGAACAGCTTCCGGTATCAAGGATCAGGCGTTAAAAACAGCAACAGAGATCAAGCCGAGTGTAAAAGCAGCAAGCGGAAGCTACGGCGAATTCCTCCGTGTGGATCTCAATGGAAATTATGGTGATCTTGGTGCAAATATGCAGGCTGTACGCTGGGATTATTATGGAGATGATTCCACATATACAAAATGCCTCGCTTCTTATGGAACCAAGTTTGCCGCAGATAACTGGATGCATAAAGCAATGGGAATCCAGCTTGGACTTACAAAATCTGCACGCTGCAAGCTTCCGGGAGGAACAGACGGAACAGGATACTGGAAACTGACAGTGTATGCTCTTGGATATAATGACTATACCTATAGCTTCCAGGCAACTGCAGAGAATATCGTAAATCCTACAATGGAGCCAACTGATTTTACAAGTCTTAAAACAGAAGTGGAAGCTGCAAAGGCTCTGGCAGAGGCAGATTACACAATTGCAACCTGGAAGTCCTTTGCCGGTGAGCTTCAGGAAGCAGAAGACATTCTTGCAAAAACAGATGCAAGTCAGGCTGAGGTAAATGAAGCACTTGAACATCTTCAGGGAGCAGAGAAAGAGCTTCAGAAGGTAACAGTTACATTTGATAAGACAGCAGCAGCTGTATATACAGGAAAAACAACGACTCTTAAGGCAACAACAAATGACAGCGATGCAACAGTGACATTTAAGTCCGGCAACACAAAGGTTGCAACAGTAAGCAGCAAGGGTGTTGTTAAAGGCGTAAAAGCCGGAACAGCAGTTATCACAGCAAAGGTCGGAAATGCCACAGCAACCTGCAAGGTAACAGTAAAAGCTTCTACAATTAAATTCGCAAAGGCTTCCGTAACGATCTACAAAGGAAAAACAGCAACTGTAAAAGCAACTGCAACACCATCTGCAACTGTAAAATACACAAGCAGCAACACAAAGGTTGCAACCGTAAACAGTAAAACAGGTGTTGTAAAAGGAATTAAAGCAGGAACCGTTACGATTACAGCAAAGGCAGGAGCCCTGAAGACAACCTGCAAAGTAGTTGTCAAGAATCCTGCATTCAGTCTTGTAAAATCTTCTGCAACGATCAAAAAAGGTAAAACAACAACCATCAGATCCAAAGCAGCACCTGCAGGCAAGGTTACATATACAAGCAGCAATAAAAAAGTTGCAGCTGTAAACAGCAAGGGTGTTGTAAAGGGAATCAAAAAAGGTAAAGCAACGATCACAGTGAAATGCAACGGAATTACAAAGAAATTTGTGGTAACAGTTAAATAATTTCGCTGTTGAACTGAATGCGAGCACAGATATCCGGGAGCCTCTGCCGCAGACATAGAGCAATGTCTGCGGCAGAGGTCTGCTGATTTCTGAAGAGCAATGTCTGACAGAGGCCGCAAGAAAAGAGGAGAGAGTAAGGAAGCATGGAAAAAGATCTGAAAGATAAAAAGCAGGAGGAAAAAAATACTCCGAAGATACCCTGGACCAAGCTGGTTCCTGCAGCTGCTGTGATTGCGGCGCTTGTGTTTTCAGGCATAAAGGCGAAGGGCTCTGATGGAGAGACAGAAGCAGTCGGGCAGGCAGAGACGACCGTAATGTCCGCTTCAGAGCTGGAAAAATATTTCGGGTATGAAAAAGAAAATACTGTTTCTGACAACACAGCTGAGAAAAACAGTACAACAAAAAAGAAAAGCTCATCGAAAAAAAGTTCAAAAAAAACAGCAGCGAAAAAAAGCTCAGGTACAAGAACGGTTTCCGAATCTGCAAAAAGCAATGCCGGCGCCGCAGGACAGGGAACCACGCAGACACCGGTAGCAAGCGTTCCGGCAGATGGATATAAGGACGGCACCTATGAAGGAAGTGGAACCGGATTTGGCGGGACGATCCGCGTGAGAGTAACAATCAGCGGTGGAAAGATTGCAGCTATAGATATTCTGGAGGCATCTGGAGAAACCGCGTCGTATTTTGCGTCAGCTCAGGGTGTGATCAGCAGGATGATCGCCGGAAATACACCGAATGTAGATGCAGTAAGTGGAGCAACCTATTCCTCCAACGGAATCATCCAGGCAGTTCAGAATGCCCTCTCCCAGGCAGCGGCAGATGGAAACAGCCAGCAGGTCACCCCTACACCTGCAGCAACTGTTTTACCAACTCCGACATCAGCTCCGTCACCTACAAAAAAACCATCTCCTACAAAGAAACCGGAAGATCCGGACAGTCCGAAAAAATATCTGGATGGTAAATATACAGCTTCGGCAAAGGGCTTCAATGGAGATGTGAAGGTAACTGTGACCATCAAGGATGGAATGATCGAAGCCCTGAAACAGGAAAATACGGACACAGAGCAGTTTTTTGAAAAAGCATGGAGCGTGCTGGAAGAACAGATCATCGGTACAGATTCTGTGGATGATATTGATGCAGTCAGCGGAGCAACCTATTCCTCCAACGGAATCCTCAACGCTGTAAAAAAAGCTCTTAAAGAAGCGATCAATCCGGAGTATGGAAAGAAACCGACACCAACTCCGACAAAGAAACCGACACCAAAGCCAACAGCCACACCGAAACCTACGGCAACGCCGAAACCAACGGCCACACCGAAGCCAACAGAGACGCCGGCAGCAACCCCGACGCCGGAGCCGGAGAATCCGAATATGACGCCGGTTCCTGAAAAACCCAATGTAACTCCAACACCAGGGACAGATGAGCCGGATGCAACACCGGAGCCAACGGAAGCACCGGAACCGGTGGGAATGTACAGAGATGGAACGTATACAGGCTCGGCTTTTGGATATGGAGGAAAAACATATCTGACAATTACGATCTCAGGAGGCCAGATCGTATCCATTGAGCAGACAAATCAGGATACACCGGAATTTTTTGATCCTGCATGGAGCACGATCTATTCTCAGATCATGGCAAACCAGTCGGCGGATGGAATCGATACTGTCAGCGGAGCCACATATTCCTCCGAAGGGATCCTGGACGCTGCACAAAAGGCCCTTGCCCAGGCAAAGAATTAACCGGGTGAACGTTGGAGCAGCTATAAACATCTGAATCTAAGCCAATAATAAGAGGTGAAAGAAACCTCTGGACTTCTTGATTTTTTTGAAGTTCAGAGGTTTTTTGCTAGGTTTCTTAAATTGCTTCTATAAATCGATAAAAAAATAACAGGAATGTATACAGAATAATAGGAAAAATATCAGAAAATATAAGCGGTTTAAATAATTTGAAATGCAAATTAGCGGGGATTAACCTGAGAAATACAATAAAATTTTTATTGCACAGGGCAATGTTTTATGTTATGTTTGAATGTGTGTAATTAAAGTTGTTATTAAAATGACAAACAATGCTGAAAGGAGAACAAATATGAGCAGTAAAATTACGATCATCGGAGCAGGAAGTGTAGGAGCAACTATCGCTTATACCTTATCACAGAGGAGTATTGCATCAGAGATCGTTCTGATCGATATTAACAAAGATAAGGCTGAAGGTGAGGTTATGGATATTGAGCAGGGAACCAGTTTCCGTGAGCCGATCTCCATCGTGGCAGGAGATTACCCGGATGCTGCAGATTCTGACATTGTGATCATCACTTCCGGTATTGCCAGAAAACCGGGACAGACTCGCATCGAGCTGACACAGACCAACGTCAACATTATGAAGAGTATTACTCCGGAGATCGTAAAGGTGGCTCCCAAAGCGCTTTATATTATCGTAAGTAATCCATGTGATGTTATGACTTATGCATTTGCAAAGCTTTCCGGACTGCCGGAAAATCAGATCCTTGGTTCCGGAACCGCCCTGGATACGGCCCGTCTCCGCTGCAGACTTTCTCAGTATTACGGCGTATCTGAGAAAAATATCCACGCCTATGTATTCGGAGAGCATGGAGATACTTCCTTTGTACCGTGGTCCAGAGCCTTTGTTGCAGGTGCGACCCTTGATGAATTTGACAAGATCGTTCATGAGGATCAGAAAGATCTGCAGCCACTTGACAGAGAAGAGGTTCTGGAGTATGTTCATACTTCAGGATCAACTGTGATCGCCAAGAAGGGTGCTACATTTTATGCGGTAGCCGTATCTGTTTGCAGACTTTGCTCGCTTCTTCTTGCAGCATCTGATACAATAGTCAGTGTATCAACCATGCTTCACGGAGAGTATGGTGTTGAAGACGTATGTCTTAGTACCATGGCTTCTATCGGACCGGAAGGTGTAAAACGTATCGTTCGTGTTCCGCTGACCGAGGAGGAGACAGAGAAGCTTCATGCAAGCGCCAATGCTCTGAAGGACGTGATCGCACAGATTGATCTTTGATAAATGTCAGAAGCTGTGTAAAGAGGAAAAAGCAGCCTCAGGCAAATTTGAAACAACGGGAGAAAGATAAAAATGGATATTATTCAGGTAATTACCAGAGAATTGAACGTTGAGAAATGGCAGGTCGAGGCAGCGGTTAAGCTGATCGATGAAGGCTGCACCATTCCTTTTATTTCCAGATACCGTAAGGAAGCAACCGGTACACTGAACGACGAACAGCTTCGTAATCTTAATGAGAGACTTACTTATTTAAGAAATCTTGAGGATAAAAAGGCTCAGGTTCTGGGCAGCATCGAGGAGCAGGGCAAGCTGACTCCGGAGCTGAAGAAACAGATCGAGGCAGCGCAGACACTCGTTGTGGTAGAGGATCTTTACCGTCCGTACCGCCCGAAGCGCCGTACACGTGCCATCATCGCCAGGGAAAAAGGTCTGGGACCGCTGGCCGACATCATCCTTCTCCAGATGACGAAGAAACCTCTTGAAGAAGAGGCAAAAGCATTTCTTTCTGAGGAAAAAGAAGTTAAAACTGTGGAAGAGGCCATCAGCGGTGCCAGAGATATCATTGCAGAACACATTTCTGATGAAGCAGATTATCGTATCAGTATCCGTAAGAGAACAATGAATAAGGGAACTATATGTTCTACCGCAAGAGATGAGAAGGAGCAGTCTGTATACGAGATGTATTATGACTTTGAGGAGCCGGTGAAAAAGCTTGCAGGTCATCGTGTCCTTGCTCTGAACCGTGGTGAGAAAGAGAAATTCCTTACTGTGAAGATCCTTGCACCTGAGGAAGAGATCATCCGTTATCTTGAAAAACAGGTGATCGTCCGCGATAATCCATACACTACACCTGTTCTGAAAGAAGCCATTGAGGACAGCTATAAACGTCTCATCGGACCGGCTATTGAGCGTGAGATCCGAAGCGCCCTTACAGAGGCAGCAGAGGACGGTGCCATCCATGTCTTTGGCAAAAATCTGGAGCAGCTTCTCATGCAGCCTCCAATTGCAGGACAGGTAGTTCTTGGCTGGGACCCTGCCTTCCGTACCGGATGCAAGCTGGCAGTGGTAGATCCTACCGGAAAGGTTCTGGATACCACAGTTATTTATCCCACAGCACCAACCAATGAGACCAAGATTCGTGCCGCAAAGGAAACCCTGAAAAAGCTTATCAGCAAATATCATGTGACACTGATCTCTGTAGGAAACGGAACGGCATCCAGAGAATCCGAGCAGATCATCGTGGAGCTTCTTAAGGAAATCCCTGAAAAGGTCCAGTATGTTATCACCAACGAGGCAGGTGCTTCTGTATATTCCGCAAGCAAGCTTGCTACGGAAGAATTCCCGAATTTCGATGTTGGACAGAGAAGCGCCGCATCCATCGCGAGACGTGTACAGGATCCGCTTGCAGAGCTTGTAAAGATCGATCCGAAATCCATCGGTGTCGGTCAGTATCAGCATGATATGAACCAGAAAAAGCTGGGAGAAGCCCTTAACGGCGTTGTGGAAGATTGTGTAAACAAGGTCGGAGTGGATCTGAATACTGCATCTGCATCCCTTCTGGAGTATATTTCCGGAATCAGCAAGGCCATCGCAAAGAATATTGTAGCCTACCGTGAGGAAAACGGCCGTTTCCAGACAAGAAGAGAGCTTCTTAAGGTTGCAAAGCTTGGTCCGAAAGCCTTTGAGCAGTGTGCAGGTTTCACACGGATCACAGGAGGCAAAAATCCTCTGGACGCAACCAGTGTCCATCCGGAAAGCTATGACGCAGCAAAAAAACTCCTGGAAAAGCTGGGCTACACACCGGAAGATGTGGCAGAGCGTAAGCTTACCGGTATTTCCGGGCAGATCCGCGATTACGGAAAACTGGCAAAGGAGCTGGAGATCGGAGAGCCAACCTTACGTGATATCGTAAAGGAACTGGAAAAACCTGCCAGAGATCCACGTGACGAGATGCCGAAACCGATCCTCCGTACCGATGTCCTGGATATGAAGGACCTGAAAGAGGGCATGGTCCTCAAGGGAACTGTCCGCAATGTCATTGACTTCGGTGCTTTTGTGGATATCGGTGTGCATCAGGATGGCCTGGTCCATATTTCCGAGATGAGCGAGAAATTCATCAAACATCCGCTGGAAGCAGTCAGTGTGGGAGATATCGTGGATGTCCGTGTTCTTGGGGTTGATATGAAGAAAAAACGTATCAGCCTTTCCATGAAGGGAATCAGTAAATAAAGAGAAAAACTGAGTAAAGAGAAGCAGGCAAGTATATTCTGCAGCATTCTGCGGCGGGATTATCGGACCGATATACAATAAAGCTATAAAAGAAATACAGCAGTGGTTTATACCCTATACTTTATAGAACCGGAGAAATCAGGTTTACAGGGAAAAACCACTGCTGTATTATTATATTAACAGATGCGGATTATAGGGAATGTTTACATCAGGAATACATAGATCGATCCGCATATGTATATCGAATGATCGATCAGACAAGAGGGATACATATGTAATCAGAAATGTCAACAAATGTGAGTAAATACACTCAAAGGTGTTTAAAATCCAAAACACTAGTTGGTAACTTAAAACTACTGGAATTACAGGAAATGAACCAGTGCAAGTTGAAACAGCCTTGCTAACTATAGGGTAGAACCTTGATGGTTGTAATTGAGTAATGGTATAAGTCTACGAAAACCAAGTAGCAAAGAAAAACAAATATTAAGAAAGGAAAAGCTATTTAGATGAAGTCTGTATAATGTCATATACAAGACTATACAGATATGTACCGATGGCTTAGTCGGGAATTTACGACTGTGGAGTGTACAAGAACTTGTGAGTAGATTGATATTTATATCATCAAAAGCATATACGTTGAAGCAGTAACTACAAATCGTGAGATTGTAGCAAATCATCTAGCATATACACATATGTATATGTTTTTAGTAGCAGGGATTATATTTGGATAGTACTGTACAGACCGTGCAGGAGGTCGGAAATCAGGTAAGCCAGTACAGGCAGATGTTTGAAAATTATCTGCCGGACATCACGAAATTCGGAATCAAGGTTGTTCTGGCTATTGTTGCTTTCTGGGTAGGAAGCACGGTAATTAAATGGATCGTAAAGTTTGTGAGGAAATCACTGACAAAATCCAGGCTGGATACAGGAGTGGCACAGTTTATGTCCTCACTGGTCAAGATCGTACTTTACATACTCCTGATCTTTAATATATCCACAAGCTTTGGAGTAAAGGAATCATCTCTGGCAGCACTTCTCGGAACTGCAGGTGTTACTATGGGTCTTGCACTCCAGGGCGGACTTGCCAACCTGGCAGGAGGTATGATGCTTCTTCTGTTCAAGCCTTTCCAGGTAGGGGATTACATCATCGTTAACGGACAGGACGGAAGCGAGGGAACGGTAGCCAAGGTCGAGATCTGTTATACAACGCTGTTATCCATTGATAACAAGCACATCGTGATCCCGAACGGTACTCTTTCCAATGTGACCATCACCAACGTAACAGCAAGGGATCAGCGAAGGCTGGAGATCAAAGTGGGGATCTCTTACAATGCAGATATCCAGAAGGCCAAGGATATCCTGGAAGATATCCTCACCGAGGATCCGGATACAAGAGAAGACGAAGAGATGGTGGTATTCGTAGACGAGCTGGCAGAAAGCTCTGTGATCATGGGCTTTCGTGTCTGGGTAGATACCGACCGCTACTGGGCAGCCAGATGGAGATTGAACCAGAGGATCAAGGAAGATTTTGATTATTATGGAATTGAGATTCCTTATAATCAGCTGGATGTGCATATCCATAAATAATATGCATAAAGGAAGAAAGCTAAAGCCCTTTCACATGGCAGAGAAATTGCTGTGTGGGAGGGTTTTTTGGTGAAGTAACTGGTTTTGGGATTATTACTGCCATTCACGATAATAGAGAATGTGAAAATTATTGACAAACCAGTGTTGGGGTGCAATAATACCCCACAGAGATAGTATTTGGACTCAAAACTATACTCTGGCTGAAATCACTGGAATCTTATATAAAAATAGCCAGCCGGAACCCGGGATCGGGAACGGACGGATATATGAAAATTATAAAAGATACGAGCCTGTATCGATGATAACGAAGGCGTTACAACAGTTATGGGAATTTTGAGCAACTGTTGAAGAGCATGCTTTTCGTGTATAAAAAACAGGACTCAATATACAGGGAATCAATCAGAAGCGTTTCAGGGTCGAAGTGTACCCCGAGACGCTTTTTTATTAAATACAGAAGCGGATGCTTTTATCCACTTGAAAGTTATTCCCTGCAGGAAAGGACTTATATAAGATGACAATAGAGATGTTAAAAGGAAAGATCCACAGAGCAACCGTTGTCCAGGCGGAACTGGATTATGTAGGAAGTATCACTGTGGATGAGGAACTGCTGGAAGCTGCCGGGATACTGGAATATGAGAAGGTTCAGATCGTAGATGTGAACAACGGCAGCCGTTTCGAGACATACACCATTTGCGGAGAACGCGGAAGCGGTATGATCTGCCTGAACGGAGCAGCAGCAAGATGTGTAAGCACCGGTGACAAGATCATCATCATGGCTTACGCACAGTACGAGCAGGAAGAAGCCCGTACTCACAAGCCTGCAGTTGTATTTGTAGATGAAGAGAACAGGATCAGCAGAGTGACCAATTATGAGAAACACGGACTGCTGAAGGATATGGCCTGACGCAGATTAGAAATACAATAAGACGAAGGTGAATTCAGAAAAGAGGCTATCTCGAATCTATTAAGAAAACCGGTTTCAGAACCGGAAAAGAGGAGAGCACAATGCAGGTAACAAAAACAGTAGAAGAAACAAGAAAACAGATCAAAGCGTGGAAAAAAGAAGGAAAAACAGTAGGCCTTGTGCCAACCATGGGATTTCTCCATGAGGGACACGCAAGCCTGATCAAAAAATGTAGAGAGCAGAATGATATCGTAGTAGTATCCGATTTCGTCAATCCTACACAGTTCGGTCCTACCGAGGACCTGGAAGCCTACCCGAGAGACTTTGAGCGTGACAGCAAACTCTGCGAAAGTCTGGGAGCAGACCTGATCTTCTGCCCGGAGCCTTCCGAGATGTATCATGATCCCCACGCATTTGTAAGTATAGATACTCTGTCAGAGACACTTTGCGGAAAAACACGTCCGATCCATTTCAAAGGTGTGTGTACCGTTGTGACCAAGCTGTTCCACATTGTGGCACCGGATAGAGCATATTTCGGACAGAAAGACGCACAGCAGCTGGCCATCATCCGCAAGATGGTGCGTGATCTGAACTTCGATATTGAGATCGTAGGCTGTCCGATCATCCGTGAGGAGGACGGACTTGCAAAATCCTCCAGAAATACATACTTAAGCCCTGAAGAGAGAAAAGCAGCTCTTTGCCTGTCAAAGGCAGTAAAAGCCGGACAGGAAGCCATTCACGCAGGAATCCCGGCAGAAGAGCTTCTCGGAAAAATGCGAGCAGTGATCGAAGCAGAGCCTCTGGCAAAGATTGATTATGTATCCATGGTAGATGCACTTACCATGCAGCCGGTGGAAAAAGCTGACCGCAGCGTTCTTGTAGCAATGGCTGTTTACATCGGAAAAACAAGACTGATCGACAACTTCAGCTACGAGGTATAATGTATGGGAAAAGTTTTAAAGAAAATCGGAATTATCAGCAGCCTTGCATCCAGATATATCGGGATCATTATCATCGCTTTTTCCTGCCTAGCTTTTTTCTGGCGTGACGGATTTTCCTGGATGACGAACTATACGTCTGTATTTCTGGGAGTGATCATGTTTGGTATGGGTCTGACCATAAAACTGGATGACTTCCGGGCAATTTTTTCCAGACCCAAAGAAGTGGTGATCGGTGCAGTGGCTCAGTATACCATTATGCCGGTGATCGCCTGGCTTCTGTGTAAAGTGATGAACCTTCCGGCAGATCTGGCACTGGGAGTGATCCTGGTGGGATGCTGTCCGGGCGGAACAGCCAGCAATGTGATCACCTATATCGCAGGAGGTGATGTGGCGCTTTCTGTGGGAATGACTATAGTTTCCACACTGGCAGCACCGTTGATGACACCGTTTCTTGTATATGTTCTGGCAGGAACCTGGGTGGAAGTATCCTTCTGGGCTATGGTGATCTCTGTGGTAAAGGTAATTCTGATCCCGGTTCTCCTGGGAGTTTTTCTTCGGAGTCTTGCGGGAGAGCATGTGGATAAGGTATCCGATGTTATGCCGCTGGTGTCGGTTGTAGCTATTGTTATGATCATCGGAGGAATTGTAGCTGTAAATGCAGAGAAGATCGTAAGCTGTGGAGTTCTGGTGCTTGGAGTAGTGGCGATCCACAATTTCTGTGGTATGATGCTGGGATTTCTGGCTGCAAAAATCTTCCATGTGGAGTATTCCAGAACAACTGCTATAGCTATAGAGGTAGGCATGCAGAACAGTGGCCTTGCTGTCTCACTGGCAGCAGCTAATTTTGCAGCCAATCCGCTTGCAACACTTCCGGGCGCGATCTTCAGTGTATGGCACAATATTGCGGGTTCCATTTTTGCGGGGATCCGCCGTGCAGGTGCAGAAAACCTTGCAGAGCTTGACCGGATCAGGGAAATCGACTGCTGTAATTGCGAAAAGCAATAAGCAGTGAATGCGGATTGCGGATATCCTCCTGACGGGGAACAGCAAAGCTGTGGAAGAATGTCTGTAAAGAAAGATCCCGGGGAGTTTGAGAGATAAAATGGCAGATTATGTCGAAAGAAAAAGTCATAAAATGCAGAATTGTGGTTTACAAATTTTAGCCGGTATACTATAATAACCACATGGACGAACAAACGTCCCCAACATATGAAAACAGGGGGGCCCGCTGAAGCGAGCTGAGAGTAGACTGTAAATGTCTTGACCCATAACCTGATTTGGATAATGCCAACGTAGGGACATATGCACGAAGGATTCTTAAAGACACAGAAGATCAGAGAGTACAGAAGAGATCAGAAGTACAGAAGATTTTCATTAAGTACGTAAGAGTAAGAGCCGGTTGCCGTGATGCGTATGCGTTGCAGCAGCCGGTTTTTTGTTGTATAAACACAAAGAATTTATGGAAGGAGATTTTTTTTACATGAGAAATTACAGTACACAGATGGAGGCAGCCCGTAAAGGCATCATCACACCTGAGCTTGAGATCGTAGCTAAGAAGGAACGCATGACAACAGAGGAACTGCTTCCGCTGGTAGCCTCCGGTAAGGTGGCAATCTGTGCAAATAAAAATCACAAATGTATCGATCCGGAGGGCGTAGGTTCCATGCTCCGCACCAAGATCAATGTAAACCTTGGTGTATCCAGAGACTGCAAGGACTACGATGTAGAGATGCAGAAAGTAATGGAAGCTGTAAACATGGGCGCCCATGCTATCATGGATCTTTCTTCCCACGGAAATACCATTCCGTTCCGCCGCAAGCTGACATCCGAGTGTCCGGCAATGATCGGAACCGTTCCGGTTTATGATTCCGTTATCCACTATCAGAGAGATCTTGATACACTGACAGCCAAGGATTTTATCGATGTAGTAAGACTCCATGCACAGGATGGTGTTGACTTTGTAACTCTTCACTGTGGAATCACAAGAAAGACCATCGATCAGATCCGTAACCACAAGAGAAAAATGAATATCGTTTCCAGAGGAGGATCCCTTGTATTTGCATGGATGTGCATGACCGGTGAGGAGAATCCGTTCTATGAATACTACGACGAGATCCTGGATATCTGCCGCGAGTATGATGTGACCATCTCCCTTGGTGATGCCTGCCGTCCGGGATGTCTGGCTGACGCAACAGACGTATGCCAGATCGAGGAGCTTGTACGTCTTGGCGAGCTGACCAAACGTGCATGGGAAAAAGACGTCCAGGTAATGGTCGAGGGACCGGGACATGTGCCGCTTGATCAGGTTGAGGCAAATATGAAAGTACAGCAGTCCATCTGTCAGGGTGCACCGTTCTATGTATTAGGACCTATCGTAACTGACGTTGCACCGGGATATGACCACATCACATCCGCGATCGGCGGAGCAGTAGCTGCTATGTCCGGAGCAGCATTCCTCTGCTATGTAACACCGGCCGAGCACCTTGCACTTCCGAATCTTGAGGACGTAAAACAGGGAATCATGGCATCTAAGATCGCAGCTCATGCAGCAGACATTGCCAAAGGTGTCCGCGGTGCCCGTGAGATCGATGACAAGATGGCAGATGCCAGAAGAAAGCTTGACTGGGAGGCACAGTGGGAATGCGCCATGGATCCGGAAACAGCAAAACG
>OFMI01000642.1_pt1 | contig 27733 bp, 16 predicted proteins | sample 1541741 | NCBI WGS metagenome assembly OFMI01 (sample SAMN04209219, study PRJEB22552) | human gut metagenome | biome: gut; material: feces | host: Homo sapiens | place: USA: Oklahoma | reverse complement strand
AAATGAAAAAAGGAGCTGCCATTCCATGTGTATTCATGAAAGGCAGCTCCTGCTTAAATCATTTTTGTTTAACTACTACTTTTACTTTTTTGCGGATCTTTCCAGATTTCACTGTTATATAGGCTGTTCCCTTTTTCTTTCCGGTGATCACACCCTTGGAATTTACCGTCACGATCTTCTTATTCGAAGAACTGTAGGTAACTTTCTCCTGGGAAGTGATCGGGCTGATGACCGGTTTCAGCGCAAGTTTTTTATTCCTTGCAACGGTCACTCTTGATTTCAGTCCGGTGATCTTTGTTGTTCTTACCGTTGTTTTCTGCACAGTAATGGAAATGACCTGTTTCTTGCCGCTGGCCAGTGTAATGGTCACTTTGGCTTTTCCGGCTTTCAAGCCTTTCATCGTTCCCTTTCTGTTTACAGAAACGATTTTCTTATTGCTGGAAGTCCAGCTTTTAACGGAATCACCCTTTGCAAGTCTGGAAACCTTTATTTTGGAAGTAGACTGTTTTACTTTCAGCTTAATGCGGGTAGCCGTTACCTTGATCGTAGGTGTCAGTTTTTTGCCGACGGTCCTCTTTTCCTTGCGGCCCTTGTTGCTGGTACGCATCTGTACAGCCGGTGAAAATACCGTGGCTGCAGAGATCGTTTTCCATGGTCCGAACACCTCCGGTACTTCTGTAGGTGTTGGTGTCGGAACGTTTTCTTTCCGCTGTATGGTAAGAAGGTAGTCTGTTTTTCCGCTTCCGGCAGCTGTTACCGTGATCTTCACCTGTGCTTCGCTTGCATCTGTTTCCCAGTATACATTTACACGTTTCGTTTTTCCGTTTGCCACAACCGGCATGGATACTTTCTCAACACCTTTTACTTTCTGTACCGTTACCGTGGCATCCCCATCTGAAGGTTCCACATAAAGGCGGAGGAACTTTTCCTTATTTTCCCCTTTGTCTGCAAGATACGAAACGGTATAGCTGGTTTTGGTGCTGTCAAATACCGGTGATAATGTAAGATATTTTGAAGTATCTGTAAAAGTATTGCTGGTACTTACCACCAGGTTTGCCAGGGAGGAATTTCCAAGCCCGCTGGTAAGGTGGAAGATATAATCCCTGCTCTTTCCGTTCAGTGTTGTTTTAACCGTAACATCTGCCTGTCCGGATCTTACATCTGCCACATAAGTTCCATTGGAAGCTTTTCCGTTGACAGTCAGGGTACATCCGGCAGGTGCTTTAAATGTCAGGGTCACTTTTGTAGCATTTTCAGCAACCCTTAAGGTATGCTCTTTTTCCGAACGCTGGAATGCTTTTTCCCAGTTGACCCGGCCAGTATCTGCTTCTGCTGATACACTGTCAAGGTAAGCTCCATTTGTTTCCAGTGCCATCAGATAACAGGAGTCATTCTTATAATAAAGTGTCCCATCCCTGTCTACGCAGATCGGACTGATGCAGTACTCCTGCTGTGCGAGTACCGGACGGAAGAGTTCTTTCGGTTTTCCGGAAGTCTGGCCCGGCTCATCTGTCAGCATATAGATACCGCCAGGTTTTGCATTGTAGGTAAAATACAGATAAACACGTCCATCCGCTTGGCCATCTCCATTAAAGTCCTGGTTTTCATAAGCGGTCGAAAGAAGCGGTGCTGCCTGCGGATATCCCGGGATAGAAACTTTATATGCAAGGGAAAGACCGGAAGCAGATTCTGTCAGGACATCAAAATGGTGTCCCCCATCCGCATTGTACTGTCCGCCGTTTCCGCAGACACCTACATAGATTCTTCCTTTATAGACGACCGGTGTGGATGTTGCCGCACCGCCCAGGTTATAGCTTGCCACTGCACCGAAAGTACCATCTGCATTCATGGCAACCCGGTAGAGATAGCCGCCTTTGGTCGTAAAATAAACATATCCGTTGTTATAAACAATGGTGGATCGGATATCGCCGATCATGTCCGTGCGCTTGTCGATCAGCTGTCCGGTGTGCGTATTAACTGAATACAGGATAGAAGTATAGGCATCACCGGCCCCGTCATCAGAACCAAACACCAGATAATTTTCGGACGCATAAGCACCTGTCCAGTAAAAACCGCCCTTATGGTTATATTTCCAGGTACAGTATTTTATCTCATCACCTTTTGACGGGTCTTCATCTGTAACAGAAAGGCAGAAGTAAGAACCAGGGGTTGTATCCGAAGTCCAGGTTCCGGTATAAATATATCCATCCTTATAGGTGATCGGGGAAAGTGTCTGGCCTCCCAGGCTCTCACTGATCCAGAGGGATTTTAAAGAAGTGGCACTCAGTGCCTGGATCTGTCCGCCGCCGATCTGTGCAAAAAGCATTCCTTCCGCATAAGCAAGCGGGATCATGGCATACTGCATATTTCCGTGCATCTGTTCACTGGTCTGCACGATATCCCCGGTATTTTTATCTATTTTATAGATGAACTGTCCGGATGCCACGTAAAGATAGCCGCCCAGGATCAGTGGAGGGGTAAGTGCTGCATCCCATCCCTTTGCATCCAGATGCAGGGACCATTTCTGCACCGTTGTATCCTTGCTTGCCGGCGTGGAGGTATTGGTGATCCCGTTGTTTGTTTCACTGTTCCGGTAACTGCTCCAGTCATTATCCGTGATCTCTGGCTGCGTTGCCGTCTGCTGTTCCAGTTTTACCTGGATCTCTGTTTCCTCACCTACCGTAAACTTCTCTCTTCTGGAGATATATCCATGTCGTGACACATTCCAGGTATACTCATCCCCGTAATAAAGAGAATCATACACAGAAGCATCTTTGGAAGGTTCCACACGCTCCCCTTTAGAATCATATACACTGACCACTGCATCCGATGGATCTGTTACAAAAGCGATCGAGGACTTTGCTTTTTTATGTACGGTGATCGTATAGGTGCCTGTGGATGTATAAGTGATATCCTGATAAGCCGGATCCTGATAAGTCCCGTCTTCGTTCATCTGGAAAGTGATCCTGGTCTCAGAACCGTCAAGTGGAATCTCAATGGCATTGCTGCCGGATACTGCCTGTCCGTTTACGGTAAGGCCATACCACTTGTCATTAAAGGCTTTTGCAGAAACTTTTACAGATTCTGTATTCTCACCCACTGTCACATCATAATCCCTGGTGATACCGGCACTGTCAAATTCTGAGATCAGGTTTTTGGCCATGTCCGTGTCCGAGGGAAGGTAACAGCCGATCATGGAAAGATCCAGCCTCCGGAGCACTACGATCTTGTAAGTCTGGCTGTCTGTGGCTGTACCGGCTGTTACTGTGTAAACAGCCCTTTTTCCATTATCTTTTGTAAAAACATTTGAAAAATTATAACGTTTTCCATCGGTATATCCGGTTGCAATGATCTCACTCTCAACCGTCTTTCCATCAAGATCGCAGGCAGATAACCGGATCGTTGATCCCTCCGGCGCATCGGCCCCCAGATCTGCCGTTACATAAAATCCGGTAGAATTATAACTGGATCCGATCTCAACGGTATAGGTTTTCCCGCCATAAGTTTCATCCAAATCTTCCCTGCGGCTGATCTCCAGAGGATCCTTAACGCCATAGCCGGAATACACACTGAGATCCTTGAGATATTCTTTCGTACTGTTCTCCCCGGCAAATGGAGCATCCTCAAAGATAAGTTCTGCAGAATCTTCATCGTCAGAGCCGTCCATGACCAGTTCCTCCTGATCCTCGCCGTTAAATTCCCCCTTTGAGAATTCCGCATCTTCTGGTTGCTCTGTTTCCGGTTCTTCGGTGATCTCCACGTCACTGTCTCCCGGCTCTTCTGTGATCTCTGTCCCTTCCTGGACATCCGGCTGTGCTTCCGTCTCTGCTGCCCCGGAAGAAAAATCACTTTCCATGGATATGTCGGCTCCATAGACCGGAGCTGTCCCTGCCAGCATGCTCACCGACAGAAGGACTGCCAGCCATTTTCCTAGTCTTCCTTTCATCTGATGTTTACCTCCCTTTTGGATTTTTTACTGCTGAAGCAGTGGATTCCTGCTTTTTATTTTTCTGAAACTGCGTCTCGCTCCTGTCCATAAGAGCAGGTACAAAACTCCTGCCAGTGCAAATAAGGATAGAATCCTGGTAAAGAGTTTCATGTGCGTCCAGGTGTCTGTTACTTTACTTCCTACCAGTTCCGGGATACTTTTTCCTTCGTTTTTGGAGGAAGCGGATGCTGTCCCGGATGTAGTCTCTTTTTCTTTGCTTTCAGTCAGTTCTTCTGTGGATGACTCTTCTGTTTTCTCTTTTGTTTTGTCTTTTACGGCATCCGCTTTTTTGCTGCTTTTCTTTTCACCTGATGTACCGGAACCAGAGCCTTTTTTCTTCGTACCTGCATAAGCCGTCAGTTTCTTTTCCTTGTTTTCGTCTGTGCTATCCAATCCGTTCTTTCCGGATGCCGTACCTTTTCCGCCAACCGTTTTCAGATTTGTAAGGGATCCTTCCCCATTATTGCCTTTGCCCGGGACTCCGGCTTCACTTTTATTTCCACCATATCCGGGTCTCTGGGCGATCGAACCGGAATTTCCATTGCCCCCATTTCCCGCTGTCCCGTTATTCTTCTTTCTGACATCAGGGATCCGGATCACCATCGGACTGCTTACATTGCCTGCAAGGTCTTTTACCACGATCACCACATCTTTTTCACCTTCTGACAGGCCTGTAATGGTCAGGGTATCGCTTCCTTTCAACACTTCTCGTCCCTCTTTTGAGGTATCCGGGGTCTGTACTTTCGCGCCGGCCTCTATGACACGGTAATAGCATTGTCCCCTTTCATTGGTCTTATATACTACTGAGGCCTGGTCCACGGATATCCTGCTGGCACTGATTTTTTTCAGTTCCGGCGGTGTCTGGTCCGTAATCCCAAGTGTCAGGTAATAATCCCTCCGGGTGCCGTCCTGTGCGGTTACCTGCACCCGGACCATAGCTTCCTTTTCCTGGTCTCCGAAATGGATTTTCCAGTAAACATGCCCCTTTCCATCGTTGCTTTCTTTGATGGTCTCATCTTTTTCCACGGTAGAATGCTTCACTCCGCTCAGCGCATAGATCTTGACCGTGGCATGTTCTTCTTCCGCTGTCAGCCAGATGTTCAGGCTCTGACGTTCCCCGTCATAAACCGCCTTGTATCTGTCATGGTCCTTGTTTAATGCGGGATCTAGTTTTAAGATCCCTTTTCCCCAGGTATCGGAGCTGGATATATATAATTCTTTCAGATCCGCATTGCTGCTTTTAACTTCCGGAGTGACGGTCGGTTCCGGTGTAACAGAAGGCTCCGGCGTAACGGAAGGCTCTGGAGCTGCCGTCGGTTCCGGCGCAACGGTCGGTTCCGGTGTAACAGAAGGCTCCGGTGTAACGGATGGCTCTGGAGCTGCGGTTGGTTCCGGCACAGCGGTTGGTTCCGGTATCTGGGTCGGCTCCGGTTCTGCAGTCGGCTCCGGAACGGCGGTAGGTTCTGCGGGTACCGATGGTTCTGCCAGCGTTTCCCCTTCCGAACTCTCTGTACTGTCTGCTGCATAAACTTCCCTGACAAAGATCGCATCTGTTTCTGGTGCAGCCCCTCCTGCCAGAAGTCCTGCAGAAAGGGTCCCGATAATAAATTTGTTAATGATCGGTCTCTTTAAATTGTTTTTTTTCATTACCAGTCCCCCCATACTTCGCCGTTATCCCCGACACCCAGATCTGCTCCGGAATACAGGGTAAAGCGAAGCCTTACTTCGTCACCGTCTGCCGGGAAATAGCCCGACATTCCAATGTTCATATATTCACCGTTTACAAAATACATCCAGCCGGAATTCATGGTAAAATCAAATTCTCCCAGCCAGTTGGCATCATGCCCGGACAGCTGGCAGTTTACTTCTGTCAGATGCGCCATCAGGTCATCCGGGATCGAAGCTCCGGAAGTGATGCCGCCGCGTCCGATAGCTTTCAGGTAAAAACCTCCTGTTGCACTTCCATCATTCCTCCAGTCAAACCCGCTGTTCTGCAGAAGCCTTAAGACCACGGAGGAAAGCTGTTCGCCCTGATAAAAGTCGATGGATGTCGCCGGCAGGATTGTCCCAAGTCCGACAGTCCCCGCCTCAATGCTGACCGTGATGGAGCCGGCAGGTTCTTCCTGGCTCTCATCCCCTTTATAGATGGTAAACGTTGGAAGCGTGGTACTCCATCCCTCATCATCCGTTGCCTTGATATCCACAGTGTTGCTGCCCTCATTCAGATCCAGACGGTAAGCCAGGATTCCCGGCGAAGGCTCCCCTTTTGAAGAAAGTCTTTCACCGTTTCCATATACTTCCAGTGCCGTAGAGGATAAGCTGTTCCCGTACCAGTCTACCGCCTGTACATAAAATGTACGGTACGCGGCATTTACCGTTTCCCCGTCAGTCAGGTCTGTGGCGATCGTTGGATAATGGTCTTCCTCCGGTTCCTGTGTCGGTTCCGGCTCCGGAGATGGCGTCGGCGTTGCACTGAGCGGTACCTGCGCCCCATCCTGGTTCCGGTTATCGTCCTGGTCCGGTGTTTCTTTCCGGCTGTCATCATCCTGGTCACCATTTTTGTCATAATGGATGGTATTGTCTTTGGAGCTGTCATTATCCTCTCCTGTGGAGCCGTCTTCCGGATCGGTATCCCCTTTTTGGGTATCTTCCTTCTGGCTGTCCGGTTCCGGTGTCTGGGAAGCTTCCGGCTCTGATGTCGGCTCCGGGGTGACAGTCGCCTGTGCCTCTTCCTTTTTCTTTTCCGGTTCTTCCTCCGGTTCATCTTCCAGGATCTGTGCCTGTTCTTCAAAGGAAGATTCTTCACCCGTGGAAGCATCTTCCTGGCTTCCGGCATAAGCATATCCCTTTCCAAGATAGCCCTTTAAGGAGCTTTCACTGTTCACCCCCTGTACCGGATTTTCACTTTTCTCCGGTTCATAGTTTTTCATTCCCAGAAATAATACTCCAGCAAAAAGCAGGAGACAGACAATAGCTGTCAGAAAGGAAAGCCGGTTATTCTTTTTTCTCTTTTTCATGGTCATTTCCTCCTTAATACAGCCTTTCTATATATTTCATGATCCAGTTTCCATACCAGCTTCTGGCTTTTTTCAGTTCTTTTTTCATCTTCTGCACGCACAGAGCGGTATCCTTTCGTTCTTCTTTTGATACAGCATGGGGACTGAACGCAGCCTTTTCCCCGATAACGCTTGTTTTTCGGTAACACTTCATGGCATCTTCCGAATAAAGCTCAGGGCCATGATAATAAAGAAGCCGCGCATATCCGGCCATGGCGCGAACCGCCTGGCGGTCATCTTCACTTTCAAACAGTTTTCTCCGTCTTCTGTTTGCGTGGATGCGGAGCACACAGACCGTAAAGATAAATATCAGGCAGAAGAGGTCAAATACCGCAAGCAGGAGGATCAGAAGCTTTTCGATTCCGAACAGTGCCAGTTTTAAGCTCCAGTGTGTCTGGATGTTCTCCTGTGCAGGCGGTTCGTCCTGTGCTTCCGGGATGGCGGCTGCTTTGGCTCCTTTTGCCTCCAGGCCTGCCGTGAGGTCTGCTTCCTCCATGACATTATAGTATTCCGGTGTCATTTCTACCGGTACCCATCCAAGGCCGTCCATATAGATCTCGGTCCAGGCATGTCCATTCTTTCCCGGGACTTCTATCGTATCCCCCGGCTTTTTATCTTTGATATCTTCCGGTGTGATCAGATAGCCTTCCACATAACGGGACGGGATCCCGTAATAACGGAACATCAGTGCCGCTGCCGTGGCATAATGGACACTGTGGCCGATCCTGGTGTTTGTCAGGAAGTCCTCTGCAAAATCCCCCTGTCCGGTATACGGATCGGCTGCCGTGCTGTAAGTCAGGTTCTTTTCCAGATAGGAACGGATCCTGCTGATCGCTGTATAGTAATCGGTATGCCCCTGTTCCCGGTTTCCACCGTCCCCCAGTTCTTTGCGGAACAGGGTTTCCAGTGCACCGGACAGCTTCGTATCCTGGCTGTACACAAATGCGTTGTAATAACTCTCATCATCACGGTAGGAATCCCCTTCATCCCTGGCAAGTGCCTGATAGACCCTTGCCCCCAGCACCGTAAAATCTTTTACCAGGTTTCCATTTGCCTGATAGTGATAGTTTCTTGCTCCAAAGAGTCCTTTTGCTTTTAACATACTGTCAGCAAACGGTGTCTCTTTCCTGTATCCGACAGGCAGTTCTGTGATCTCATAAGGGGTATAGAGATAACGGCTGTCTGCCTTTTCATTTTTTATGTCCACTTCGGATACTTTGTCAGAAAGGGCATCATCATCTGCAAGTGCCCTTGCACGGCTTAGCTGGGTCTCCCCATAAAATCCATCCTGATGGAGCCAGTAAAAGAGCGTCCTCTTTTTATAGGCATCCTCCGTATCCAGGCTTTCCCAGGAAGAACCGTCATACACGCTTCCCACAAATCCTCTCAGGTAGAGAGAATCCGGATTTTCCATGGTAACGGAAAGTGCCGTATCGTCTGAGGCACTCCAGGCACCGCATTCTTTCAGCTTTCCATCCGGAAGGGTATTGATCTTTCCTTTTTTGTACCGCAGGCTGCTGATCCCGTCCAGGGCCTCTTTTTTAGCTTCTGTGACAAGTGTCGAGGAACCATAGTCTTCGGACGGCATAAACTGTTCCAGAAGGATCCCGGCTGCCAGCATTACCGCACATGCCAGGATGCTTCCTGTCAAAAATGCCCGGCTGCTCTCTGCCCGGTGGCATTTCCTTCCAGAACGGGAAAGGATAAGATTCAGTTCCAAAAGGATCCCCATGTAAAAAATAACTCCTGTGCCTGCATCCGGTTCCATACCAAGGATTCCCGAAAGGACAGGAAGTACCAGAGCCCAGGCAAGCACCTGTAGATAAAACTTCAATTTCAGGATAAGGAATCCGCAGACTGCCGCTGCCATTCCAAGATAAATAAGGAATACCATGCGGGCGGCATCCCCTCCCTGTATCCCGGCAGTCTCAAACCTTTTGAGGTAAATTCCTGCCCGGCTTCCCAGGATGTCTGCCATATCATTCCAGTATAATGCCATGCCGTCTAAGAGCTGTCCATGGAACAGGAAGATCCCTGCGATGGAAACCATTCCCAGTCCCAGCCGTCCATAAAGCCCATATTTTCCCATTCTTTCTGTTGCAGTACAGAACACTGCCATAAGAAGCACGCTTCCCAAAATCGGTGCCATGCGTTCCTGCTCAGTAAGGACACTCATAAAAAGCAGGAGCCCTCCGCCTGCACTAAGCCAGATCAGTGCAGTTTCCAGCAGGATACCGGACAGTTGTTTTCCATATGCTGTTTTTGACTGTCTTTTGGATTCTGTGATCCGTATTTCCATAATACCTGTTCTCCTCCACTGTCTCTGCCGCCTGTGCCGCATCCTACGATCGTCACTTCTCCCTTTACTGCCAGGAGTTCTGCTTCTTTGTCCTGCGGGTCGCCGGTTATATATACATAGTTTGCAAAATTCTGTATTCCCGGGTCTTTCAGATATTCCCGTACTGTGACCGGTGTTTTTGCATCACTTCCATAACGCAGGAAGCGGTACAGGATGTTTTCGCGGTCCTCTTCTGTACGGATCTTCTCCAGCCGGAACTTCCCAGTGCTGTGTTCATAGACTCCGGCCTGGCAGGAGATCTTCTTTTCCATAAAGCTCTGAAGGACTGCTGAAAAGACTTCTGCCACCGTTTCCGCACGCTGCGGATCCCGGTCTGCCTGAAATGCTTCTGCCAGGATCAGTACCGTATCATCCACCGGGAAGCTTTTTTCCCGGATCATAATGTCATCCAGCTTTCCGGACAACTTCCAGTGGATCTGCCGGATACTGTCACCGGAACGATATTCCCGGATGTCATAAGTTTCTCCCGGATCATCCCCCGGGCGGCTTCCGGAATAGCGGAAACTTTCCATGTCGAATCCTTCCCTTGTAAAAAGGGAAAGCTCACCTTTTTGTCTTTCCGGCATTACAACGGTATAAGCGCATGTATCAGCCTTCCTTTTTAAAGAAAAGATGCGGAAAAAATCCTGGCATTTCCAGTCAGAAAAACAAAATCTGATACAGCCGCACCAATTGCTTCCAGCCTCAAATTCAATGACCTGCTTTTCCTTTCCTCCCAGGGAAAAGGAAATCGGTATCACCCCTTTTTCCCCGGTAAAAAGATTTTCCCACCGGAGCACTCCTGCTCCGCCAAATACCGGCCATGCAGACTGATTTTCCAAATACATTTTTCCATGGAAACACTCCATTCTCTCTGATGCCTTTGGGAGATGCAGTTTGATAACGGCTTTTTTTCCGGACAAAACCACACTCCCTGCAGAAAAGATCAAAATAAGAACGGTGAGCAAAAGAACCGCTGCAAAAAGCCATGTGCCTGTAATTACTGCTGCTCCTGCCATGCAGACCAGCCACAAGAGCCACAGGATCCTGTCCTTTATCATCCTTCCACCTTCGGTTCCGCCACGTCTGCCAGGATCTCAGAAAGGATCTCACGGGCAGATTTTTCCTGATACCTCGCCTTGGAATCCAGAATCATCCTGTGTGCCGCAACGTCCTTGAATACCTCCTGCACATCCTTTGGAATAACATAATCCCTTTCTTTCATATAGGCAGCTGCTTTTGCCATCCTTACCAGTGCCAGGGTTCCACGCGGGCTTAATCCCAGTGTGATCAGTTCATGATTTCTCGTAGCCTCTGCAAGATTTGCCACATAATCAAGCACCTGGTCTGCCACATAGATCTCCTGTACCTGTTTCTGGAGTTCCAGCACCTCCTCCCGGGTGACTACGGTCTTTGCATTTTCCAGGGGATTTTCCCTCTGTCTGTCCCTTAACAGTTCCACCAGGCTCTGGTGATCCGGGTACCCCATGCTGACACTGACCATAAAACGGTCAAGCTGTGATTCCGGAAGGAGCTGTGTACCGGAAGACCCCACCGGGTTTTCTGTGGCAATGACTACAAATGGGGATGGTACGCAATGGGTTTCCCCATCCACCGTCACTCTTCCCTCTTCCATTACTTCCAGAAGGGCGGACTGGGTCTTGCTGGAAGTACGGTTGATCTCATCTGCCAGCAAAAGGTTGCACATGACAGCCCCGGCACGATAGGAAAACTGTCCGCTCTGTTTGTCATACATGGTAAATCCGGTCACATCGGAAGGAACAACATCCGGTGTAAACTGGATACGGTTGAATTCCATTCCCATAAGACGGCTCAGTGCCAGTGCGGTTGTGGTCTTACCAACACCAGGCACATCTTCCAGAAGTACATGCCCCTTTGCAAGCACTGCCATGAGAATCTTATCTGTGATATCTTTTTTTCCTTTAATGATCCGCTCCAGCTGATCCTGGAGTTCTTTTATCTTCTGCGGCATTTTCTTTCCTCCATCCTTATCTGTGGTCTGTCATATCAAAAAAGCTGTTTTCCTTATCCTGGTAGCGCTGGTAAGCCACCAGTGCACAGAATCCCTGGTCTGTTGCCATGGGGTTGCTTTCCCCGTCCAGGGTATGTTTAAAACTTCCATCCTTCTGATAAAAAGTCATCAGGGTATCATACAGGCCTTTTCCATCTTTCTGGAAACGTTCATCCTCATTGCAGTCTACGCCTACCGCACTGAGGGCGATCACGGTCTGGGAAATAGATTCTGAGCTCTTTGCACCAAATGCGGTATAACCGCCATCATCGTCCTGTATATCTGCCAGAAATTCCACACCCTTGTCAATGACTTCCTTTACATCTTCTTCATCCTGGTATGGTTCCAGGCTCTGCAGTGTCATGGCGGTCAGATCCACATCCCCGTCTTTGGCGTTATCATCCAGGGAAAATCCGCCATCTGCTTTTTCCCGTTCCAATATGTAATCCAGATATTTCTGTTCCAGTTCCCCGTCTTTATTGGCATCCGGGTCATCGGCATTTAAGGCGATCAGTGCATAGATGGCACCGTTTAAACCCTGTGAGACCACTGCATCAAAATCTTCCAGCGACTTTTCGATATCATAGCCGCCAATATCTGTCGGATCTTTCCCTATGGATTTCAGGGCCATGACTGCCCTGGAATACTCGGTATAACGGTTATCGCTGAGCACGCCTTCCTGGTCTTTGACACGTTTTTCAAGATTGGCCCGGTATTTTTCAAAATAGTTTTCATCTACCGTTTCTCCTGAACGGGCAAGTGCGATCACTGTCCATTCCCCACCCAGGGTATCTGATGCCGGTGAAGTTACGGTTTCCTGTTCATAAGCAGCTGTCTTTTTCAGTGCATCTTCCAGCTTTGGGGTTCCGCCCCCGCAGCCTGTCAAAAGCCCCGCTGTGGTAACTAACACCAGAAACTGGCATGTCCGTTTTTTTAATCTGTTCATAATTTCCCCCTCATTTTTTCGTTTATCTGTTTTATGCAAAGAATCACATCTTCTTTATTGGAACATTCTATCGTCCAGGTCCGTTCCTTTGTGCAGGGAAGAAGTTTTAAAACCTTTTCCCATGGAATTGTGCCCTTTCCTAAGCCCAAATGGGAATCCCTGTCCCCTGCATTGTCATGGATATGGACATGTCCGACATATGGAGCAAGTTCCTTCGCCCATTTAAGAACAGAGATTTCTGAATAGCAGTGTGCGTGCCCCATATCCAGACACAGCTTAAAGTTTGGATGATCCACGAAGTTGTATACATCCAAAAGAAGCCGCCAGTCTTCATCCAGGACATTTTCCATGACGATCTCAGGGCCTTCCCGGTCTTTTAAAAACTCCCGGAAAAACCGGCCCGTCTGCTCTGCCCAGCCTTCCCGGAAATATACCATCGGGATCATCCCTGAATGATATACGATCTTTTTTGCTCCAAGGCGAATTCCTGCCTGGTAACACTGGTCAAACCGTTCCATGGTCACTTTCCTTATCCGACTGTCAAAAGATGCCGGGTTTAAGTCCAGAAATGGCCCATGCAGGGTAAGCGGTGGATTTCCCATCTGCTCCAGTCTTTTTTGATACCGTTCCATTTTTCTTTCCAGCCGGTCCAGATTGTCGGAAATGGAAAACTCAATGCTCTCCACCCCGGTCCCGTACTGGCAGCAGAGCTCTTTCATATCTTCATCGCAAAGCAAATGGCTGACATAGATCAAAGCATTTCCTCTTTCCCGGACTCAATCAGCCCGTATTTTTTCTTAATGCGTTCCAGTTTTTCAAGAAGCGGCCTGCTCAAAAACCATAAAAAGATCACGGTTGACAGTGCATGCACCAGGTCCACCGGGATTCCTGAAATATAGAAAGCAACCAGGCTGGCCGGTGTGATGTATCCGTAAGACATTAAGATGCTTGCCGGATTCATGATCCCACCATAGATGAGCACCACACTTAAAAATCCATAGATACAAAGATCCCGTTTCCTTGCTTTTAAGATTCCTTTCTGGTAAAGGATTCCTGCAAGGAAGCCAATGATGCCAAAAGAAAACATCTGCCATGGTGTCCAGGGACCCTGTCCCATAAACATGTTGGATAACATCATGATTAGACAGCCAACAAGAAAACCTGCCTCGCCTCCGAAAGACACACCGGTAAGGATCACAATCGCAGCCACCGGTTTGAAACTGGGTACCATAAAGAAGGCGGCCCTCCCTGCGACACCAATCGCTGCAAGGACAGAGATCACCATGATTTCCCGTGCTTTTGGTTTGCGTCCTTCAAACATCATAAAAAACGGGAGCATTGCAGCCACGATCACAATCAGGCTGCATATCAGATATTTCCTTCCATGGAAAAACCGGACTGACAGATACAAAAGCAGTGGTACGACCAAAAGCATCAGCGCAAGGGCAAACCAGGTCCTCCGGTTCACTTTCCCCTTCTTTTCCATCTGCCGGATGATCATCCCATCGGAGGGAAGGGTATATTCTTCCAGATCTTCTGCCGGTTCCTCTTCTTGTGCTTCATTTGGGGTGTCTTCCCAGAATTCATCTATAAACTGGTCCAGTTGCTGCTCTGTAAGCACGTAACCACATCCTTTCCGGTCACAGCTTCCGGAAACAAATGCCTTGCCATCCGGTTTGCTGCAGTTGTGTAGAAATTATTTCCGGCAAAAAACTCCCGGGTATTCTGGCTGGTAACGATGTTTCCCTCAAAAAACAGGCCTACCCTGTCCGCATACTCTGCAACAAATTCCACGTCATGGGAGATCATAAAGATCGTCAGGCCATGCTGTTTCAGCCGGGTTAAGATCTTTCCAATCTCTTCTTTATATTCTGCATCCATTCCCTTCGTAGGTTCATCCATCAGGAGAATCCTCGGACGAAGCAAAAGGACTTTGGCAAGTGCCAGCCTCTGCTGTTCCCCGCCACTCAGATCATAAGGATGTCTTTCCAGAAGCCCTTCCAGCCTGGTAAGGCTTACGATTCCTTCTATAGCCTTTTCTTTTTTCATATGAATCTGATATTCCGAAGACATTTTTTCTCTCCTGCCCCCAATCACAGAATACAAATCTTCCAGGACTGTTTTCTTTAAGAAAATGCTCTGTGGGTTCTGCGGCATGACTCCCAAAAGACCACAATACAGATCCCGGTCTTTATACGAACGGATATCCCGCCCTTCCAGAAGTATCTTCCCACGGTATGGACATCGCACCCGGCTTAAAAGAGACAGCGTAGTGCTCTTTCCCGTACCGTTTCCACCTACCAGTGCATAGAACTCTCCCTTTTTTACCTCCAGGGAAAGATCCCGGACAACATCCGGACTGTCCTTTTCATACCGGAACCAGACATCTTTCGCCTGAATGGACAATTCTTTCTTCGAACTATCTGTTTTTGTGTATCTGACTTTTTCAGTGCTTTCGCTCTTTCGCTGACTATCCGAAGCAATTCCTTTTTTGTTACAGTAACGGGAGAGCCACTGTCTTCCCTCACTGACTGTCAGCGGACAGGTTGCCTGACTGTCTGTCTCACCATAGATCTGCATAGGAATCGGCATGGAAAGAAACATGCCATGTTTTTGTTCCTTTAATTTTACCCCGATTTCCCTGGGAGTTCCTTCCAGATAAACATTCCCCTTATCCATGACAAATACCCTATCCGCATAAGGGATGATATCCTGAAGCCGGTGTTCCGTAAGGAGCACCGTTGTTCCAATATCACGGTTAATCTTTTTTACGGTTTCCAGAAAATCAGAGGCAGCGATGGGGTCCAGCTGAGACGTAGGCTCATCCAGTATTAAAAGGGATGGATGCATTGCCATGATCGCAGCCAGGTTTAAGATTTGCTTCTGCCCTCCTGACAGCTCTGAGACATTTTTATAAAACCACTGATGGATACCAAAATAGCTGGCCATCTCCGCAACCCGCAGCCGGATAGTCGCATTGTCATATCCCAGGCTTTCCAGTCCAAAGGAAAGCTCATGCCAGACTTTATCCGTTACGATCTGATTATCCGGGTTCTGCATGACAAAACCGATCTCCTGGCTCTGTGTCCGGTGGTCAATCCCCGAAAGCGGCATCCCCCGGTAAAAGATTTCTCCCTCTGACTTTCCAACCGGGGCCAGCACGGTTTTTAACTGGCGCAAAAGCGTGCTTTTGCCGCATCCGCTCCGTCCGCAGATCACATTTAACGTTCCTTCTTCTATTTTCAGATTCGCATGATCCAGAACCTTCCTGGAACATTCCGGGTATGCGAAGCTAAACTCCTTTACTTCTACAAGATTCATAATCATTATCCTTCCTGTTCCAGAGTTTCGTAGATTTTTTTGTAAGTCATATCCAGATCTGTTTCACAATGCTTCCGGCTTCTGGCAAAACGGATAGTCTCCGTCACATCCAGGATCACCGGAAGGAAACAAAAACATGTGAAACAGATGTATGTAAGCATTGCTTCAACTACTGGAACAGATACCGGAGCCTGATGCCCCTGAATGGTAAAACCAGCAAGTAAAATACGGGGATCATAACTTGCATAAGAAGCCCCATTCATACAGCCAGTGGCAAATACAAGGAATAAAGCTGCCATCACTGCCAGAAGCCCCTTATCCTTCTTCGTAAACTTGTAAATGGAAAAAGCAGTCCTGCCTTTTAATCCATATCCCCTGCTCCGCATGGAATCCGAAGTCTCTATGGCATTCTCCAAAGCCCACGTAACCAGTATCGACAGCATGTTAAAGCCTGCACGGATGCGGTTAAAAAGACTGCCCTCTGAAACATCCCTTCCCATAGATTTCTGACCGTTCCGGATCACTTTAAGCTGCCCCGTAAATCTGGGGACAAAGCGAAGTGCCATGGAAAGGATCAGGGAAAGGGCCGGTATCAGCCTTCCAAACAGGTAAATAAATTTATCACTTGTCATAACTTTATTATAACAGGAAAACCACTGGATCACTACGAACATGACTGCTCCAAGGACTACTCCATAGACTAAGGCCTCCAAAGTGATCCAGTTTCCACTGCTTTCTACATAATATAGCATCGTGACTCCATAATGATTGAAAAGTGGATTCAGAAGAGCCACGATCAAAAGACTGGGAAGGGTAAAGAGAAAACTTTGCCTAAGTGTCCTTTTTCCTCCAAGCAGAAAGACGGAATAAGACAAAGCACCCGCATAAGAAATGCAGATAAAGACGGGATGCTGATTAAACATAGTAAATAACAGTACTACAGCAAAATAAAAAAAATTCAAAAATGGATGGCATGTGGAAAAAGCATCAATGATGGATTGATCCGCAGGCTGTCTGTTTCTTTTCTCGGTCTTATTTGTTGATAACACGTTTAAATGTACTCCCTCTTTAATCCCTGCTCTTCACAGTACAAATCCACTTTGCTTCCCTTTTTGCAACGTATCGTGCAGTTTTTGTTCACGATCTTTGAGCCAATATGCTCAGGATCATGATGTATCTCCAGATATTCCAGCCGGTTGCATCCATGAAAGACTTCCTCTCCAAGATACATGATATTTTCCGGAATATATACCTCTTTCAATTTCTTACATCCGAAAAAGGCCCTCTGATCTAATTTTTTAATTTCTTTTGGTAAGACTATGGTTTCAAAGCCACAGAAGTAAAAGGCTTCCATACCAATTTCTTCCAGTGTATCCGGCAGTGTGATCTCCTTTAATTCCTTACAGCGGTAAAAAGCTCTTCTTCCTATACTCTTTAAATGCTCCGGGAATACCACTTTACTTAACTGCGTGCAGGAATGGAAACAGCACTCCGGAATCCTGCGGCATTCTGAACTGGTTTCAAATGCTACCTTTTTAAGGGCTGTGCATCCTTTATAACTATAAGCTCCCAAAATTTCCAAAGATGCCGGAAATGTTACTTCTCTGAGAGAATGATTTTCCGAAAAAGCACTCTCTTTGATTTCTTTAACGGTCTGTGGGAATACAACGGGCTTACGGAGCTGGCAGCTTGCAAAAGCTTCCTTTCCTATGATTCTGCAGCCGGATGGCAGGATTATCTCTTTTATTTTCCCGTTGCCCTTATAACAGCAATCATCAATATAAATATATTTTTCAGGAATTGCTGCTACCTGTTTGTTTCTTTGCATACTGGCAAGCTGTGCCGTAAATGTACGATGATTAAATCGCAGTATACTCCATGTTGCTTTATCATTTTGTGAGCGCATATGATCTCCTTTCCAACGTTCGGATCATACAAACTGTATATCTTTTACATGTTTGTATTCTTTGCCTGACGTGTTGGATATACTGGCTCAAAATGTTTTCATAAGGCGTTTTTCATTCGATACATTTCACACAGGGAAAAGCAGCTCCGGAATCGCACCGGATTTCCTTAAATCGGCTGCCATCAGCCGAACCACGCTCGATTTTTTTGTTATTCTAATTATAACGATACGCCTTATTTCTGTCAATGTTCGCCAATGTTTCTGGTCTTTATCTCATACCAGTTTAACTATTTTTCACAATTTCTTTACTTCTTATCTTTGTATGGGTTTCCAACATCACTTCCAAGATTGCAGGTATACTTCCATTCAATCTTATCCCCATCTTTGGGCTTATAACTGGAAGCCCCATAATTCGGAAACTCTCCGTTTACACTGTACATCCAGCCGGAATTTTTTCCGCAGTCAAATTCATAAAGCTGATTGATGCCTTCCACGTAATAGCTTTTATATAACGGGGTGTATTTGGAAGAGAGCTGGATGTTCTTTTCCCCGCAGATTTTTTTTAAGATGTCAAATACGGTATCGCCCGTAGTAAATTTAACTTCCATTTCCGGAAGTATCCAGCCGTCTTCCGGGACAAATTCTTTTTTGGTTTCTTTTAAATCACCGATATTGTCAAGGATCGTCTGGCAGTCTATCGAAATGGTACAGGCAGCAGGTTTTCCGGAATCCCCTTTTCCGATTCCACAGCCCGTAAGGAGACAGCTCCACAAAAGCATAAAACAGCTGATTCCTATTACCCCGATCCGTTTCCAATATATTTTTTTCAGTTGCTTCATAATTATCCTCTATCGGATGAAAAGGTACCAAAAACACTATTTGCTTTTTGATACCTTTTACACCCTTACTCTGTTTACTTAACTGTAATTTTTATCTTTTTTGTCACCTTTCCAGATTTAACTGTGATGGTAACGGTTCCTTTTCTCCGGCCTTTAACCACGCCCTTCGAGCTGACTGTTGCAATCTTCTTGTTGGAAGAACGGTAGGTCACTTTCTCCTGGGAAGTGATCGGGCTGACCACTGGTTTTAAAGTAACGCTCTTTCCTTTCTTGATGGTCAGTTTTTTCTTGAGGCCGCTGATCTTCGTAGTCTTTACCTTTGCAGTCTGGACTTTTACTTTCAGAGTCGCTTTCTTTCCACTCTTTAAGGTAACGGTGATCTTTGCCGTTCCTGTTTTGGTTCCGGCTTTGATCTTTCCTTTCTTATCAACGGTCACGATCTTTTTGTTGCTGGAAGCCCAGGACTTTATGGAATCCCCGTATGCCATGGAAACCTTCACCTTTGTGGTGGCCTGTTTCCGCTTCAGGGTAATGGAGGATACGTTCAGTTTTATAGTTGCCTTTAATTTGCTTCCATAGTTCCGTGTCTGTTTTTTACCGCAGAGGGAACAGGTTCCTTCCTGCTTCGCCGGACGGAATACCGTAGCTTTTGCCGTAGTTTTCCAGGTGTATTTATGCGTATGTGCAATTACAGGAATCGTTTCCGTCTTTTCGTATCCGCAGACCTGGCAGGTATATCTCATCAGTCCGGTTGTCTTATAAGTAGCAGCCTTGATCTGCTTTCCTTTTCCATAGGAATGTTTCTGGTAGCCACCCTTTTTCGTATTATCCGTGATGTCACATTTTCCGTACATGGCAACACACTCATGCCAGTGAGCGGTCTTATCAGATGTCCATTTGCTGTCCCATACATGGTCATGCTCCAGGGTATAATCATCCGTATAATGGAAGATGATCTCATCCCCGTCTTCCAGGTACTGCTCTTTCACGCCAAGGTCCGGATGGATTCCGTTTAAGGTATACATCCAGCCGGAGTTCTGTCCATTGGAAAATTCTGCAAGCTCCTGACCATCCTTCGTGATTCCGGCAATGTAGGTCTCATCCCTTAATGTGCGGCAGCTCATTCCATTTTTGGACAGCACTTCTTTTAAGAGTTCCAGGACGTTGGCATTTCCATCGATCGTGTAATCTTTTGCTGCGATCCAGGTATCCAGATTTCCTTTTCGCAGGGTGTGTTCCTGATCCTCCTTTGCACTGCCATGAACAGAATCTCCGAGAAGCGTAAAGCTTACCGTGATCGTACCGGCATCTTTTTTCAATACCTTAACGGTCAGTTCCACGAATGCTTCCTTATAGGAAATTTTCAGTTTCTGTTCCCCACGTTTATCCTTGTTATATCCCTCTATGGTAAGATCTGTCAGCGAAAGCTCCTGTCTGGTTCCGTCACTGATCACAGCAACCACTTTCATTCCACTGAGATCCAGGTCCTCCCCAAGGTAAAACTCAGTGCGGTAATCCCCAGTGAGTTCCAGGGAATCCACGTAAGTACGAAGGCCTTCTGTTGAAAACAGCTTTCCAATGTCTGCCCCTAGAGGATCATCGGTACGGTTGTATCCTTTCTGCCATCCGCATCCTTCAACTGTCGGGCAGGCAGTCGTCTCTTTTTCCGTGCTGAAATACGTTGCCCCACTTGCAGTTTCATGCGTCGTGCAGCTGGTATCAATATACCTCACAAATCCGATTGCTTTGTCTGCACCGCAGTCTTTCGCATAATAATTGTTGGTGATAGCATCGATCCGGTTCAGACTGTCATAAAATCCAATGATGCCACCAACATAGGAAGGATTCTGACTGCTTGCCTTCACCTTTCCGGTAAAGGAATTATTTTTGAAAGTATAAACACAGTTATCCCAGGTCTGCGCCACATAAAGGTCTGCACCCAGGATGCCTCCGACTTTGTCCGAGCCGGTAACGGTTCCTTCTGAAACACAGCTGTTGATGGTAATCTTACAGCCGTTTGGAGCTGAAGAATCATCATAGCCGCCTCCTGCAATGCCGCCTGCCAGTTCACCGGAAGCTTCCACTGTGCCATAGAACTTACAGCCGATCACGGAGCAGTTTCCCATGGCATTATCACGGGTTCCGATGATTCCACCTACATAACTGGTTCCATAGACAGTCGCATAACTTACACAGTTTTCCACGGTACCCTGCATACGGCCGGCAATAGCTCCGATTTCCGTTTCCTTTTTGCTATATCCAATGACAACGTCCTTTTCAATGGTACAATTCCGGACTGTTGCCTCAAATGCAGAAGAACAGCCAGCATAAGCACTCATAGTCTTATTCGCACCCAGAAGTCCTGCTTTTAAGGTACTGGAGCCACTCTTCAAGGTGACATTATCAATTTCAACAGCCATTCCGGAAAGCCCGACACCTTCAAAGTTGTTGATCAGACCATATCCGGCAATCTTTGTTCCATAGATGTTCAGGTTTCTGATCCTGGTATTCCGCACATATCCAAACAGCGGAAGACCACCTTCCGGGATAGTCACCGTATGGTTATTTCCATCCAGAGTCCCGCTAAAAGCATTCAGGTTTTCGCCACCCTGCAGGTCTACTCTGCCATTTTTGGTCGCACCGATAGGTTTCCATCCATCTGGAAGTGTAATATCTTCTGCAAGCTGGAAATAGGTATCTTCAAAAGAAAATCCTTCTTTGTTTACCTTGTCACGCAGATCTTCTATATCGGAAGTTGTTTTAATAAGATACGGAGAACCTTCTGTTCCCTTTCCCTCCCATGGAAGCGGTGCATCCGTGACGATTACAGATACAACATCCGTCGTAATCTCATCACTGTAAATGTCAAACCCTTTTCCACCTGCATTTCCAGTTAAAACAGCACGTATTTTACAGAAATAATACGTTGTTCCATTTTCTTTTATATCTGGTGTATAGGAGCTTTTTGTTGCTCCTGAAATTTTTTGACCACCATCAATACTATTTTCCGCATTTCGATACCACTGATATTCTGTCTCTATATAAAATTCACTGTCATTTTGTACCGCCACAGTCAGATCTGAAGCTTTGGTTCCTCTTACACATTGCAGATTCTGTGGCTGTTCCGTAATTGTCGGAGCATCGATACTGTGAGGATATACGATTGCACTGAACGTATTGCTGACTGCATGATATGTTTTTCCATCTATAGTGTAGGTCACAGCACATTTATAATATCTTATTGCATGTGCCTGCTCTGTAGAAATCGTATAAGATGAAGCTGTTGCTCCTGTAATTAAAGTATAATTTTCAATCGAATTTGCATTAGCTGAGGTATCGCATTCATACCACTGATAGGAAAGGATTCCTTCGTTTTCACGTAATACAGTTGCACTTACTGTAAATGGTTCTGCTGTCTCTCCCTGCATGATCCCGCCATACGAACCGGTAGAAATATTATCTGTAAGTACTGGTGTATAATCTGTATCTCCTGGTTTTATTGTAAGCGTATAAACAGTATCCTCTGAAGTATACTTTGACTCATCTTTTGGCAGGGTTATAACAGCCTTATATTCCGAATATTTGTTCCAATCCGGTACAAAACGTAAAGCTCCACCTTGTGGCTTTTGCGTAAGTTCTGCCCCATCTAACGCAATCAATTCCGGATGTTCTGCAATTGATCCCCAACAATCCTTATCTGATCCGCTGATGTCAATATATTCCGTATTTAACGGCACTGTTACTTCAAGATTCTGATCTTCTGCGGTATTTTCCAGACCTGTAGAAATCGCATGCCCCCAGGAATCACTGATTGTCAGAGAACTTAAACATGCCTTATAATGAATCGGAATTTTGACAGTCTGCAAAACATTCCCATTTTTACGGACTTCAAAGTTGATAGAAAGGATTGCCTTTGGGGAATATTCCACACTGGTATTTTTTAGCAACGTAGGGGAATTCTGTGACAATTTTACACGTTTTACTGTCCCATCGGATGGATTGTTATAAACTGCATACAGAGAACAATCCTCTGGAAGATTATCCGCACCCTTTATACTTGCATAAAAGTCTCCATGGCTTGATCCACTTGGAAATATAAAAAACTGGCTTCCATCAAAAGTATTGATTGTTTCCTTATTGATCTCACTTCCATTTTGATAAATGCCTAATGCTACGCTGTTGATATAATCTCCACTATCTCCATCATCTGGAACTACTGTTACATTTGCATAGGCTGCTGAAATCGCTGTGACCTTTGCACCATCGTTATCGATCAGTTTTTCCGCTGTTATAAAATAAGGAGTTTCTCTTGCTTCCAGAGTCGGAAGTGTTACTTTTCCATCAGCATCTGTAAGAATGTCTTCCTGTTTTACTCCATCAATATAAATGGATGCACCTTCACAGTTGCTAAAGCTAGAGCCTGAACTGCTGCTCTGCCTTAATTGAAGCTGTACAGCTTCACCTTGTGAAGCTGTTATTTCATTTTCTGTAAAAAATGCAAGCCGATCCGTACCCTTGGTCTGCTGTATATAAAAGTGCAGCTCATCCCCATCCTGCACATTGCGACCGAGTGCCGATCCATATACTCTGGTATCGTGATTCAATGCAGACTTGATATAAGGCACATCGTCTTTGTTATATCCCCATAAACGATAAATGACGCCGTCAAATATTCCTGAATCATCTGCATGATAATCGTATCCTGCAGATGAACCCCCCGGATAATACAGATCATGTGCTAGTTTCAGGGCATCATCCATAGTATAGGAAGACTGACCAGTTAAGGTCACGGTACGTCCTGCCATTGGATTTCCGTCTTTATCATCGAGAAATTTTCCATCTTTACTGATACTGACAGTTACCTGTATTTCTTTTTCTTCGTTTGTTTTATCTTCAGACTGGTCTGTTCCATCACTGAACAGAGCAATACTTCCGTCCGTGAATTCATCTTCACTTGTAAATTCACTTACGCCAGATTCTTCCATATCAAGGTCAGAACTGGTATCAGTTTCCTCTCCTACGTCAAACGAATCTTCCGTCGGAATCTCTTCCGTAAAATCAATCTGGTCTTCCGAATCTGACGCTTCTTCTACATCGGTTTGAATATCTGCTGAACTGTTTTCTTCAGAATCCATCTGTTCATCTGTATAGTTTTCTTCAGATGAATACGATGTGTTATCTGCCCATTCTCCCGCAAAGGCATTTACCGGGAGCTGTAATACAAGAAGAAAAACAAGCAGCCATCCAGCTATCCTTTTCCACAACTTTGTTTTTTTCATTTTGTCATTCCTTTTAAAAAAAGCTCCTCTTCCTCACGGAAGAAGAGCTTTTCAACTTTTAATTATTTTACCTTGACAGTTACTTTAACGGATTTAGATCCGGATTTTACTGTTATTTTTACAGTACCTTTTTTCTTTCCGGTTACAACGCCCTTGGAAGAAACATTTGCAATCTTTTTGTTGGAACTTGTATAAGTAACCTTCTGACGGGATGTGAATGGAGTTACGACTGGCTTCAGTGTCACTCTCTTTCCTTTCTGAACAGTTACATTTTTGGATACTGTGATTTTTGAGGTTTTTACTGCTGCTGTCTGAACTCTTACCTTAACGGTCTTCTTCAGTCCGCTGGCAAGGGTAATCTGCAATTTCGCAGTTCCACTCTTTTTGCCAGTGATCTTGCAGGTTCCGTTAGACTTGCCTCTTACTGTGAAGATCTTGCTATTGGAGGATTTCCAGGATTTTACAGAATCACCTTTTGCAAGTCTGGTAACTTTAAGTCTGGAAGTAGACTGTTTTACTTTTAAGGTTACAGTAGAAGCATTAAGAGTTGCTTTCGGTGCAAGCTTTTTACCTACATTTCTGGTTTCACTCTTATTGCATGCAGAGCATTTTCTGGTCTGAACTTCTGGTTTAAATACTGTAGCTGCTGTTGTTCTTTTCCAGTTGCTCCACTTATGGCCTGTTGCTTTGATTGTTTCAGTCTTTGTTTCGTTGCATCTGCTGCAGGTATAAGTAAGAGTGCCATCTGCTGTACAGGTTGCCTTCTTGGTTACTTTGGAAACAAAATCATGTCCAAGTGCCGGAAGTTCTTTCACATCCGTTCTGGAATCACAACCTTCCCTGGTACAATGCTTACTTTCTTCTCCAGCTTCAGTACAAGTAGCAGGTCTGTCTTCTGTATAAGTATCAGCATACTCATGTCCAAGTGCTGGAAGCTTATTTGCTTCATCATCATAAGAATACTCTTCGCCACATACTTCACAAGTTCCTACTGCCTTTAATCCTTCCGCTTCACATGTAGCAGCTTTAGGCTCTACGGCCTCACCTTTACAATGGATTACAACACCATCATAATCTGTATCATCGCCAACAAGCCCATACCATCCTGCGCGTGTTCCTGAATAACAAGCAGATTTCAAAGCAGAATTCCAAAAAGCCATAAAACCAATTGATTCAACCTCACCAAATCTGAATGTAGTAAGAGCTGTACTCTCAAAAGCTTCATCTGGAATATTTTTAATCGTACCTTCATATTCAAACGAACTTAATGAAGTACAATCCTGAAAAGCACAATCCCCTAATTCACTGATTTCTTTAGCCTTTACGGATGTTAACGATGAGCATCCATTAAATGCATTTGTATCAATACTAACAACATCTGAGTCAAATGTTATCTCTTCGAGTGCACAATCAGCGAAAGCTGCCATTCCTACAGAAGAAACGTGATTTAAATTAACTTTTTTCAAAGAAGGATCGGCTCCGAATGCACCTCGTCCAATAGAAGTTACTGTATCAGCTAATTCAACTTCTTCCAAACTTGCATAAACATCCGTTTTTGTTTTTGATTGGAAACAAAAATTTCCGATTCCTGTAATCCCATCACCTATTACAATTTTCTTAATTTGAGAAATTTTTTCACTTCCCAAATCAACAAACCAATCTGTGCGATTTCCATAGTTATAATCAGGAAGTGCTAATGGTTCCGTACACTTAAAATATAATGTTTTTTCACTTTCATCATATTTATAAAGAATACGATTTTCATTCATTAATGTTGTAAGCGGCATCCAGCCTTCATTCGTGTCTGAATCGCCTGCATCTGAAATAAAATCTTCTCCTGAACTAAATAAATCCGCATCCTCAGTTATATTTTGTTCAACTGGTATCTCAGTTTCATAATCTTCCTGTATATCTGCATCCGATATTTCTACAGTACTCTCATCTTCTGTAATAGCAACATCTGAATTTGTTGTATCGCTATCAAATGCACTATCGTCTTCTATATCAACAATATCATTGACTGAGACATCATCTTGTGATGTTGCACTTACCATTGCTGGGCTTGCTACGCCCAGCATCATAGATGCCACAACACAGCAAGCCAGATATTTCTTTCTGTTCATTAGTTATTGCCCTCTAAAGCTGTGCCCCATTTGAAATGAGTAGTATCATAGCTCAGTACAAGAGAAAACTCAGCATCTGACGGTACTTTTGTTCCTCCTAATGTTGTCTGTGGATAAGAAGAAGTATCTTCTAATGTCAGATTATTTCCTGGATACCACATCCATGAACTACCAATCCAAGTAGCACCTGTCATTGTATTTCCATCATAAATAGCATCATAATTAGCACCATCATTAGTCTTGGAATAACCATTGCCTAATACTGTAAGGCCTGTTAAATACTCTGGATAATCTTTATTCCAAGTGAGTTTAACCAATTTATCTTTCTGTGCTTTTACAAGTGCATCCTTATAAGTTCCAGCAGAATTAACACCTGTTACTGTAAATGCCGGGCTGCTAAGTCCATTCGGGTTCGGATTTGGAGTTCCTAAGTAGGTATTGCTGCTATTTCCCTGTGTCCACTCTCTGATGTAAACGTTCATTGTTGCTGCGGAAGCCATTACAGTTGAACCAAGCATCATAACAACTGCTAAAATGACTGCTGATAATCTTTTGAATTTTTTGCTCATACCTTTTTCTCTCCTTTTCTTTTCAGATACTCATTTTTTGTAGTTCCGCCTTAGGACAGCGGTTTCTGTCCCGTACAGATCACGAGTCTGGACCTGCCTTTCTCCTCCTCTCCCTTATTGGGAATATCCTGGTGTTCTGAGATGTGATGGCAACGTGCGGTTTTTCTTGTAAAAAAATAAGCCGCACCCTACGCATGGCACGACTCAGTCACAAAATACCCGTGCCGCCCTGAAACCGAGGGTTGATGCACAATATCGTAGGGATAGACCTGACTTGTAGCTTTTGCTCATCACAGTAGCGTTCCTGTGTCGGATTTTCACCGAACTTCCTATATATGAGTCTTTGTCGAACCACTCATATATAAAATCTCTACAATATTACCTTTCTCATAGCATAACTTTTTTTCCATATTTTGTCAATCATTTTGTCTTGAAATAGCAGAAAACGTCATATGTTTTTATAAACAAAATTCGAGAAAAATCGACATTTTTCTTCTCAATTTTAAAAGTAGTCGCAACTAATATTGTTTTTCTTTCTTCCTTTTTCTACAATCATATTTCCATCAAAGTGCCATTTAACGCCATTCCTGCAATAAAAAAAGGCCTTTCCGGATAGACCATGATTGTTCCTGTCCATCCAGAAAGACCTGAAAAATAAAATGTTATATTTTTTAGAAATTATCCATTAAATTTCTGCAAACTTTTAAATAAAATCATGGGTTTCGTTTTCCACAAACTCCCCATCTAAGAAAGCAAGATCATCCCCGGCTTCCTGTACTTCTGCTTCCTCGTCAGAATATCCTATCTGCCCACCTTTCTCTTCCTGCCTTTCACACCATACGGCCAGACGTTTGGAGGCATCTGTTCCACAGGTAGAAAGCAGAAGCGTTGGAACTTCCTCCTGCGTTCCAAGTAAGAAAGCATCTCCATCTGCCGCTGTATACTCGCATTTTACGATCACAAAGATCCATACCCCTTCATCCGGAAGATACAGATAGAGGATATGGTGTTCTTTTAAGAATTCATCGTCAAGGAAATTTCGAAGTCCGCGGAACATGCTGCCATCTTTCATATTGTGGCCATAAATGATGTTCTTGTCATCGGAAAAATCGGCACTGTTATCGGAATCCAGAAAAATAGCCCCTGCCACATGTTCTGCCTTTTTAAAAGTATGTGTCAGATAATAGGAGTTATCGTTTCCCTGGACTACCGGGTAATCAATGCTGGTATCTGGGATCCGGATCCATGCAACGATATCCGGATTGATCTTTTTCAATGCCCTAAAATCAACCACGGTCTGTTTCCCATCGCTTCCGTCTGTTCCTTCTGTGTGGTC
>OFMI01000638.1_pt1 | contig 27925 bp, 27 predicted proteins | sample 1541741 | NCBI WGS metagenome assembly OFMI01 (sample SAMN04209219, study PRJEB22552) | human gut metagenome | biome: gut; material: feces | host: Homo sapiens | place: USA: Oklahoma | reverse complement strand
CGGAAGGTGACTGGTATGGAGAATCTCCATAACTGGTCGGACAGATTGGAAGCATCTGCCAATAAGTCTGTCCTGCCTTTTCTAAAAAATCCACAAACTGTTTTGCCTGCTTTCCCATTGTTCCAATCCCATATGGGGATGGAAGGGATGACAAATGCATTAATACACCACTGCTTCTCATCCTTCTCCTCCGCTCGTTAGTTTTTTAACACTTTCACCTGTGATCAGATCCACATTGACGGTCTCGTGGATACTGCCCGCCTGGAAATCAATAAAGTTGAACAATATCTCAACTCCCCGGATTGCTAACTCTCTTGCCGGCTGTTTGATCGTTGTCAGCTTCGGATTGTAGTAATCTGCTAACTCAATCCCATCAAATCCGATGACCGAAATATCCTCCGGTACATTGAACCCTTTATCCTTTAATGCCCGGATTGCTCCAATCGCAGTCACATCCGCCATTGCAAAGATTGCCGTAATATCCGGCGCTTTTTCTAACAACCGCACCATGGCACGATATGCACTGTCAAAAGAAAATCGGCAATTCTCATAATACTTCTCTTTGTCAAAGTCCAGACCATGCTTCTTAAAACTTTCCAAACATCCTAAATACCGCTGCTGGCTCGTATGAGAAAGAGTGATATCACCGCCTAAAATGCCGATATTTTTATGCTTATTTTCTAACAGATAGTCCATCGCCTGCTTCGCTGCTGCAATATCATCTACCGAGACACTGGAAAGATTCTCAAACGGAAGTTCCTTCCCACAGTTCGTAATTAAGACACCCGGCACCTCAATCTGTTCATATTTTTCCTGAAAATTCGATGGATTTCCTCCTAAAAACAAAATTCCCATCGGTTTTCGCTCTCTGCACAAAATCAATGCCTGTTCTACTTCATTCTTATCCTCGTCTATGTAACAGACTTCCGCCGAGTATTTTGTTTCTTCTAACATTTTTTGTACTTCTTCCACGATATTGGCAAAAAGCATATTCGACGTACCTTTTACCAATACCGCAATATTTTTACTCGTACTCTGCTTCAAATGTTTTGCATTATTGTTCGGTATAAAATTATAAGCCGCTACGATCTCACTGATCCTTTTTTTCGCTTCCGGACTGACATCACGTCTGTTATTGAGTACTCTCGATACCGTACTCACGGAATAGCCCGATTCTTTTGCAATATCTTTTATGGTCAATTTCTTCCCACCAATCTCTTTTATCCTTTTACAGCACCTGCTACTACACCTTCAATGATATATTTCTGGCATGCCATATAGAATATGACAATCGGAACAATGGAAAGTACCAGCATTGCCATTAATGCTCCAAGGTCTTTATTACCATTGGTTCCTACAAGCATCTGTATTACAACCGGAATTGTCTTATATCTGGTACTGATCCCGATGACCAGATACGGGAGCAAAAAGTCATTCCATATCCACATTACATTTAAAATTGCAACGGTGATCGCCGTAGGTTTTAAAATCGGAAATACCACCCTGAAATATGTCTGCAGCGGATTGCATCCATCGATCATTGCCGCCTCTTCGATTTCAAGCGGAATGCTTTTTACAAATCCCGAAAACATAAATACGGATAATCCTGCTCCAAATCCCAAATATAGGATACACATTCCAAGCGGATTTCTCAAGTGGAATTTATCTGCTAAGTCTACCATTGTAAACATTACCATCTGGAATGGAACCACCATGGAGAATACAAACAGATAATAGAGCACGGATGTGGTCTTACCTTTTACTCTTGTCACATAGTAAGCAGTCATCGATGTAAAAAAGATGATCAGTACCACGGAAACGATCGTTATGAAAAAGGACCATCCTGCTGCTTCGATCAGTCCTGTCTGCTCTAAACCGTTGGTATAGTTCGTCAGTCCTGCAAACAATTCGCCCTTTGGCAGTTCAAACGGCTGTTTGCTGATGTAAAATTTTCCTTTAAAAGAATTCAGTACAATAAAGTACAGCGGATATAGGACAACAACGGTCAGTATACATAAGATCACATAGATGAAAATGTTCGCTTTTTTCTTTCCCATTACTGCTCTACCTCCTTCTTTCTGGTTGCATATAACTGGATCACGGAAATTGCCGTTACGATGATAAAGAACAGTACTGCCTTCGCCTGACCGACACCTTCCTGACCGACCTTACCATAGAAAGTCTGATAAATATTTAACGCAAGCATTTCTGTCTTATGAAGTGGAGCACCTGCCGTTAACGATAAGTTCTGGTCAAATAATTTGAAACTGTTTGACAGCGTCAGGAAAATACAGATCGTGATCGATGGCATGACCATCGGTATCTTAACCTTAAAGAGCGTCTGCATATGAGTTGCTCCATCGATCTCTGCCGCCTCGATCAGCTCTGTCGGGATATTCTGAAGTCCTGCAATATAAATGATCATCATATAGCCGATCAGCTGCCAGTTCATCAAAATGATCAATCCGACAAATCCATATTTAAACTGTGATACGATCGTTGTTCCGTATTTAAACAATACGGCATTGATCATCTGCTGCCATGTATATCCAAGAACGATACCACCAATTAAGTTCGGAAGGAAGAACACCGTCCTGAAAAAGTTGGTACCTCTTAATTTTCTAGTTAATAACAATGCAATGCAAAATGCAAATACATTCACGGTAATTACGGAGATTACGGTAAACGCTGCCGTTACCCAAAATGAATAAGTAAAATCCTGTGAGGTCAATGCTGCCTTATAGTTCTCTAAGCCTACCCAGTGTGCGTTTCCCACTGTGGTAAACTTACAGAAAGAAAGATATACCCCTTCGATAAACGGGATAATAAATGCAAAAGCAAATGCTATCAGCGTCGGAACCACAAAGATTGGAAAATATCTTTTTAACGTCTTTTGCATAATATACTCCTTTTTTAAAATTGCTCCGCAGCCAGGGCTGCGAAGCAATTAATGAAACCTGTTCCTGTCACGGATGATTAGTTAGCGCCTTTCTCGGATGCCCACTCATCTACGACCTGTTTTTCCACTTTATCAAAACTCATGTTTCCATTTGCATACTCTAACAATGCTGCACCAAAGTCATCTTTGAATGTCTGGCTTGGGAAGGTTGTGAAGTTCCAGGATACGCTGGTCTTTCCGCTTTCCATCCATTTGTACATTTCAACTGCAAGCGGGTCAGAGGATCTCTCGTCTTCGCCAAAAGTTGTAAATGGAGCTGCATTTCCAAGTCCGCCGTCATCTGTGGATTTGTACATATATGCTTTTCCTTCAGAATCTGTTGTCAGCCATGTTAAGAAGTCTTTTGTTGCCTGAATGTCTTCTTTGGATGCCTGGCTGTTGATGCACCAGAAGTTCTCTGTACCTGTACATAAGCCTTCGTTTTCATCATCTACACCAAAGTAGATCGGCATAAATTTGATGTCTTCTGCTTTTACGGTATTTCCATCAACTTCTGAGATCTGGCTCCATGCCCAGTTACCATTCTGTACCATTGCACACTGTCCTAATGCAAACTCTGCCATAGAAGTAGCAACGTCAACAGAACCTAACAGACCTTTTTCAGATACGGAATTGTCCATGTACAGATCTAAAATGTTCTTGTAGTTCTCTGCATATTTGAACTCGATCTTATCCATATTGGATACTTTGTTATCTTTGTATTCATAGTAAATCGGAAGGTTTGCAAGATGTGTCTGCCATCTCCAGTCCTCACCCGGTTTTAAAGAGGTAGAAGCAAATACGCCATCGATTCCTAAATCTTTCTTCTTAGCGGTCATATCTTCTACTACTTCTTTTAATTTGTCATAGCTGTTAATTTCATCCATGCTCTTTACAACAGCGCCGTCCAGTGCAAAATATTTTTCCATGATCGCATTGTTGTAAATGATACCATAGGTCTCTACTGTGTAAGGGATACCATATGCTTTTCCGTCCTCACCCTTTACTGCTAATGACTGGTCTGTCAGATTCTTGTATAAATCTGTATCGGTCAGATCCAGACAATAGTCTTTCCAGGATTCATAACCAACCGGTCCGTTGATCTGGAATAAGGTAGGAGCATTGCTTCCTGCAATCTCGGATTTCAATGTTGTCTCATACTGGTTACTTGCTGCTGTTACAACTTTTACTTCCACCCCGGTCTTTTCTGTGTAAGCCTTTGCGATCTTCTGCCACTGTTTATCTACTTCCGGTTTGAAGTTTAAGTAATAAACAGAACCCTTGGAATCGTCTTTCTTTGCTTCATCTTTCGATGAATCCTTGCCAGAACTTCCACATCCGGCGAACATTGCTGCTGCCATGGAAAGAACTAACATCAATGACACCACTTTTTTCTTCATTTTACATCCTCCTATTATAATAAAAATAACCTCCGAAACGTTTCCGACAACATTTTCGGTAACGTTTTCATGTGATGGTTAAAGTATAAACTCTTTTTTTTGATTATGCAATATGTTTTTTGCATTTTTGCTAAAATGGATATATTTTCCCTTGCTCTTTTATGCGTTTTGCACAAATGCCATACCATTTTTTCTTCTCTTGTTTTATTCTATCTAAAATGTTAAAATTTATACCGAGGTTAAAAATTATGAACGACGTTATCAAACATAAGATAAAACACAATACGCAGCGCTTTATTACTTCCATGAAATGGATCATCTTTTCGATCTTATCGGGTCTTGTCATCGGCGGTATCGGCTCTGCTTTTTACGGCTGTATCAAAATGGTCACGGAATTGCGTATGGAACATCTGTGGCTGCTCTATCTTCTGCCACTTGGCGGAATTGTCATTGTCGGTCTGTACCGGCTGTTAAAAGATGAGAATGACACCGGAACTAATCTGGTCCTCTCTGCTATCCACTCGAATGAAGAGATTCCGCTTCGCATGGCACCTTTGATCTTTATTTCCACAGTGATCACCCATTTATTCGGAGGTTCTGCAGGACGTGAAGGAGCTGCTTTACAGATCGGAGGCAGTATCGGCGGTGCGCTTGGGAGACTTTTCCGTTTTAATGAAAAAGATAAACACATTATGATCATGTGCGGTATGTCTGCAGCTTTTACCGCTCTGTTTGGAACACCGATGGCTGCGGCTGTTTTTTCTATTGAAGTGGTCAGTGTCGGCATTATGCACTACTCTGCTCTGGTCCCATGTGTTATCTCTGCCTTAGTCGCAAAAGGAACTGCTTCTTATTTTGGCATTGAAGCCGAGACTTTTCTTTTAGAGCATCTGCCTGCCTTTTCTTTAAAAAATGCCGTGTTGACGGCTCTGCTTGCAATCCTTGGAGCCTTAGTCAGCATCCTGTTTTGTATTGTGCTGCACCAGACCGACCATTTATATAAGAAATTCTTTCCGAACCGGTATGTGCGGATCGTGACCGGCGGCTGTATTGTCATCGCACTGACACTGCTCTGTGGCAACAGGGATTACAACGGTTCCGGCGTGGCAATCATTGAACACTGCATGAATGGAGAAGTTGTCGTGCCCTGGGCTTTTTTATTAAAAATTATCTTTACCGCGGCAACTCTTGGTGCCGGCTATAAAGGCGGTGAAATTGTGCCATCATTTTTTATCGGTGCAACGTTTGGATACACCTTTGGCAATCTGATCGGTTTTTCGCCTTCGTTATGCACGGCGGTCGGGATGCTTTCGGTATTCTGCGGTGTCACGAACTGCCCGATCACCTCATTACTGATCAGTTTTGAACTGTTTGGTTATGCAGGAATGCCGTTTTTCCTGCTTTCCACTGCATTAAGCTATATGCTCTCCGGCTATTACGGTCTGTATTTAAGCCAGAAAATTATTTATTCGAAATATAAAACGGAGTATATTAACAGAAAGACACATTAGAAATTTATGAAAGTGATTTGACTTATAGAAAGGAGACATCCCATGTCTACATTACCAAAAGACCCTGTCATGCTTTTAAGTTTTACCAATATGAAACTTCGCGATGAATGCCCAAACCTCACTGTTTTTTGTGAAAGATATGAAATTTCCTGCAAAGAACTATGTGAGCGTCTTGCAGGAATTGATTATCACTATCAGGAACCAATTAACCAGTTTAAATAATTATTTTACAAAATCCGGTATTTTTTTTGCATCCCGATAGCCTTTATGGTACATCTTGTCCAATGCACTTTTGTCTTTGGTCAGTGTTTCCATTCCACAGCAGTCATCCGGTGCTAAGATCAGCACTTTTCCCTGCTTCTGGTATTTCTTTGCCAGCCGGACCTGATCATTGTACGTCTTATAGCGACATGCTAAATCTTCTCCTGATTTCGGATATTTTCGCTTTAATACCCTTGCAGGAAACGCATCTTTTTTCGCAACACGGATCGTATCGATCGGCTTTGTCAGAATGACCACCACCTTGTCGCATCCATCATCTAGTGCCTTTTGTACCGGAACCGGGTCGGAAAGTCCGCCATCATAATACGGTACACCTTTGATTTGATATGGCTTACAGACAAGCGGAATACAGCAGGATGCTTTCATAATACTGTAATTGTCCTTACACATATCGCTTTTATCAAAATATACCGGTTTTCCGGTTACTGCATTCGTTGCAACCACACGCAGCTCTACGTCAGATTCTTCTATTTTTTTATAATCTAACGGATTGTCTCCACCTGTATTTGAAAGTTCCCCATAAATGTAATCCATATTGATATAAGAACCCTGCCGAAACAGATTCTTCACACTCATGTATTCTTTGCGGAATGAATAATCTGTATAAAACTGATAATTTCTTCCTTTCTGACCTGCTATATAGGAGCAGACATTTGCACTTCCTGCTGACACACCGATACAGTAATCAAAATGGATTCCCTGTTCCATACAGTAATCAAAGATCCCTGCTCCGTATATTCCGCGAAGTCCACCGCCTACATCTACTATTCCTGTCATTGCTATCCCTTCTTATCTCTTATTTTGTTTTTCCAAAACTAAAAATCTGTAATCCCCTGCTCTTTTACTAAGTTTACCCATACTACGGTCTTTTGATAGCATTTTTCTAAATCAGAGATTTCTTCCTCGCGTGGCAGTTTTCCCATCCGCAGTCCCTCAACTACCCCGGAAACTGCATCCTGCATCCGCCAGAGTGACAGGTTCGCACAGACTCCTTTGAGCGTATGTGCATAATGAAATGCCTGCTCTGTGTCTTTTTCCCGTATTGCTTTTATCATTTCTTCGTAGTTTGGATCCTCTAAAAAACGGATCACATACCGCTCGCACATTTCCCGCTTTCCAAAAAAGCGTTCTCTTGCCGATACAATATCAAAGCCTTTCTCATAATATGCTTTATCTGTCATTCTTTGCTACTCCTGACCGTATGTATTCTGACTCAGCACGTTCCATTTCCTTTATCAGTTTATCACAAAGTTCTGCAATATCCAATGGTTTACTGACATGTGCATTCATACCGGCTCTTAATGCCGCGGTAACATCTCCGCTGAAAGCATGTGCCGTAACGGCAATCATCGGAATAATGACTGCATCCTTTCGATTCAAGGCACGAATTCTTCCTGCTGTCTCATATCCGTCTAGCACCGGCATACGGATATCTAAAAGAATTGCATCATATTCTCTGATACCTGAATTTTGGAATGCCTGTAGTGCCTGCTTTCCATCCTCACAGGCAATCACCGTTGCACCCTGAAGCTCTAACAACTCTTTTGCGATATCTCTGTTGATGTCATTATCTTCCGCTAAGAGAATTTTCTTTCCGCTCAACAGTTTCTGCTTTGCCTTTCCCTGTATCTGTCTGCCTTCCCTCTCTTTCAGTTCTCTGGAAATTTCCTCATAAACTGCCGTACGATACAACGGCTTTGGAAGAAATCCATCGACACCTGCTGCTCTTGCTTCTTCCTCTATTTCCATATAATCATAAGCAGAAATCATGACAATCGGTACATCATAACCTACTTCTGCACGAATCCGCCGGGTGACCTCTATACCATCAATGTCATGCATCTTCCAGTCAATCAGACAGATGTCATAGTCACGGTTCCCCCGATGATGACTGATGACACGCTCGATTGCCTGTGCACCGTGCATCACCCATTCCGCCTGAATCTTAATCTCCTGAAGAACTCTGACTGCATGGCGGCACTCCTCTTCCTCATCATCTACCACTAAGGCATTTAAGCCCATATTCTCAAAGTCCGGTATTTTTGTCTCACTTTCCTTTTTTAATAAAGGAATATCCACGGTAAAGGTAGTTCCCTCGTTTTCCTTGCTATTGACATAAATCTTACCATCCATCAGCATAACCAGATTCTTTGTAATACTCATGCCCAGACCGGTTCCGCCGAACTTTGCAGCAATGGAGGAATCCGCCTGTTCAAATGGTGCAAAGATGCGTTCCTGCACCTCCTCGCTCATACCGATTCCTGTGTCTGTCACTTCAAACCGTACAATGTCCAAGTTTTTCTTGGTCACTAATTTTTCCACCTTCAAAAAAACGCTTCCACCCTCCGGTGTAAATTTGATAGCATTCGACACAAGATTTAACAAAATCTGCCCCATTCGCAGCGAATCTCCGTAATACTCACTTCCCTCTGAAAAACCGGTAATCGACTCCTTAAACTCCAGATTTTTTGCTTTTGCCTGTGAATAAATGGTCACCACAAAGCTGTTGATAAATTGATAAATATCAAATTCTTCATTCTGAAGTTTCATCTTATTACTTTCAATCTGTGACATATCCAGAATGTCATCAATCAGCATCTGCAGATGTTTCGATGAAAAATTAATCTTTGTCAGACAATCCTGAACTTTTGCGGAATCCTCTATTGATGCGATTGCCAGAGTCACCAGCCCGATGATCGCATTAAGCGGTGTACGGATCTCATGGCTCATGCGTGCTAAGAAATCGCCCTTTGCCTGATTTGCCTTATCTGCATTCTCCATTGCCGCATCTAAGAAGATACGCTGTTTTTCCTCATTTGTCCTATCGGAATAGAAGGAAATTACCTGTGGTGTATCTAAATTATTGACACGGTATAAACGCAACAGCACCCAGCGTTTTTCTCCATCCGGTCTTGTGTATTCCACTAATTTTTTATAAGAAGCCGCTAATTCGAAATCTCCGATATAACGATAGATCTCATCCACATCTTCTGACTTCAATCCCTGATACAGCGTCTCATCGGTCGGAGATATTCCGAGTACACGCTCCATGTTCAAAGACCGATAGACAATCTCTCCACTTTTTGCATCACGGATCACAAATGCATCGTCGATACTCTTTGAAAGACTGTCAAACAATGTACTCCGGTTCTGCAGCTCTTTTCGCTGTCTCCACATGATATATTGTGAAAAAATAAACACTGCTAACATGGCAACCATCAGAATAATAGACAGCACCAGCACACGGACCCTTAACTGCTCTACGTTCTGCACATACTGCAGTCCTCCTTCTTCCGCATCCTCTAACATCTCATCGATCATAGCTGTGGTTTCCTGATAAAGCGGCTCTATCTTTTCCTCTTCATAGGCAATGACTTGATCCTGTGGAAAACATTCATCTGCTGAAACATAGAGCAAGAAACCGTTCTGCTGTTTTTTGATCTCATCCAAATTATCCTCTAGATTATCCCACTCTTTATCGCTGCCCTGATAAGCATGCTTTAAACGCTTCAATACCTGATCCGTTTCTTCATATAACTCATCTAAAATTCCCCGGATATATATGACATCATCCATCGTGTTATGTTTATAGAGACGTTCTACCCGTACCTGCATTTTTGCAATACACATCTTTAACTCTCCGCCTGCAACCACCATCTCGAATGGATGGCTCGACATTTTTTCCGTCTGTGCTGCTAAACGTTCCGAATTATATAGCGTTACGATCAGATAGACGATCATCAATACGATGACCGCTACCATATTTAACTTCCATTGTGCTTCACTCATGCCTTCCCGTTTTCGTCTCATATACTCTTCCTCGCCTTTCTCCCTTGTGTTTTCCCTTTCGTCTTTTCTTTTTCGTATTCTTCTCTTAGGAACGCCTTTTTCGGAATATCACAATTCCAAGCACTCCTACTATTACAATTCCTGCTACAGTACACCAGATAACCGGAAATCCTGTTTTAAAACTTCCCAGTTCCTGTTCCCGGCAGCTGTTATTTCCCATATCCTTCATCGCATCTTTATCTAAGATGATCCGATATGTTTTCAGATATCCTAACTCTTCACCATCCGTAAACTTCCGGATCGGTATCCGACAGACAAATCTGCCGCTCTTTTTCTCTTTAAATTCTTCTTTTCCGGTCAGCTCATAGGAATAACTTTTTTCTTCCGACTTCAGATACAGGTGTTTTCCCTCTACAAACCGTACCTTCTCATCTGCCGTGATCTCGATTTTTGCATCCTCCCGCACGGCTTTTGCCTTGGGCGGCGTTAAATCTAACTTTTCATAGATCTTTTCTGCAATCTGAATATGTCCTTCCCGATTCGGATGCGGATCTAGATTAAACTTCTCTAAATTTTCAAGTGTCCCTGCTTTTACATTTGTATATCCGTCTTTTTGAAAAATAGAATAGGCATTGATGACGGTATACTCTTTTGAGGAACTGTGAAACGCTTCATTGATCCTACGGATATAGGTTTCCGTCAATTCCGATAAATTCAGCACCTCGATCGGTCCATAGGTGTAGTTGACTGCAACATAGGGATTGTATACATTATCTGCATAAATCACTACATAGGGATTTTTTTCTTTTATCATACGGATGATCTGTTCAAATTTTCCTTCAAACTGATCGCATATATCTAATACTTCCTGATTCTCCCGAAGCTCCTGTTTGACTTTTCGCAGATCTGCTAACATTTCCGTCATCTCTGCCGGATGCTCTAAATATCTCGCTTTCAACTCCGGATAAATCTGTTTATACTCCGTATGGATCCCAACAGCTCCTGCTGCCTGTATCACACAGTTTTTTAATACATCATTCGAACCGATCGACAATAGGATGATATCCGTGTCTTTGATCTGTTCATCATATTCTCCGGCTTCTAAACGTTCTATTAAGTCCTCGCTCCGCAGTCCGTTGATCCCTTCATTCGTAAACTTTGCTCCCGCTTTTTTTGCTAGAACTGCACCATAGGCTTCCTGCTCTTTATCTTCGAGACCATATCCTAGGGCAATACTGTCTCCTAACGCCAATATATGTAAGGGTTCTTCCGCTTTCGTTGTCATTGGGATACTGCCTGCACATAAGATACCGATCAACAGCCATGCAGCAATCCTGATCATTCTTTTTCTTACCATAAAATGCCTCCATTGCTACATTATAGCTGACTTTTTTATTGAATGCAATAAACAAAAAGCCGCCACCGAAGTGACCGCTTTTTGCTGATTTATCCGTACTGTTTAAAAGGTTTTCATACACTGGCTGTATTTCTGTTTTGCCTCGTCTACCTTCTGCATTTCTGCTGCCGGAGTCGGATAATATCCTTTTCCATGCATGATGTTAAAGACATCCTGCTGGATTGCATGCTCTTTGTCTAAGCAATCTAAGATTGCATTTCTGACATTCTCATGCACACATTCATTTGCAAATGTGTTGTAATGATCCGTTGCTGTTTTTTCTGCTGTTAAAGCATCTGCTAAGACTTCTTTCTCTGAATATGGCTGCTGCATGTTCTCTCCTCCTATTTTAACTGTGCGTACAGGGACTGGAAATGCTCCTGATGCTTATTTGAGATTTCCGTAAATTTTGCTTTTACTTCTGCATCCTCTGTGTGTTCTGAAAGCATTTTGAATTTCTTGATCAGTAACTCTTCTTCTGACAATAATTCATTTAAAGCTGCTAACTCTTTTTCTGAAATCTGATCCATATGAGTTTCTCCTTTCCAAAATACATTGCCTACTCTTTTAAAATCTCCAATGTTACTGATTTTATGCAAAATTTTGTTTTTCTGTTTAGTCAAAAAAACAACAGTGTGCTTCGCACACTTTCACTCTCCAGCTTCTTCCATAGCACAAGTTTTGTTCCGCGCGCGAGCGGTGCTGTATTTCCTATAGAGATTAGGGTGTCAAAAAACCTAAAACCGCCTTTTGACACCCTAATCCTATAGAGCAAAAAAAGTCCCTGTATAACAGGGTAGTCTTCTTTCACAAAACTACTGCTCTGCTATACAGGGTGATCTTCTCATACAATCTTAGTCTGCAAATAATGGTGTGGACAGGTATCTGTCACCGGAATCCGGTAAAAGTACGACAATATTTTTTCCTTTATTTTCCGGACGTTCTGCTAAAATAGTAGCTGCTTTTAATGCCGCACCGGAAGAAATTCCCACTAAAATTCCTTCGCTTACTGCAAAGCGTTTGCCCTCTACAAATGCATCATCGTTTTCGATCTTAAGCACTTCATCATAAACCCTGGTATCTAATGTATCCGGTACAAAGCCTGCGCCGATTCCCTGGATCTTATGCGGACCGGATACTCCTTCGGAAAGGACAGGACTGCTTGCCGGCTCTACTGCTACGATCTTTACATCCGGATTCTGCTCTTTTAAATATTCTCCGACTCCGGTAATGGTTCCGCCGGTACCGACTCCTGCTACGAAAATATCTACTTTTCCATCGGTCTGTCTGTAAATCTCAGGACCTGTTGTTCTCTTATGTGCTGCCGGGTTTGCAGGGTTCACAAACTGACCTAAAATAACGGCTCCCGGAATGCTCTCTTTTAACTCATCTGCTTTTGCGATGGCACCTTTCATTCCCTTGGCACCTTCTGTTAAAACAAGTTCAGCTCCATATGCCTTTAACAGATTTCTTCTTTCTACGCTCATCGTATCCGGAAGTGTTAAAATCGCTTTATAACCTTTTGCTGCTGCTACGGCTGCAAGACCGATTCCCGTATTTCCTGAAGTTGGCTCAATAATCGTTGCTCCCGGTTTTAATGCACCGGATTTTTCTGCATCCTCGATCATGGCTAATGCAATTCTGTCCTTCACGGAGCCTGCCGGGTTTAAATACTCTAATTTTGCAAGAATGGTTGCATCTTTAACGCCTGCGGACTGGCTGTAACGGCTGATCTCTAGAATAGGTGTTTCTCCAATTAACTCTGCTGCACTTTTTTTAATCTCTGACATAATTTTTTCCTCCATGTTTACAAATATGATCTATTTCTCTCTATCTTTCGCTTCTACTGCAACAACACATACACTCCATCCTTCTTTTCTTTGTTTTGTAAGTTCTGATTTTTTCCATATGTGTTCTCCTTTCTTAATTCCTACTTTTTAACTAGGAATATAGCGTTTTAATTATCATATTGGATTTGGAGGGATTTGTCAAGGGGATTTTTCATAATATCTGCATGTTTTTTTAACTTTCCAAAAAATGGTCCTGATATGCTTTTGTACTTATTTAAATTATGTTAAAATATCGTTAAATATTTTGATGTTAAATATTAAAAATCAAAAAAACATATTTATATCATTCCCAACTGTAAAGGAGTCGTAAAATATGACAAAAACAATTGAACAGACAATTTCTTTATTAGAAATGCTCCCTGACAAAGAGCAAAATCTCGCCCTTGCATTTGTAAAACGCCTTGTTCTTGCATGGGATCCGGATTATACGAAACTGACACCAACCGAACAAGAAAAACTGAAAGCTGCCGAAAATGGCGAATATATCAACGCAAAAGATATTAACTGGGATAACTAAAAAAGACTTGGAGGGCACAGCAATGTCAAAAGACAAATATTCTTATATTGCACTATTCACTTATGAAGAGGATGGAATATCCATCAAATTTCCAGATTTACCGGGCTGCTATCCGTGCGCCGATAAAGACAATACCGACGAAGCCCTTAAAAATGCAAAAGAGGCTCTTGGACTTCATCTCTGGGGCATGGAACAGGATCATGAAATCATTCCGGAGCCTTCTTCAATTACAGATTTAAAATTTGCAGCAAATCAGACACCTGTGCAAATTGATGTTTTTATGCCACCGGTCAGAGAACGTATGAACGGCCAAAAAACGATATAATACAAAAAATGGGCAGAACCCCCAAAATCGTTTCTGCCCATTCCTGTATTATATAGATTTCTTTTTTACAATCTGCAACTCATATCCTAATGCATCTAACATATGACTAAAAGCCTTTATTGTTGGAATGCTCTCTTTTCTTTCAATCCGTGAAATTACCTGTTGTTTATTTCCTGTTAATGCCGCTAACTCTTTTTGCGTTATATTTTCTTGTTTCCGTAAAGAAATCATTTTCTCAATCAGTTTATATTCTGCACGCGATTCATCCCATTCCTTTTTAAATTCCGGATTGTTTTTTCTTTTTAATTCAATGTCTTTTTCTATGTTGGTTTGAATAAATGGCATATCCGTTACTCCTCTCATATGATCATATAAATTTCTTTCCAAGCATTTTATTAAGTTCTTTTGCTCGTTTTCGCACAATATGAGCGTCTTTCTTTTCCGTTTTATTTTTCTGTTTTCTACAGGCATGAAGTAAATATATATTTTCTTTATCCTTCATAATATAAAATATGCGGTTGTGCTTCTGAAAATATACTTCATATATTTTCTTCTCCCATGGCTTAAAGAAAATTTTATCAAATTCCCCTTTTTCCATATGTTGTAATACGGTATATCCGTCTACCTGCTCCTTTACCGGTAAAGAATCGATATAGTCATATATCAGATTCCTTCCTGAGCTAGAATAATATGGGTGTAATATCATCTAGAATCCTCGCTTTTTCTTTTTTCACTTACACAATACAACTTATATGTTGTATTGTCAAGTGATACAGTAAGAAATACTTTCACTTGCTAACATTAAAACAGACTCTCTTCTTTCATTTTACAGCTACTCCCTCTATGAAGTATTCTCTGACTTTTCTAAAACCTTCTTCATCCATCCTGTATTGGTCAATCATAGAACCATCCTCAAAATGAATGATATCCGTACAGCAATCTAAGATGAATTCCAAATCATGGGTAATGACATATACCGTAATTCCGGCACTACAAACCTGCCTACCTGGATAGCTCCGGATTTTCGTGAAAAGGGTTCCACAGAAACCGGTCCGCTGCTACTGAACTATTGCATGACAGGTCGATGCGAAATCATCTTGAATAATGGGATTTTTGCATATGTAAAAGACGGCGAAATTTCACTGACGGAACATTTTGCAAAGCAGCAATATATTTATCCTCGCCGAATCTATGAAGATCTGGAATTTTCTTGTATCAAAAATCTACTCCCTCTTCTTTCAGCGCAGCCTGCAACTGTTTTGCGTATGTCACCTGACCGCACTTTTTCATTCCATTGATAATTCTTAAACATGCATTTTTCTGCTTTAATTTTCGTATAATGTACATTTCATCAAACGAACTGCCAACTATATACTCATAAACATCTTCCAGCTTTTCCACTGCTAAACTACTATTACTCATATCATAAAAACATAACAAAGTATTTAATGTTTCCATTGAACTATTAGTTAAATACTTTTTCAAAATCTCTGCATTCTGTTGTACCCCATCTAATTTATACCACTCTGTAACATTTCCTTCTTTAAATTTGTTCTTTTCGAAATAATATTTAACCAATGAAGCATATTCTTTTAATTCCTCGTGTGTAATCGTTCCAAATATTTTTTCACATCCAATATTTGTCGAAAAAAATCTATTTTTCTTAATCAAATTTACAGCTTCTGAAAATTCTTTACTTCCGAGATGATATTCCTGCTTAATTTCTTCTTTGATTTCTCTGAATTTCTCTGTTCTCCACTCTTCATAATCTGGAAGCCTTTTTGAAATATCCCATATATCAGTTCTTGATAAATTCTTTGTAAATGTTCCCAACGAATATTCATCCATACAATTTCTTAAAAAATAAATCAATTCATCAAATTTTTCCATTACTTCTTTAAATTCTGTTTCCAATAATACAATGCTTATATGAGAAATTTTATTTTTTATCATGTGCGGTTGGTTCTCTTTATTTAATTCGTATTTAAAAGCATCGCCTTCTTCATCAAAATAATAAAAACGAATCATATCCTCTATGTTTTCAAAATATGCCGGAATCCTTCTATCAATATTTTTGTTTTCACACGCCATTTTATATAGTTCTTCAATATTATGTGTATGGATTTTCTTTTTTCTCTCTGCTATGATCTCATCGGAATATTTTATTCCCTTCTTTCCCTCTATTTCCCACAACATTTTAATAACAATTTTTAAAGATAACTCAATACTATGCCTTGCATTATAAACAATCGGATATACTAATAGATCTTCAACCTCCTGACCATCTTTTAATGACTCCGTCAGAAGTTCAACTGTACGTTTAAATCCATTTCTTATATCTTCATCTGTCGTTCCACCATTTTCACCTACACATGCGATAATTGCATCCTCTTCATGAAATTCAAATGGATTATCCATTCTCTGCTCTCCCCTTCCTTAGAAACATTGTTTTTATCACTAATCTTTTATAAATATAACATAAAGCCACTTACTCTGCTACTACAAACTTCCCTCTATCCGGGCATGTAAGGGATTTTCACAGATTAGAGCACATCTATAGTGCACAAACGGAAAAAGAGCAGATGACTTTTAACCATCTACCCTTTTAATCGCTATCACTTTATCACATCTTTTTGTGTCAAACAATGACATCTTCGTATTATATAAAGGCTCTGTTTTGACACCATTTGTCCATTAAAATACATGAAAATATGTAATTTTAAAGTGATTTTATTTCTTTGTGATTTTCCAAGAATCTGCTTGTTTTCAGCGGTTTCCCTACAGCTCATACGGAGTGACTTGATATACATAGTAGTTAAGCCAGTTACTAAATAAATTGTTGCTGTTCGCTCTCCACTGCAGCAGCGGACGCTTTGTGGCATCATCATTCGGATAATAATTATACGGCAGATCGATCGGCAGGCCTTTCTCTAAATCTCTATGATATTCTTTGTCCAGTGTGATCCTGTCGTATTCCGGATGACCCATGACAAATATCTGTTTTCCTTCATTCGAAAGGCACAGGAATACGCCTGCCTCTTCGGATTTTGCAAGAACCTTCAGATCCGGGCAGTTCTCAATGTCTTCGGTTAAGATTGCCGTATGGCGGCTGTTTGGTGCATAGAACACATCGTCAAAACCACGGACTAACGGCACTTTTCTGTTCAATACCTGGAATGGGTAAACTCCAAATAATTTTTTCGGAAGCAGCACCTTGTTAATACCAAAATGATAGTAAAGTCCTGCCTGAGCACCCCAGCAGATATGCATCGTACTGGTCACGTTTGTCTTTGTCCAGTCCATGATCTGACAAAGTTCCTCCCAGTAATCTACTGTTTCATAATCCAGATGCTCGATCGGTGCTCCCGTAATGATCATGCCATCAAATTTTTGATCTTTGATGTATTCAAAGGTTGTATAAAATTTGTTCAGATGATTCGCAGATACATTCTGCGATTCGTGGCTTTTTACTGTTAAAAACGTAATATCCACCTGTAATGGTGTATTCGATAGTGCACGCAGCAATTGCAGCTCCGTATCTTCTTTTAACGGCATCAGGTTTAAAATGCACACCTGAAGCGGACGAATGTCCTGATGGATAGCACGACTCTCATCCATCACAAATATATTTTCATTTTCTAATATTTCCTTTGCCGGTAAATCTCCCTGTGTCTTGATCGGCATATTTTTCCCTCTTTTCTGTCTGTGATCTGTTTATCAATATCTATTTTAACATTTCCTGCAATTCCTCTTCCGATATCACGGAAACACCCAGATCATTGGCTTTTGTCAGCTTACTGCCCGCATTTTCTCCGGCAAGCAGATAATTGGTCTTTTTAGAAACAGAACCGGATACCTTGCCGCCATGCGCTTCGATCAGGGCTGCAGCTGCTTTTCGATCCATCGTTGGAAGTGTTCCGGTAATGACAAAGGTCAATCCGTCAAAACGTCCGTCCTCGCTTCCTGACTCTGCCATTTCCATATTGACCCCTGCTTCTTTCAGACGTTCTATGATCTTGCAGTTATTTTCATCCTGAAAATAATTACGGATACAAAGTGCCGTAACCTCTCCGACATCTGCAACCTGTTGCAGACTCTCCATATCTGCCTGCATCAGTGCTTCAATACTGCCAAAATGTTTCAGAATGGTTTTTGCCGCTGCTTTGCCGACATTTGGGATACCAAACCCGGTCAATAACTGGAATGCCTCATTTTGCTTGGATTTTTCAATTGCATCCAGTAATTTATCCGTATTTTTTTCTTTTCCGATAATTCCCTGTTCGATCAGTTCTTCCCGGTGCTGTTTTAAGTCATAAATATCTGCAATGTCTTTGAGATATCCAAGATGTACCAGTTCCATAATGTAAGTGGCACCAAATCCTTTGATGTCCATAGCATCCCTGCCGACAAAATTAATCATATGGCGTTCTAACTGTGCCGGACAGTTTGGTGAGGTACACTTGATATCTGCGGTATCCTTTTCGCGTTCCGTCTTTGCACCACAGACCGGACAGACATTCGGTATCACGAATTTTTTGACACCCGCCGGTCTCTTCTCGTGAATGACTCTTCGTACCTTCGGTATGATCTCACCGGATTTGTATACCACGATCGTATCACCGATCCCGATATCTAATTCATCAATAAAATCCTGATTATGCAGGGTTGCTCTTGATACACTCGTTCCACACAACCGCACCGGTTCAAAAACGGCTGTCGGCGTGATTCTTCCGGTTCTGCCAACTGACAACTCAATATCTAACAGTTTTGTCTCTTTTTCTTCCGGCGGATATTTATATGCCACTGCCCACCGCGGAACTTTAGAAGTTGCCCCTAATTTTTCCCGGTCGGAAAAACGGTTGATCTTTACCACCGCGCCATCAATATCATATGGCAGTTTTCCGCGGTTCTCGCCGATTTTTTCGATCGCTGCCCAGACTTCATCTGCTGTCTTGCAGACCGTATATTCTTCAATGACCCGAATGCCCTGTTTTTTTAAATATTCATAGCCTTCTGTATGCGTTTCAAATGAGATTCCTCTTGCATCCTGAATATTAAAAATAAACATGGACAGTCCGCGTTCCTTTGTCACTGCGGTATCTAACTGACGCAGTGTGCCTGCTGCACAGTTTCTTGGATTTGCAAACAGCTTTTTGCCGAGCAGTTCCTGTTTTTCGTTGACCTTCTCAAAATCAGCCTCTGTCATATAGACTTCGCCACGGATTTCGAGATATTCCGGCTTATCTTTTAACTTCTTTTTGACATCACGGATCACTTTTGCATTTGCCGTAACATCTTCCCCATATTGGATGCCGTCTCCTCTGGTCTCTGCTAACTTCAACTCGCCGTATTCGTAACGCAAAGAAAGAGACAGTCCGTCTATCTTGTATTCAACCACAAATTCAGGATCATCTAACTGCTTTTTCATTTCTGCAACAAAATTCTCTACCTCTCCCCTGTCAAAAACATCCTGAAGGCTCAACATCGGTACGTTATGCTCTACTAAGACACCCGCCTCACGTTTTGCACTTCCTCCGACCTTTTGTGTCGGGGAATCCGGAGTGACATATTCCGGGTGTTCTTTTTCTAAACGTTTTAACTCGTTCATTTTCTGATCGTATTCGTAATCGGTAATCTCCGGATCATCCTGATTATAATAGCGTTCGATATGATACTCAATTTCCTTGCGTAACGCTTCTATTTTTTCCTGAATTTCCATCCTATTCCTCTTTCCCACTCTCTGATAGCAGTGCCAATAATCCTTCCCATTCCTGATGTGTAAGATCACGGTATTTTCCCACCGGAAGATCTCCTAATTTAATATTCATGATCCTGACACGGACCAGTTTGACCACCCGATAGTCAAAATATTCACACATTCTGCGGATCTGCCGGTTCAGTCCCTGCGTCAGCACAACACGGAATTTTCTCTTATCTAACTTTTCTACCTTACACTTTCTCGTGATCGTATCGAGGATGGGTACACCTCCTGCCATTCCACGTAAAAACTCATCCGTAACCGGGCGGTTTACCGTTACGATATATTCTTTCTCATGAAAATTTCTTGCTCTTAGAATCTCGTTTCCAAGCTCTCCATCATTGGTAAGAAGGATCAATCCCTCGGAATCCTTGTCTAATCTTCCTACCGGATAGATACGTTTCGGGTAATGAAGATAATCAATAATATTGTTCTTTTCTCTCTTCTCTGCCGTACATACAATTCCTTTTGGTTTATGAAAAGCCAGTAAAATCTTCTCATCCTCTCTCTGTACTTCCCTGCCGTCCACAAGAACCTTCTGTCCCGGAAGGATCTGATCACCAAGTACTGCTACCTTTCCGTCAATAGTCACTCTTCCTTCTTCCACAAGACGGTCTGCTCCTCTTCTTGAACACACTCCTGCTTCACTTAAAAACTTATTGATCCTGATAAATTCCGTTTCCATTCCTATCCTTTCAAAAATGCGGAGACCTAAGCCTCCGCATTTCTTCCTACTGTAATAATTCTGTCTTTATGTAACCGATGGTATCTTTATAATTTACCTTCGTCCATCCTTCCGCATAACTCATAACAACCGTAACCTTGTCACCGGCATATCCTACTGCTACCTTCGTGGAAGTCTCGCTCATGGACTCACGGATATTGATCGTGCCATTTAAGGTAACGGTAGAACCCTCTGACAGGGAAGGTGCTGATGTATCCTGCTGTGGAACTTCTGTAGACAGATACTCGCTCTTGACATAACCGGTTACACCATTATGCTCTACGGCACTCCAGTCGCCTTCTGTTCCGGTCCGCTTCAACTCTGTTCCGAACTCTAACATCTCTACGACATTTCCATCGGTACTTGCAGCATCACGGATATTGACCTTTGTGGTTACATATACAGTCTCGGCTGCCGGCTGCTCTGCCTGTTGTTGCTCTTCCTGCTTGTTATCCTCTTTTTTCTGATCGTCTTTCTTGTCAGATTTCTTTTTACTGTCTTTTTTATTCTCAGATTTTTTCTTTTCTTCGGATTTCTTTTTGCTGTCTTTCTTATCGTCCTTCTTCTTTTGTTCTTCCTCTTTTTTCTTCTTCTCTTCGTCTTTCTTCTTTTGTTCTTCTTCCTGTTTCTTCTTTTCTTCGTCCTTCTTCTTTTGCTCTTCTTCTTTCTTCTTCTGTTCTTCCTCCTGTGCCTTCTTATAATTGTTCAGCCACTTTGGAATTACCTTATCATTCAGCTTATTAACGTATTTTTCTAAGTCTTTATCCGATTTGATCGCTTTGCTGCTTTTTTTCTCAATATCGTTTGCTAACTTTACAAAGTCATCCTGCTCTTCATACTTGTCAATAAATTCTGAAACGCTCGAATCAACGTCTTTTTCATTCGTTGCGATATAATTGAATGTACTGTAGAGATTGTCAATATACAGATTTCCCTTGTCATCCGTTCTTACATAAAAAGTCTCCAAAGACGGGATCGTTGTCTTGATCTTCGGGAACTTCATATCCATTGTTACGGATACGATATAGGAATCTTTATCTAATCCCTCTTTTGTATAGCACTTGATGTTCTTATATTTCTCTACGCGTTCGCTGAACATCTTGATATAACTCTGCTCTAATTTCGAGATTGGAGTTGCAATCTCTTTCATCTTATCTACATTACCTTCTGCATAGTATTTGTAATAATTCTTCATCAGTTTGGTAACGGCTTCATTTTCATCTACCTGATAATCCTCTTTCAGCACTTTTTCTGCTCTGGCTTTCGGATCAGCAGATGATGTACCTTTGTTATTGACTAACATAACGATACCGATCAAGATCACGACTAACATGCCTGCCATGATCAGATATCGTCCGTTTTTATGCAAAAATTCCTGTGTTTTTTCTTTATCTATGCTATTTTTATCTGTGCCATTCCCATCTATGTTATTTTTGTTACTTCCATCCTCAGTACTCATAAAAACCTCCTATACCGCTGCTTGTCCTCAGTTATTCTTTACTCTGTAGGACATTGCGAAAACAAACGATCTCCTATAGAGTAAAAAATGCATCTAGCGGGAGTCGAACCCACATTACTGGAATCGGAGTCCAGCGTTCTATCCATTAGACTATAGATGCAAACTTTACATAGCAAAACTTATCATATCATACTCATAGGAAAAAATCAAAGAAAAAAGTGTGAAAAACAATTTTTTCACACTTTTTTTATACTTCTAGGCTAACGCTTCCTCAAACTGGGAATTGTATAAATCCGCATAGAATCCCTGCTGTTCTAGGAGTTCTTTATGGGTTCCCTGCTCAATAATATCTCCGTCTTTCATGACTAAAATTAAATCTGCATCTTTGATCGTAGAAAGTCTGTGCGCAATGACAAAGCTGGTTCTTCCTTTCATCAGATTGTTCATTGCTTTCTGTATTCTTGCCTCAGTTCTCGTATCGACGGAACTTGTTGCTTCATCAAGGATCAGTATCCTGTTATCTGCTAAAATGGCTCTCGCGATCGTCAAAAGCTGCTTCTGTCCCTGTGAAACATTGCTTGCTTCCTCGTTCAATTCCATCTGATAGCCGCCCGGCAGTGTGGAGATAAAGTGGTGGGCATGTGCTGCTTTCGCTGCCTCAATGACCTCTTCATCGGTTGCATCCAGTCTTCCGTAACGGATATTTTCCATGATCGTTCCTTTGAACAGCCAGGTGTCCTGTAAGACCATTCCAAAGTTCTCGCGAAGCTCACTGCGGTTGAAATCCCGAATATCATAGCCATCAACTTTGATCGCACCTTCGTTGACATCATAAAAACGCATCAACAGTTTGACCATCGTCGTCTTACCTGCACCGGTCGGCCCTACGATCGCTACCGTCTGTCCCGGAGAGATCTGACTGTTAAAATCATGGATGATGATCTTATCTTCATCGTAACCGAATTTTACATGCTCAAACGTTACACTTCCCTGAAGATTCTCATCATGCACCGGATTCTCGGCAAACTGGTCTTCCTCTTCCTCTTCTAAGAATTCAAATACACGCTCTGTTGCCGCTGCCATGGACTGAAGCATATTCGATACCTGTGCCACCTGTGTGATCGGCTGGGTAAAACTTCTGACATACTGGATAAATGCCTGAATATCTCCGACCTCGATCGTTCCTTTGATCGCTAACATACTTCCGCTGATTGCTACTGCAACATAACCGAGATTTCCGACAAACATCATGATTGGCTGCATCATACCTGAGAAAAACTGTGATTTCCAGGCTGACTGATAGAGCACGTCATTATCTTCCTCAAAGGTCTTTTTTACTACCTCTTCACGATTAAATACTTTGATAACATTCTGTCCGCTGAACACTTCTTCAACCTGTCCGTTGATCTTTCCAAGGTATTCCTGCTGGGTAAAGAAATACTTCTGTGAGTGTTTGATGACCAGACTGATCAAAAGTGCGGAGATCGGGAGGATCACAAATGCGATCAATGTCATCAACGGACTGATCGTAAGCATCATGATCAACACTCCGATAATAGTCGTCACGGATGTGATCAATATCGTCACACTCTGGTTCAGACTCTGTCCTAACGTATCGACATCATTGGTAATACGCGATAGCACTTCTCCTACTGTCCGTGATTCAAAATACTTCATCGGCATCCGGTCGATCTTCTCCGATATCTCTTTTCGGAAACGGAAACAGAGCTTTTGTGTCACTCCGGTCATGATCCATCCCTGGATAAAGGAAAAGACTGCACTGACTAAATACATCGTCAGCAGGATCAACAGGATTTTTCCGATCTTGTCAAAATCAATACCACCGGTGCCTTTGATCTTTGCTACTAAGCCGTTAAACAGTTCTGTTGTCGCCTTACTTAAGATTTTCGGTCCAATGATACTAAAGATCGTACTGCCGATCGCAAATACAATGACCGTTGCTACAGCAAACTTATACTTTCCGATATAAGTCATCAGCTTTTTCATCGTTCTCTTAAAATCTTTTGCTTTTTCACCCGGTGCCATTCCACCATGCGGTCCTCTTGGTCCATGTCTTCTTGTATTCTGCTCTGCCATTAACGGACACCTCCTTTCAGTTCTGCTTCAGAAAGCTGGGAGCTTGCAATCTCCTGATAGGTCTCGCATCCTGCTAACAGCTCCTCATGTGTTCCGATACCGGCAATTCTGCCTTCTTCTAATACAATGATCTTATCTGCATGTAAGATCGTACTGATCCTCTGTGCCACGATCAAAACGGTTGCATCTTTTACTCTTTCATTCAGCTTCTTTCTAAGTGCCACATCGGTCTTATAATCCAATGCGGAAAAACTGTCATCAAATAAGAAGATTTTCGGATTCTTTGCAATCGCTCTTGCAATGGACAGTCTCTGCTTCTGTCCACCGGAGACATTCGTTCCGCCCTGTGCGATCGGACTGTTATATTTTTCTTCTTTTTCCTCAATAAAATCTACTGCCTGTGCAATATCTGCTGCTTCTTTCATCATCTCATCACTGACCTGATCTCCTGCGAATTTCAGGTTAGATGCGATCGTTCCGGAAAAGAGCACTCCCTTTTGCGGCACATATCCGATCAGACTTCTTAATTTCTCCTGTGACATTTCCCGGACATCGATTCCATCTATCGTAATGCTTCCGGATGTTACATCATAAAAACGCGGGATCAGATTTAATAATGTGGTCTTTCCACATCCGGTACTTCCGATGATCGCAGTTGTTTCCCCCGGTCTTGCCGTAAAGGAAATATCACTCAGTGCCTCTTCTTTTGCACCATCATAGGCAAACCCTACATCGTGAAACTCTAATACACCACTAAAGTCTTCTTCATCACCCTTTGTCTGCTCTGCATCATGGATGCTTGGTTCCGTATCTAATACTTCTTCTATACGGGTTGCTGCCACGCCTGCTCTTGGCAGCATAATGGATACCATCGTCAACATTAAAAATGCCATGACGATCTGCATCGTATAGGTAATAAATGCGATCATGTCACCAACCTGAAGGTTTCCAAGGTCTACTCCTTTTGCCCCAAACCACACAATCGCTACCGTAATGGCATTCATGATCAGCATCATCGTCGGCATCATAAAGGTCATAACACGGTTTGTAAACAACTGTGTCTGCATCAGATCACGATTTGCTTTCTCAAACCGTTTTTCCTCAAATTTTTCACGACTGAATGCACGAATAACCGGAATACCGGTCAATATCTCTCTTGAAACCAGATTCATACGGTCCACAAGGGTCTGCATCTGTTTGAACTTCGGCATTGCCACTACGACTAAAATTCCTACCAGAACAAAAATAGCAACGACTGCAACCACAATAATCCAACCCATTCCGGTCTTTGTATTGACTACTTTTAAGATTCCTCCGATACCAATGATCGGTGCATACAGTACCATTCTTAGCAATATCGTAGAAACCATCTGTATCTGCTGGATATCATTCGTACTTCTTGTGATCAGGGATGCCGTGGAAAATTGATCCATCTCACGGTTCGAAAAGCTCAGCACTTGTCCAAAGATCCTGGTTCGTAAATCCATACCGATCTTTGCTCCGGTCTTAGAGGAAAAATATCCTGCAAAGATTGCTGCCGCTACCATTAAAATGGACAGTCCTAACATCTTTGCCCCGGTTACCCACAGATAATGTGTCTGTATCTGATCGGTATCATAATCCATGGCTTTGTATTCGTCCTGTACATATAGGATTGCCATCTGCGAAACAATGGAATCACTCATCGTATCGTATTTTTCCCAGGTTTCTTCCTCCTGCTGCAGGATCATATCCTTGGTAATGGCTCCTGCCTTCACGCCCTGCAAAAACTGGTCAAAATCCATCTCTTTGCTGCTTTTCATGCCATTGACCATTGCCATAGGCTTTGCTAAGATATCGTCGAGTTTTTCAATATCTTCTTTTTTATCGCTCTTTCTGACATATCGCTCAGTATTCTCATCGAGCTTATATGCATCGCGGAGTGTTTTTTCATCCTTATCCTCTACAAAGAAGCAAAGTGTATCGAAACTCTCCTTTCGCATCTCCTCCATTGCTTCATGCTCAATTCCTCCCTGTTCGATTCCGACATCGACAATATCCGATGTGTAGGAAGGAAGAGACAGATCACAATATGCCTGAACAACTAAAAGCAGTATGATCATGACCACTGCTCCTTTGTGCTCTGCTAAGTATTTAAAGATCTGCTTCATGTTTTTCCTCCTGCTTTTTTCTTTTTCTGTTCTGATTCTCTTCCTGCATGATCTCCGTGTATCGGTTCATTAAATGAATCAGCTCTTTGGTACGCTCCTCCCCCAGACGTTCTATAACTCCTGTGATAAATTCCTGCATCTGCCTGCGTACCTGCTGTTCTGCTTCTTTTCCGTCAGGCGTAATGCTCACCCGCGTATTCCGTCTGTCTTTTTCATCCACTCTTCGTTCTACATACCCCTTTTCTTCCATGCTTCTTAACATTTTTGAGACTGCCGGAGCCGTGATCCTCAGGCGCTTGGCAATATCGGATGCCAGCACACCCTGCTCACGGTTTCCGTTCTCTCTTTCAATGATCTCCAGCATGACAAACTCACTTTTGCGAAGACCTGTAAAGCAAAGATCCCGGTGCATCTTCATAAATCTATGCTGTGCCGTGATCAATTGTTCCTGAAGGTCCGCTATATACTCTTCCATGTGTATCACCTCTATTATTTAACCTAGTTATTAATTAACTATGTGAAGTATTATTTTAGCATGTTCTATCTCAATGTCAAGATTCGTTCACAGTTTCTTCACTCTTTTTTGCAATGCTCTTTTTGAAACACCTGCATCATTTCTCTTGTCAGGCTGATCTCCTCTATATCTAAGACGATCTCTTCTGCTGGCACCCACATTGCCTCCGCTAATTCGTCTTCCTGCCTGTAGATCGTAAGGTCTCCTTCTGCCTCTGCAAAAAAGCCAAACAGCAGACTCCCGGAAAATCCCCATGGCTGGCTCTTATAATACCGCAGATTCTTTACCCGTATCCCGACTTCTTCCATGACTTCCCTTTGTACCGTCTGCTCTATCGTTTCACCAAATTCTGCAAAACCGGCAATTAATGCATATTTTTTATATTCCCTGCCTGCATATTTTGTCAGGATCAGTTCATCGCCGTGGCTGACTGCCACAATGACTGCCGGATTGATCCTTGGAAACACTTCATTCCCGCATTCCGGACATTGCAGCTTTCTTTCGTTTTCATTTCTTAAGAGTTCCTTACCACATTTTCCGCAAAAATGGTTGTTTTCATACCAGGTATACAAATGATAGGCACTGACTCCCGCAAACCGCTCACGCTCAGGAAATGTTCGACGTAAACGGAACATCTTTTCATAGACATACCCCTCGATCTCTATCTTTTGCGGCGAATACAACAGATAATAAGTCTCCTCTCCAATGGAAAAAAGGTAGATGAGCGTTTCCTCATCTGCCTTATTTTTTCTCCACTCACCGTATTTAGGATATGCGATCTGCATCTCTTCGTTGATCCTACAAAGCAGTTTTCCTGCGTCAAATATCATGATCCTGCTCTCGTCTTTCGGAGGCTTTGGATGATATTCATTTTTTAACTGCTCCACTCCGATATCCTGTATCATTCCTCTTCCTCTTTTCCTGCCATTGGTATCTGCAGCCGCTCTATGATCTCGAATGCGACATCCTTTGGTGCTTTTTCATCCGTAACAATTTCGATATCTTTTGCTTTTTCATAATACGGCTGTCTTTCCTGCATCATCTGTCCAATATAGTCAGGATTCATGTTTCCATTTAAAAGCGGACGATCTTTTCCGTCTTTTACGTTTTCATAAATGGTCTGCGGGGTCGCACTCAACAAAATCACGGTGCCGCTTTTTTTCATCAGCCTCCGGTTGTTTTCCCGTAAAATAATTCCACCGCCACAGGATACGA
>OFMI01000623.1_pt1 | contig 28450 bp, 28 predicted proteins | sample 1541741 | NCBI WGS metagenome assembly OFMI01 (sample SAMN04209219, study PRJEB22552) | human gut metagenome | biome: gut; material: feces | host: Homo sapiens | place: USA: Oklahoma | reverse complement strand
GAGCGCCACCTTGCCAAGGTGGAGGTAGCGAGTTCGAGCCTCGTAAGCCGCTCCAAATCAAATTCCGCCGCTTTTTATGGCGGCGGAATTTGCATATGGTGCCGTAGCCAAGTGGTAAGGCAGAGGTCTGCAAAACCTCTATGCACCAGTTCAAATCTGGTCGGCACCTCCAGAAAAAGCCGCAGGCAGTTGCCTGCGGCTTTTTGCATGCCGAAAATCACTCGCCTGGTGAGTGGTGGAAAAAAGACTGATGCCGATAATGAAAAAGAAGAGCGCCCTTGGCCATACAGGAAGTGAGGCCAGCCAGCTGCACAAACAGGTAGGGGCGCCTGGAAAGAGCTGCTTGAGGCTGCACGGGAAGCTTCCGGAACTGAAATGCAAATGCCGAAACTGAAAATTCCAGTCACGGAGATGCTACATGGGCACAGCAGTAAAAAATAAAGAAAATAATATAGGAGTATCTTCGAAATCAGCATGAGCAGAAAAAATCAGAAGGGCAGCTAACTCTGCCGCGCTTCTAAAAAGTCCGTTTATGGGCAGGCAGCAGAACCCTCGCGGCTGGCAGAGCGTACCTGCGTGACGTGACGCGCATGCTGGTATTCTAGGGCTATAAGCATTCCCCCGGCTTTGAGAGCGCGGCGTTAAGAAACGAGGCAGGGGCGGTAATCAGCCGCCCCTGTTAAAATTTTCTTATCTTACCCGCACCATTGCCGGGGGATTTTTATTGAAAGAGAAGCAGAGGAATGCTAGATGCGGCGGCCCCGCACTGTATGTGGCCGGCAAGAAAGCTGCCGTGGCAGGTGTGCCGCCATATCTGGCATGCAAGCATATGAGGCTTTTCCCGCAGGCCGGCGGTTTAGGCGAGGTTTTTTCCAGCCCTGTAAGGGCCTATAACCGGGTTGCAGCCCATGACACATGAATTTCCATTTTTTCCATATTCTCTGCAGCACCGTTACGCAAACAGGCAGCTGCTGTTCCAACGAAAATTTTTCATCTGTGATAATCTGCTGCCGGAAGCCTGCTTCGCCTGACGCCTGGCTCCATAAAAAACGGCTTTGCCAGGAAAAGGACACCACCATGGCATGCCAGCACGCCGAAGCGAAAAGCTGCGCATATGCCGTCACATTTTCTTCTCTAGCAGACTGCTGACGCATATCAGGCTCACAAGCTGCACAAGAATAATACCGCCTACCACGAGCGCCGGAACTGTATAGCCCATACACACAAAAACCACAAGGGAAATTCCCAGCAGTGTTGTAGTAAGCATGCCGGTGATATTGCCGGCCTTTTCTTTTATTGCAATATTGCGCTCATCCAGCGCCTCCTTCTGATAGGCGCCGTCCTTCTCCCATTTTGCAAGCATACGATTTGTATTGCCCACACCGAATGCCATAGCGAACAGAAGCCCAAGGCCAATATCCACTTGGTGCGGCAGCTTCAGTAAAGCCAACGCCATCAGGGCCAGCGCAGCCGCTGCATAGGAAACATAACTGATTGTGCGTTTCATTCAAAAACTTCCTTTCATTCTTCTTCATAAATAAAAATATCTTCAATAGACATGCCGAAATAGCGCGCTATCTTGAACGCCAGTAGAATGGAGGGGTTGTACCTGCCATTTTCCAGCGAGCCTATTGTTTGCCGTGAGACGCACAGAGCATCGGCTAGTTCTTCCTGGCGAATGCCCCGCTGCCTGCGAAGCGCTTCCAAATTATTCTTCATACAGCCTTATCCTTTTTACTTCCCGTGTGCTTTTGAATGGAAAGCTCGCTTTCCATAACGGCATCATACTACTTCCTTTTCAAAATGTCAAGCATGCTTTCCATCGGTGGGTTCTTTTGTGTAAAATTTGAAAAACAATCCGGCATACCGACCAAAAGAGGCTGGATAAACTTGTAACTTCTGGCCAGATATAGTATAATATTTACTTGTGCTGGTACGCCTGTGGGAGGGCGGGGGAAACCTCACGGCACAAGAGGGAAAGTATCAAGAGAAAGAGGGAACAGGCACATGGCAGACTATTTGGCACTGGATAAAGCTGCACTGGAGGAAGAACACGCGGCGTTGCTGGCTGCATACGGGGAATATGCTGCGCGGGGGCTGAAGCTTGATATGTCGCGCGGCAAGCCTTCTGCTGAACAGCTGGATCTTTCCATGGATCTTCTTTATATGACGGACTATCATGGAGAAGGCGGGACGGATGCACGCAACTATGGCAGCCTGGAGGGGATGCCGGAGGCGCGCCGCTTTTTCGCCGAAATACTTCAGGTGCAGCCGCAGGAGGTTATTGTGGGGGGAAACTCCAGCCTGCAGATGATGTACGACCAAGTTGCCCTTGGCTGGCGCAAGGGCTTCCCCGGCGGGCAGGGGCCCTGGGGGAAAGAAGCCGCACCGAAGTTTATTTGCCCGGTGCCGGGCTATGACAGGCATTTTCGTGTTACAGAAGAATTCGGCTTTGAAATGCTGAATGTGCCCATGGGGCCGAGTGGCCCGGATATGGATATGGTAGAACGACTTGCGGCAGACAGCGCCGTAAAGGGTATTTGGTGCGTGCCGCTGTATTCCAACCCGGATGGTTACACTTACAGCGACGAGACCGTGCGGCGCCTTGCGCGCATGAAGGCTGCTGCGCCTGATTTCCGCATTTTCTGGGATAATGCCTATTGCGTGCATCATTTGACAGATTCGCACGACGCTGTGCTGAATATTCTGGACGAGTGCCGGGCGGCCGGAAATGAGAACAGGCCGCTTTTGTTCTGTTCTCTGAGCAAAGTGACATTTCCAGGTGCCAGTGTGGCTGCCATGGCTGCCAGTGAAGAGAATATTGCCCATATCGTGAAAAACATGTTCCCAATGATCATCAGCTATGACAAAATGAACCAACTGCGCCATGTGCGCTTTCTGAAGGACATGCAGGGCGTTGCAGCACACATGGAAAAACACCGCGCCATTGTGGCGCCTAAATTTGAGGCCGTGTGGCAGGCGTTTCGCGATGGCTTGGCCCCGTATGGCGATATTGCGCGCTGGACAACGCCGAACGGCGGGTATTTTATCAGCCTGTACACGCTGGAAGGGTGCGCAAAGCGTACTGTGCAGCTTTGCAAGGAGGCAGGCGTTGTCCTCACAGGGGCGGGCGCGGCATTCCCGTATGGGCGCGATGAACAGGATTCCAACATCCGCATCGCGCCCACATATCCCACATTGCCAGAGCTTCGCCTTGCCTGCGAGCTTCTATGCATTGCCGTGCGCCTTGCAAGCGTGGAAAAGCTTCTCGGGGCCTGACCAGCCGCAGGAGTGAAACATAAATTTCCGGAGGGATACCTATGAAGACAAAAGGAAGGCCCTGGCAGTTCTTTGTCGTTGCAATTCTCATCTTTTTGTTCGCATACAGCGCGTTTTTCGGCATTAAGTCTCAGTATGGCGACACGCTCAACACATGGATTAAGGGCGCGGCAGATATTCGCTTCGGCATTGACATCCGCGGCGGTGTAGACGTGACGTTTATGCCCGCAGACGGCTATGATGCCACGGATGAGCAGTTGGAGGCGGCCAAGGCTGTTGTAGAGCAGCGCCTTGTAAACCTGCAAATTACTGACAGTGAAGTATACGCAGATTCCAACAAGGACCGTATCGTGGTGCGCTTCCCGTGGAAGGAAAACGAGACGGAGTTTGACCCGGAGGCTGCCATTCAGGAGATAGGCGCCACTGCGCGGCTTACTTTCCGGGAAGGAAAAGAAACAGATAGTGAGGGAATGCCCTCCGGTATAACGGCAGAGAATATCATCCTGGAAGGGGAGGATATCAAAAGTGCCACAGCGCAGGTGGACACAAACTCTTCCAGTGCAACATATGGCGAGTATTATGTGGCGTTGGAACTGAACGATTCCGGCAAAGAAAAATTTGCCGAGGCCACCGAGCGCTTATCTGGTGAATCGCCCAAGGGCGTCATTTCCATCTGGATGGATGACACCATGATCTCCTACCCGCAGGTGCAGACGGCCATTACGGACGGCCATGCGCAGATTTCTTTGGGCGGCAGTGACGATGCCACGCGGGAGCAGGCTGTCACTCTGGCAAACCAAATTAATTCCGGCGCGCTGCCCTTTGCGCTGGAGGCGGAAAATTTCAGTACCATCAGCCCGTCTTTGGGCGCCAACTCACTGGATGCCATGGTGCTGGCCGGCGTCATTGCATTTGTGCTGGTAGCCCTGTTCATGATATTGAATTACAGGCTGCCTGGCTTTGTGGCGGCCATTGCCCTTCTGGGACAGACGGCTATGACATTGGCCTTTGTGTCCGGTTACTTTGCGGTGTTCCCCAGCTTCACGCTCACACTGCCGGGCATTGCGGGCATTATCCTTGCTATTGGTATGGGTGTGGATGCCAACGTCATTACAGCAGAGCGCATCAAAGAAGAAATCCGCGCCGGAAAGAGCATTGACGGCGCGCTGAATGCGGGCTTCCGCCGCGGGCTGAAACCCATTATTGACGGCAATGTCACAGTTGTCATTGTGGCTGTGATGCTGATGGGCGCCTTCGGCCCCACAGACGGCATATTTGCCAAGCTGCTGCGCCCTGTGTTTTTCGCCTTTGGCGCTTCTACCGCGGGCACTATCTATTCCTTTGGCTACACGCTTCTGGTAGGTGTGCTGCTGAATTTTGTGTTTGGTGTTGGCTGCACACGCGTGATGCTTCGCGGTATATCAAAGCTCAAATGCATGCGCAGCGCGGTTTTGTACGGCGGCCTCAGGCCTCAGGCGCAGCCAAGGCAGGCAAAAACCTGGAACATCGTAGGGGCGCGCAAAAAATTCTTTGCATTTTCGCTGTGCCTTGTGCTGTTCATTGCAATTTTCAGCGCCGTATTCGGCGTGAAAATGGATATCCAGTTCAAGGGCGGCGCCATGATATCGTACAGCTACGAGGGCGAGGTGCCTGTGGCGGATGTGACAAAAGAGGCCAAGGCCGCCTTGGGCAGTGATGTGACGGTGCAGACGGGTTCTTCTCTTGCTACAGAAGGGCAGACGCTGACGATATCTATGCCCGGCAGCGAGACGATGAGCGCTGAAACAGTAGAAGCACTGACGGCAGCCCTGCAGGAGAATCACCCGGATAACAGCTTCCAGCAGCTTTCTATCACCAATGTTGACCCCACCCTGGGCGGTGAATTTTTTGCCAAAAGCATCGTGGCTATTCTGGCCGCGGCTGTGCTTATCCTCATTTATATTGCAATCCGCTTCAAGAACATCGGTGGGCTGCGCGGCGCTGTGACAGGCATTGTTGCTCTGTTGAACGACATGGTAGTGATTTTCGGCATTTTTGTAGTGCTGCGCATTCCCCTGAACGGGAACTTTATTGCGGCCATGCTCGTTATTCTGGGATATTCTATCAACGATACGGTTGTTATCTATGACCGCATCCGCGAAAACGAATCTCTGCTGGGCAAAAAGCATGCAGATTTCGCCCAGCTTGTGAACGGTGGTATCAACCAAAGCCTGAGGCGTACCATCAATACCACACTTACCACGCTGCTGGCGCTGGGAACGGTGTGTGTAGTGAGTGTCGTCTTTGGTTTAGACAGTATTTTCACATTCTCATTCCCGCTGATTATCGGCATGATTTCAGGTGTATACAGCTCTGTGTGCATTGCCGGGCCGCTTTGGGTGGCGTGGGAAAAACGCGTCGGTGTAAAAGCCAGAAAAAGATAATACAGATAAAAGAGGGCTTCGGGAGCATTTTCGAGGCCCTTTTTCTGTAATATTTCCAGAAAAGATAGTTTAAGAGATGCTTTATATCTTGTATCGGCTGACGGAGCAGGGGCGATAGCTCAGCCTTTTTCAGCATGTGCAGTACAAGCGCCAGCATACTGCTAAACAACCAATAGAACAAAACAGCGGCCAAAGCAGCGGGAACAATGTTTTTGTTGTGAAAAATTACAATATTTTCTATAAAAAACAATATGGTTCGGTCGAAATATACGAATATAATTTCATCACTTTACTTTGATAAAATAATAAAGTATAATGCATTCATACGTTGAACCAGCAAATGAAAACGAGGGGGAAATAAATGATGAAAAAGTTGTTGGCAGGCATTATAAGTGCTCTAACTCTGTGCGCAGCGCTGGCTGGCTGCGGCGGCCAGCCAGCACAGACAGACGACCTTGCATATATTCAGGAAAAGGGCACGCTGAAAATTGGCATCACGTTGTTTCAGCCGATGAATTATTATGATGAAAGCGAACCGGATAAACTGGTGGGGTTCGATACAGAGCTGGCTGAAGCCGTGTGCGAAAAGCTGGGCGTCACACCGGAATTTGTGGTGATAGACTGGGACCAGAAGGTTATTGAGCTGCAGAGCAAAAATATCGACTGCATCTGGAACGGCATGACGATTCTGGATGAATTGAAAGAAAATATTGATTTCAGCATGCCATACAGCGGAAACATGCAGGTGTGTGTGGTAAGCAAAGACAATGCACAAACATTCCAAAGCACCACAGATATGGCAGATGCAAAAATTGCAGTAGAAGCGGAAAGCGCAGGGCAGAAGGCCGTTGAGGGAGATGAAAGCCTCAGCCAGGCAGAGCTGATTTCCGTAGGCGCGCAAAGCGATGCCCTGATGGAAGTGAAGGCCGGCACGGCCGATGTTGCTGTAATAGACGCAGTTATGGCCTATGCCTCTGTAGGTGAAGGCACCAGCTACAGCGATTTGGCCGTTGTGGATGGCATTGAGCTTGGGAAGGAAGAGTATGGTATTGGCTTCCGCAAGGGCTCTAATGTGGTGGATGAGGTAAACAAAGCCCTTCAGGAGCTGACGGAAGAAGGTATTGTGGAAGAGCTTCAGGCCAAGTATCCTTCTGTGCTTGTCACACTGGGAAAAGACGAGTAAGCCTTGCTTTTCTATACGAGTGTCATTTTGCCTGTGCATAGCTTATAACTAGGAGAATTTGAAAACTATGTCTTTCGCTGTCGTTACCATGAAGCTGCTGGAAGGCTTCGGCACCACTTGCCTGATTTTCTTCGTCACTCTGGCAGCCTCCCTTCCGCTTGGGCTCATCGTGTGCTTTGGCTCCATGAGCCGCTTTAGGCCCTTGCGCTGGCTGACGCGCGCTTTCATCTGGGTAATACGGGGAACGCCGCTGATGCTGCAAATCATTATTGTATTTTATGTGCCCGGCCTTGCCTTCGGTATGCCGGTACAGAGCCGCATGGCTGCTGTTCTGGCCGCATTTATCATCAACTATGCAGCGTATTTTTCCGAGATATACCGCGGAGGCATTGAAAGCATCCCCAAAGGCCAGTATGAGGCCGGGCAGGTGCTTGGCATGACAGACAGGCAGATATTTTTCCGTGTGGTTCTGCTGCAGGTAATAAAGCGCATTGTGCCGCCCATGGGCAACGAGATTATCACACTTGTAAAGGATACCTCGCTGGCACGCGTTATTGCCGTGGGTGAACTCATACGGGCCGCGCAGGACATCGTGAAGCAGTACGCACTGCTTTGGCCGCTGTTTTATACGGGTGTGTTTTATTTACTGTTCAGCGGCCTGCTGACGCTTGCGCTGCGCGCACTGGAAAAGAAACTGGACTATTATAAGGGGTAAGCTATGGCGGTATTGGAAGTACGGGAACTGAAAAAAAGCTATGGCGGCCAGGAGGTGCTGCGCGGGGTAAGCTTTTGCCTTGAAAAGGGCGAGGTGCTTTCCATCATCGGCTCCTCCGGAAGCGGCAAGACAACGCTTCTCCGCTGCCTGAATTTTCTGGAAACGCCGCAGAGCGGCGCTATCTCGGTCAATGGCGAGGTGCTGTTTGATGCTTCGCAGCCGGAAAAATACAGCCCTGAGGCTATCCGTCAAAAACGGCTGCATTTTGGCCTTGTGTTTCAATCGTTCAACCTGTTTCCACAGTATACAGTGCTGCAGAATATCACACTGGCGCCGAACCTTCGTACGAGGGAACAGGCCAAGCAGCGGGGAGATAAGGCAAGCCCTCGCCAGTTTGGCAGAAACGAAGAAAAGGCGCTGGAGCTTTTGGAAAAAGTGGGGCTTTCTGATAAAAAAGACAGCTACCCCTGCCAGCTTTCAGGAGGCCAGCAGCAGCGTGTGGCGATTGCACGCGCCCTGGCGCTGGAGCCGGATGTGCTGTGCTTCGATGAGCCCACCAGCGCGCTGGACCCTGAGTTGACGGGTGAAGTGCTGCGGGTGATACGCGCGCTGAAAAGCGGTGAGACTACTATGATCGTGGTGACACACGAAATGGAGTTTGCAAAGCATGTTTCAGATAAGGTTATTTTTATGGCAGACGGGCTTGTAGAGGCAAGCGGCACGCCGGAACAATTATTTGGAAAAACGCAGAACGCCCGGCTGTGCGCCTTCCTGCAAACTGTGCAGAAGCCTTAAATCGCTATGCACTGCCGGGCATTTTCGAACGGGGCTTTTGCGGCCGGTCGGCTTTTACAAGGCTGGCCGGCTATTCTTATTTTTGGATAGTGAAAAAGAATTCCTCTTTTCGGCATATGCCATAGTATTTCGCTAAATATTGTGTTATACTAAATCTGATTTTACAGCGGAGGAGTGTGGGAAGGATGCATTGCCTGGTCATAAGCCCCGGCGAAAAAATCGGCCCGCTTGAGCTGGGAATGACGCCCAAGCAGATATGGAATGCGCTTTCCTGCCTGTGCGCGGAATGGGGCTTTTCTATTTCAGACACCCACATTGATGAAACCTGGGAGAAGGGCACCGGCAAGCTTTGCTGCCGCTACTTGAATCAAAAATTCTTTTTTATTGTATGGTACCGTCAAAGCCGGGCCATAGAAATTGCGGTAGACCTTCTGCTGCGGGAACAGCTTCTCGTACTGCTCTACGGTATGGATATTTTTCAAACTGAAGCAGAAAAGGTGCTGGCGGCCTTGAAGCAGGTGGAGCCCTGCCTCTGTGATGCCGGGGATGAACAGCTTGGCACCAATTATGAATTCAGCAGCCTTGGCCTGCGCCTTTGGCGGGAAAGAGCCTTTCACAGAAAGCTTCTTTTAGATAAGGCGTATAGAGAAGAAATGGCTCTGGTGCTTGAAGAAGAGTATCAGTATCTTTATTTTCAAATCGTTGCTGTTATGGAAAAAGCATGAGCGAACAAGGGAGTTTTTATGCCGAAGGATAAATTTAAAACCGTATATGTCTGCACAAACTGCGGCGAAACATCGCCCCGCTGGATGGGACGATGCCCTTCCTGCGGGGCGTGGAACACGATGGCGGAGGATGTAGTGCGTGAAGAAAAGCCTGCCAGAGCTTCCGCCGGGGGAAAAGGAGCTGTGCGCGGTATAAGCTCCGGCAGCCTTATTACAGCGCACACTTTAAGTGAAATAAGTGCAACCGAAGAAAAAAGCCGTATTATCACCGGCATCAGTGAACTGGACCGTGTGCTGGGCGGCGGCATTGTGCTGGGCAGTGTCGTCCTTCTGGGCGGCGAGCCGGGCGCGGGCAAATCTACCTTGCTTTTACAGCTTTGCGGGGCCATCAGCAAAGCGGTAAGCGTGCTGTATATCACTGGCGAGGAATCTACCCGTCAAATCAAGCTGCGGGCTTTGCGCTTGGAGGTACCGCAGGACGGCATCCGCCTGGCGGCAGAAACAGAGATAGACGACATCTGCGTATTGATAGAGCAGGAGAAGCCCGGCCTTGTGGTGATAGACTCCATTCAGACGATGCATTGCGGCGATATCTCTTCTTCTGCAGGCAGCGTTTCTCAGGTGAAAGAGTGCACCTCGCGCCTTCTGGCCGTAGCGAAAAACCATGAGATACCCACGTTTATTGTGGGACATGTCAACAAAGACGGCGCTATTGCAGGCCCTAAGGTAATGGAACACATTGTGGATACCGTGCTGTATTTTGAAGGCGATAAAATGCTTCCATACCGTATCCTGCGCGCTGCCAAAAACCGTTATGGTTCCACCAACGAGATCGGTATGTTCGATATGACGGGCAAGGGCCTGAAGGTGGTGGAAAACCCCTCCAAGCTGTTGCTGGAAGGGCGGCCCGTGGGCGTTTCAGGCAACTGTGTGGCATGTACGCTGGAGGGCTCACGTCCCATTTTGTCCGAGATACAGGCGCTTGTGAGCAAAACTGCCTTCGGCACGCCGCGCCGTGCAGCTTCCGGGTTCGATTTTAACCGCACAAATCTGCTGCTGGCTGTGCTGGAAAAGCGCGCCGGGTATTTTCTGGGCAATTTGGACGTGTATCTGAACATCGTGGGCGGGCTGCAGCTGGACGAGACGGCCTGTGACCTCTCTGTATGCATGGCAGTCGTCTCCAGTATGCTGGACAGGCCTGTGCCGGATGATATGGTAGCGATAGGGGAGGTAGGCCTCGGCGGGGAAGTGCGCAGTGTATCGAATTTGGAACTGCGCCTGCGCGAGGCACGGCGTCTGGGCTTTGTGCGCGCTGTGGTGCCGAAATATGCGCTGAAACAGATAGAGGCGCAGGAATTCTCTGATATGGAGCTTCTGGGCGTGACATATGTGCGCCAGGCGGTGCAGCTTTTGTGAGCTTCTAAACAGATTGCCCGACAAAGGTGCAGTGCGGACAACGGAAATTATTCAATTATTGATTATCTGGTTGCCTTTTCAGTTTGCTTTGTGCCGGTATGGAACTTTTTTCGCCGCAGATGTTGCACTTTTTGAAGAATTTTTTTGCCTTTGTGTTGTACCTTTTCTTTAAGTTTATTGATAAGCCAGCAATCTTTTCAGCGTTCAGTATACTTTGATAAAAATGTGCCGGTTATAATTTCGTTATTGGTATTTATCTTTCTCGGAATGTTTTGACGAATACTGTTCTGGCATTTACCAGCCGGAGCAGCTTCCCAAAGACCATGGACAGGGGATGGACAGGAGTCCGTACACAGAATTGAAATCTGTCGTATAGTTTAGTAGTAGCTTTTTCCTGTTCCGGGCAGCGGCACAATTTCGCTAAATCAAAATTTAGCGAAATATAGGGAGGCCTTTGTGGAAAAAACGGCTGCAATATACCAGCTGCTTAAAAATTTGGAGTGTCATAAAGTAATCTGCATCTAAGAACAACTACTAGGCAGCATATAAGATATAGGAAAAATAAACAATTCAGCGGTGCTTGCACAGGCCGCCGCCCACCAGATTAAACTATGTTTGCTCATAGCTCCTTTAGCTATATTGGGATGCTGTCAGAAAACATTATTCATTTGTTGCCGGGCTTTTGCCTATGCTAAGAAAGAATTAAACGTGCAGACAGCTACGTTCCAGGTATTATCTCAAATAACCTGTAAACAGGTTTATATTGCCTTTCAAAATTAAGAACCCAGGAAAACCCGGCAAGCGGCCATATTTTTATTTAAGCGGCGCAGGCTAGAATTATCTGTATAACTTATAGAAATTTCAGCTTTGAAGCATCTGAAAATTTTTCTTAAGGAATTCAGAGCAGATAGGCTGTTAATATTTTAACAAAAATATAATTAAATAAGAAATCTGTTTAAGCACGGATAACTTTGGCAAGCGGTTTCACAGCAAAATTTAAAGCATGCAAACTATTAATAAAACTTATTTACTATGCGGCAGAACTTCGTATAACTAACCCCGTGTATGCTGTATTCATCACAATGAAGGATGCACCGCTCAAGCTCCCCTGTTCCCTGTTTATATTTTTATCTTTGTGAAAAGGCATTTTCCGAGCTTGTGCTCATTGGCAGTAATGAGAGAGGCAAAAGAGTATGGCGATGCGACGGACATCTAAGCCATGGCCAATAGTAATATTCTTGACAGAGGGCAGCCAATGAACTGGTCCAAACACCACTCCCACACAGGTATCTGTTTCTGTGTGGAGCGCACGGCCAATCTCTGCCGCAGTTTGCGCTGCATATCCGTCACCGCTACGGCATGGATATAGTTATATTTCAGGCGGAACAAAGATAGCATATCAAGGTACATCAGAAATGACAGAAGCCGTGCAGTAAAATTTGTTCGAAGGCAAAATATGAAGTGGAGGGTTCTCCTGCTATGAGCACTTATATTGATGCGCGGCGGCCAAGCCATCACGGTGATTATCAAGATTGTCCCGCACTGGCAGTGCGGTATCTGTACGACAGTGAAACCATCCGCGGGCTTTCGCCGCGCACAGTGAATGGATATTATATTGATTTGCGGACATTTTTCCGCTTCTTAAAGCTGCAGCGCGGCATGGTGCCGCAAGACACGCCTCTGGAAAAGATTGATGTGCGTGACATTGAACTGGATACAATTGAAAGCGTCACCAGCACGGAAATTTATGAATTTTTGCACTATGTCACGCGTGAGCGGGCCAACTCCCCTGCCGCCCGTGCCAGAAAGCTTTCCAGCCTAAAAGGGTTTTATAAATACCTTTGCACCAAAATGAAACTCATTCGGGCAAACCCAACGGATGATGTAGGTATTCCTGCGCAGAAAAAACGTTTGCCGAAATATTTATCCTTAAAAGAAGGTACAGAGCTTCTGCAAAGTGTGCAGAGCGATTTTTATGAGCGCGATTACTGCATGATAACTCTGTTTTTGAATTGCGGCATGCGTCTTTCTGAACTGGTGAATATCAATATCACGGATATTCAGGATGACGGCACAATCCGTATCATTGGCAAGGGCGATAAAGAACGCCTTGTCTACTTGAATGATGCCTGCGTGAAAGCACTGGCGAGGCTGTGTGAAGAACGGCGCAGGCTTCCCAATTTACAGGATAAAAATGCGCTGTTTGTCTCCAGAAAAACCGGAAAACGCCTTTCGGCGCGTCGCATACAGCAAATTGTGGAAAGCTGCCTGCGCGCAGCGGGGCTTTCCGGGAAGGGATATTCCACACATAAACTGCGCCATACGGCGGCCACAATGATGTATCAGGAGGGGCATGTAGACATGCTGGCGCTGAAAGAGATTTTGGGTCACGCACACGTGTCTACCACTGAAATTTATACGCATTTGGGTTCTGCTCAGTTAAAGGAGGCTGCCAAGGCCTCCCCTTTTGCCAAGATGGATTTTGAGCGCCCGTCTGCCCCGCACTCGAAAAGCGGAGAAATGACGGAAAAAGCAGACGATATCGACACAAAAAAATAAAAAAGAAACGGGCTGCCGGGCAGCAGTTCTGAATACGGGTACGCTGCCTCATTCCTGATTGCAGCTTGATGCCCAGCCGTAAAAGCATTCGGCTTTTTTGTGGTGTGGTGCCGGCTGCAACCTGCTCATAAATAAAAGAGGGAACGCCAGCATTTACGCCGATAGCCCCTCTTCTTGTGTATAATTATGTGTGCTGCCTTTTTTGCTTTGCCTGGCGCGGAACCTTTCCGGCTCATTCCGCAAAAAATACGGGACAGAATACACTGCACAGTGCACCAGCCAGCAGGGCTGCCGCAATACAGGCGATGCTGGCTGCCATATACGCATGAAGCGCACGGGTGCCTGTTTTTGTGCAAATGTCTTTTGCAAGAAATTGCGCGGCAAATAAGGATGTGCTGGTTTGCAATGCGCATCGTGCAGCCAGAACAAAGAATACAAAACGAATACATTCAGGAAGAAGAAAGAGCACAGCACTGGCAAACACGCCCTTTGCGCCCATCTGCCCATACAGCACGGCGTTCATTGCGCCGAAGGCTCCGCCTTCTACAAGCAGCAGCCCTGTCACGCACGGTGCGCCAAAGCAGGAAAACGCAAACAGAAGCAGAAGCGCAAGGCATAAAAAAGAAGAAAACAGTGAAGACGAAACCACCTGCCAGAATGTGCCTGTACATCTGGCGCGCAACAGTGCAGACGCATAATATGAGATAAACCCATCTTCCTGCCCGCCGGCAGCAGCGGAAACCAGCCAAGCGCCCAGCATCATGCCGCCTGCCAGGCACAAGGCTAACAGTGCATTGACGCGGCCTTTCCCGGAAGAAAAGCGCATTGGCATTCCCAAATGCTTGATTTTGCGGCCGGGAAGAAATGCTGTGCGGCGGCCGCTGTAAAAAGAGAACCGATGTATCATCATACACACATCCTTTTCTTTTCAAATCAAAGCCAGCATTAGCGTATCATGTCCCACCCTCATACCGCCGGGCTTTGCTGCAGAAGAAAATCAAGGCGCTGAGCGAGCACCTCGCGCAGCGGCGCATTTCATGCTCTGTGCTGAAGTGACAGGTTTTTTCTTATTTTTTATGGCTTTCTCTCCATAGAATGCCGGTATAGCCGCCTACCCCGCCGCACAGCAGGATACTGCCCGCCTTGATAGCGGTGAAGGTGGAAAAAGCAGGCTGGCCCTGTGCGGCGGAAAAGACACCTACAGCCAACACCGCAATGCCTGCAAACAACAGGCCGCACAACATTCCGTTTTTACCATGCAAAAGACTGGTGACGGCGCTTCCAGCCAATACGCTCAGGCACAATGCCCCTGTGCCAAGGGGGACGGTCATTTCTAATGGAATATCTATCCGGCACAAAAGCGCCGCGCTAGCACATAAAAGTGCGGCCAGAACAGCAGCACAGGCTGCTGCACCTGCAATCATATGCCCCAAAAGCAGGCTGGATTTCTTTTGCGCATGAATCATTGTTGATTTTTTTGCCTTTATCAAAACAAACACCCCCGCACATACCTCTATAACACAAAGGTACGCGCGGGGGCGCTGGTTTATGAATGAAAAATGGCAGATGCCAGGACTGTTGAGTGCAAAAACACCTGCCTCTCTTTTGAAAGGCAGGCATTTTTTTGTTTGTTTTTTCTTTGTGCAGGCCTTGCGAAAAAGATCAGGCTTCCTTTTCGCCTGCATTATCCAACTGCAGCTTTTCCACTTCCTGAATTGCCCAGCGTTTGAAACGCATTTTGACGCGGTCCGAACCTGTCTCGAGTACGAAAGTATCCTCTTTGATGCTGGCCACACGGCCCACGATGCCGCCGATCGTGGTGACGCCGTCACCGACCTCGATGGAATTACGCATGGCCGCAGCCTGCTTTTCCTTCTTGTTCTGAGGGCGGATAATGAGGAAATACATAATAACAAATACACCAAGCAAAGGAATAAGCATGGTTAAGGTAGACATTGCGCTAGACTCCATAGTAAAACGATTCCTCCTATCAAGATTTGAACGTCATGATACAGTATACCGAAAATACGCGGTTCTTTCAAGGGGCTTTTCAGAAATTTTGCATTTCATATGCGGGTATCCAGCAGCTGCACATATTGCTTGTAAAACGCCTCAAAGCGGCCTTCGTCCAGTGCAGCGCGTATTTTTTCCATTAAAGTGTTGTAAAAATACAGGTTATGCATCACGGCAAGGCGCATGCCAAGCATCTCGTCTGCTTTGAACAGATGGCGGAGGTATGCCTTAGAGAAATTCCGGCAGCATTCACAGCCGCAGGCATCATCCAGAGGGCTTTCGTCCAGTTCATATTTGGCATTTTTAATATTGACGATGCCTTTCCAGGTAAAAAGATGGCCATGGCGCGCATTACGGCTCGGCATCACGCAATCGAACAGGTCCACACCACGGTGCACAGCCTCAAGAATATTCCCCGGCGTGCCAACACCCATCAGATACCGTATCTTATCTTTGGGCATATATTCTTCTACCACGCTGATTACACGGTACATCTCTTCTTTTGGCTCGCCTACCGCCAGGCCCCCGATGGCGTAACCGTCCAAATCCAGCTCCCGTATCTGTTTCATATGCTCAATACGTAAATCGTCGTAACAGCAGCCCTGGTTGATGCCGAACAGCATTTGCTGCGGGTTCACCGCGGCTCCCTCCTGCTTGAGGCGGGCAAGCGCTGCCTTGCAGCGCGCAAGCCAGCGCACGGTGCGCTCGCAGGAATTTTTTGCATAATGATATTCAGCCGGGTTTTCCATGCATTCGTCAAAGGCCATGGCAATCGTGCTGCCAAGGTTGGCCTGAATGCGCATGCTTTCCTCTGGACCCATAAAAATGCGATGACCATCCAAATGAGAGGCAAAGGTGACCCCTTCCTCTGTGATTTTCCGCAGCTTAGACAGGCTGAACACCTGAAACCCGCCGGAATCGGTAAGGATAGGCCCGTCCCATCTGGTAAAGCGGTGCAGGCCGCCCAGTTTGGCCACATTTTCATCGCCCGGCCTCAAGTGCAGATGATAGGTGTTGCACAACATCACCTGACAATGGTTGGCCTTCAAATCAAATGCGGACAGGCCGCCTTTGATGGCGCCTGCCGTTGCCACATTCATGAAGGCGGGCGTCTGCACCGTGCCATGCACGGTTTCAAAACTTGCGCGCCTTGCTTTGTCTTCGGTTTTTATCAGACGGTACATTTCGTTCACCCTTTTGCCATGACATCAAACTGTTATGTCTTCAAAAAACGAGCGGTGCCGGGAACAGTTCCCCTGCACCGCTTTCTACAATATTTCAGTAATATTATAATGGCTGAAAGACATAAAGTCAACATGCGGAGGCCTACCGGCAGAGAAAAGCGCACGAAAGCACCTAAAGCATGCAAAATGATAAGTTCATAATCTACGGGGGTGTATAGGTGTGCTATAATGAAACGGACATAAATAAAAAGAAAAAGGAGAAGTAGCGGTATGCTGATTGCTATTTCCTGCCTAGTCCTCTCACTGATTTGTTTTTCTTCTAGCTTATGGAAATGGAGAAAGCCACGTAACCCAAACGCATACCGACAGCTAACAGCACAAGTAATATCTTCCGGTGTGCAAAACATAGAGACGAAAGAGAAAAATGTATATGAGCAATACGGTATATACCATCCGTTTCTCGTGTGCAGGAAGGAGCTATCAAAAGGAGCAAAGCTTTATTATGCCGAAGGACAGCCATGAAGAACTGCCTGTCACAGGAAGCCTTTTAACAGTTTGGTTTTGTCCGCAAACAGAGGATATCTCTTTCATTGCAGTGGATGACAAAGGCACAGCAAAGGGCTTGGGTGGTTTGGGCGGCCTGCTTCTTATTCTGGCGGGGATATCGTATGCCGTGGCACAGGCCGTTGAAAACACGTCTTTATGGGAGGGCATGCTAGGCCCGCTGGCATCCATTGCTCTGGCATGCCTTCTCTTGTATACGGCAGGGAAACTACTCAAAAAATGGCATCTGTTCCACATAAGGCATAAAAAAGGCCATTATCAATGCATTCCTGCTGTCTGTACGGGATATATCTACCGGCGCAGCGGAAAGTACTCAGCGTATTCTCCAATATTTGAATATGAAAAGGACGGGGCAGAACACACTGTGAAGGAGATAAGCTTTTATGCCCGCAAGCCCTACAAAATTGGAGATAGAGTGACTCTTTACTGAGATTCGGAAGCACAGATGGCAAAAGAGGCAGAAAAGGCGCCGGTGGGCCTTATCTTTATTCTGCTTTTCTTTGCGGCTGTTTTTTTATCAGGTGCGATAGCACTCATGCTCGCCAAAATTTGAAAATGTGCACAATTTTCCAATATAGAAAAGCCCTGCAGAAGTTTTCCGTCCAAAAAAGGCGCGGTAACTTCCAAGCAGGGCCTTTTTATATTTCGCAGAACAGCCTTAGTTTATATTAAGAAAAAAGAAGGCAATGAGCCCCTATGCGCCCTTCCCGCCTACTTCTATCATCACAGACGGATGCTTTTTATAAGTGGCAAGGCTTACGGCAACCAGCAGGACGCCGCAAACCACAGCACCAGGCACCGTTGCTCCTAGGCCAAAAGGCTGGCCCAGCAGTTTCCAAGCTACCGTGACAGCAAAGCCGCCCACCATGCCGGCAATGATGCCAGCATTCGTGGCTTTTTTCCAGTATAATGCGGCAAGCGCAGGCAAACCGGCCGCTGCCGCATAAAACGCCCAGGCAAACATCAGCACGTCATAGGCGCTTTTAATATAAAGGGCAATAGCAAGTGCGCCCAAGGCCAGCACAGCAGAGGCAATGCGTGAAAACAATATCTCGTGTTTCTGTGTCATTTTCGCATCAAAGGTTTTTCCCAAGTCGCTCACCACTGTCTGAACGGAAACCAAAAGGTAGCTGTCTGCCGTGCTCATCATAACAGACAGAATACCGGCCAAAGCAAGGCCCGTCAAGCCGGGTGGCAGAATTTTGATGGCCAGCGCAGGGATCACAGCGTCAGCAGTACCGAACTCATCCACCACATTTGGAAGAAGCTGCTGTGCCGCCAGGCCCATGAAGAACAATAGTACAATGGTAACGCCATACACGGCCGTGCCCCAGAACATACCGCGTTTTGCCGCCTTTTTATTTTTTGCCGCAAAGGCTCGCTGCCACATTTCAGCACCGGCCATTGTAAACACAAGATACGTTACAATATCACCCAGTATCTCACCGTTGATATACGGGGTAATATAGCTTTTGTCCAAACCAGTCCAGAAAGCGCTGAATCCGCCCAGTTCTGCAAGGCTGGCCGTGGGAATCATCAGATATACGAATATAATGAGCATAAAAAACTGGACAACGTCTGTATATACCACGCCGAACAGCCCGGATGCCGCCGTGTAGATGAGGAAAATGAGCGTTGCAATGAGTGCGCCCATCTCATAACTGATACCTACCTGCCCGCCAAGCAATTTGATAATGGTAGCAGTTGCTGTTACCTGTGCGGCTACAGTGCCCATCATGGAAAAGGCCACCATTACAGAAAGAAGGCATTTTGCCGTTTTTCCAAACCGGTATTCGAACAGGCCGGGAATGGATTCGATATGGTACTTCTCCCCCGTCTGCTGGATTCTGCCTGCATAAGCGGAAAAAATGAACATCCCCAGCATATAAGGAACCGCGGTAGCGATTGCCTTAAAACCTGTAGTGTATGCAATTCCGGCCCGGCCCATCATGGCGCTGCCGCCGATAATCGTGGCGCAGACAGTGGCGGTAAGCACGATGGGCCCCAGTGTTCTGCCCGCTACATAGTAATCATCGGTATTTTTGATACGTTTTACAAACCATACCCCAACCCCCAGCATAACCAGCAGATACATGGCAATGATGATGAGATCCAGGTTCGTCAATTCGGCCACAAGCCCCGCCTCCTCTGTTTTATTCTATGCTCAGCCCCTCCGGCACCGGAGGCGGCTCAACCATATTCCCCCTAAAAAGTAAAAATAAAAACCGCCCGGCATCTCGGACGGTAAAAGGCTGGCGCCAAAGCGCCGTACACGAAAAAATATTCTAACACAAGACCTTGTCCCTCTGTGAGCAGCCTTCCTTTACCAGCCATATAAAAAGCATATCACTTTAATAATATCATACCACATTTTGGAAATATAAGTCAATTTTGAATCAAAATTTCTGCTTTTTTATGAAAAAATGCTTTTCTATTAGGGCAAAGTAACAAAATAAAAAGGCGCCGGCCCGGCTTTTCATCACGGCTGTAAGGGCTGTTTCTCTTTTTCGGCAAAGCCCTGTACGGCTTCTACAAATTTCAATATTTCAGGGCCCGCAGAAAGAGAATACAGAAGGCCGTAGGGGATGCTGTATTCCCACTCCACCGGAAGCGTGACAAGCGAGGGGTGAACATCTTTCCAGCATTCGAGGTTTAAAAGAACATTTCCCTGTTGCTCACAGCGGTTGAACACCTCAATGTCATAAAAATGTGAAGTGTTCTCGATATGGATTTCCGGGTGGTTTTGCTCCAAATCATCCCGAAGTGCGTCATTGAGGGGGGAATCCCCCCTTTTCACCATCATCAGCGTCTCGCCATACAAATCTTGAATGCTCAGTTTTCTTTTTCCGGCCAGCCGGTGGCCAACCGGCACAGCAACACATTTTCTATAACTGCCAAGCGGGTACATGCGGCATCGGTCCAGCCATTGCTGAGAATTACATACCCCAACGATAAAATCAAATTCCCTGCCTATTTTTTCAATCACCGAAAGAATGCCGTTATGGTCATCTTCAAAGGGAATGATCTGTATTTTAAATTGGGGGAAATAATCACTCAAACGATACCAGATATCCATAAACGCCTTACATGGATTCAGCATGGAAGTGCCCACGCGGATAACGCAACACTGCCTTCCTGCTATTTCACGTGCACGGGCCAGCGCCTGCTGCGAATAACGAATCATATATTTTGCATCTTTGTAAACAGACTGTCCGCATTCTGTCAGGCACAGGCCATGATTGGACCGCACGAACAGTTTTAAGCCAAGGTGCTTTTCCAGAAGATCAAGCTGTTTCATCACAGCCGTGGGGGTAAGATACAAGTTTTGTGCGGCACGGTTCATGCTGCCGCAGTCTGCTGCAGTGATAAAGGTCTTTAAAAGGGCATTGTACATCAGGCCGACCTCCTTCTGCCATTCAGCTTTTGTTTAAACCAGTAGTAAATACTATTTTAATCAGGCGGAAATTCCGTGTCAAGCGCACAGATATTATAATGAAATTGGAAAGCAGAAAGGAGGCACCGCACTGAAAGCAGCCATTTTATATTTTTCAAGAGACGGAGAAAATTATGTCTCCGGTGCGATACGTTATCTGGCCAGGGGCAATACGGAAACAGCGGCAGAGTTCATCCACGCCTGTACAGGTGCGGATTTGTTTCGGATAGAGCCGGCCACGGCTTATTCTAAAGATTATTCAACATGCATCGAACAGGCAAAATGTGACCAGAAGCGTGATGCTCGCCCTGCGCTGGCTGTGTATCCGAGAGGGCTGGAACAGTATGACGCCATCTATCTGGGTTATCCCAATTACTGGGGAACAATGCCCATGCCGGTGTTCACACTGCTGGAAGCTTTTGATTTCACTGGGAAAACCATTTTGCCCTTTTGCACACACGAAGGCAGCGGCCTTGGCCGCAGCATACAGGATATCCGGCGCCTGTGCCCCGGCGCAAATGTGAGGCCGGGCCTTGCACTGCAGGGCGGCCAAATAAAGCAAATAAAGCAATCTGAAAACAAAATACGGGCCTGGCTGGCCCGCAGCAAAAAAGGAGGACGAAATATGAAAGAACTGAGTGTATTTCCCACAGGGAAAAAAAACGAAGCTTTTGCACAATATTTCGCAGGGCAAAGCTACTTAAACATGCTTTCCACCCAGCAGGTAAACATCGGAAATGTCACATTCGAACCAGGCTGCCGCAATAACTGGCATATCCACTGTGCAAAAGACGGCGGCGGGCAAATTTTGCTCGTCACTGCAGGGCGCGGCTATTATCAGGAATGGGGCAAGCCGGCACGAGAGCTTCATCCCGGTGATGTGGTGAACATTCCTGCAAATGTCAAACACTGGCATGGCGCCGCTCCAAACAGCTGGTTTGCCCATTTAGCAGTAGAAGTGCCTGGGGCAGATGCATTCAACGAATGGCTGGAACCCGTTTCTGATGAAGACTATGAAAAACTGAAATGAAGGAGGCTCTTTTAGATGGAAAAAATAACGGCTGGGCGCACAGAAATGGGGAGTTTTGCGCCAAAATTTGCACAGCTGAACGATGATGTGCTTTTCGGCGAGGTGTGGGCCCGAGAAGATAAATTGTCTGCCCGAGATAGGTGCCTCATTACAGTATCTGCGCTGATGGCCAGCGGTATTTTAGACAATTCATTGAAATTCCATATTCAAAATGCGCGCAGGCATGGAATTTCTGAACAGGAAATGTCAGAAGTTCTCACGCATTTGGCGTTTTATGCAGGCTGGCCTAAGGCGTGGGCCGCCCTGCGCATGGCGAAAGAGGCCTATGAAGATTTAGGGCAATAATAAGGAGGAAAAGACCGTGGAATATATCACACTGAACAATGGAGTGAAAATGCCCATGCTGGGCTATGGCGTGTATCAAATATCACAGCCGGAATGCGAGCAATGCGTGAGAGAGGCTATTGAAATTGGGTATCGTTCCATTGATACAGCGCAAGCCTACCACAACGAAGAAGCCGTAGGGCGTGCCATAGCACAGTGCGGCATACCCAGGCAAGAGCTGTTTCTCACCACCAAGGTGTGGATTAGCAATGCCGGTTACGAGAAAGCAGGAGCCTCTATAGATGCTTCGCTGAATAACCTGAAGACGGATTATGTAGATCTTTTGCTGATTCACCAGCCTTTCGGCGATTACTATGGCACATACCGCGCCATGGAGGAGGCGGTGCGCGCCGGAAAAGCGCGTGCCATCGGCGTGAGCAACTTTTATCCGGACAGGTGGCTGGATCTGTTCCATTTCTGCGAAATAAAACCGGCGGTCAACCAAGTAGAAACGCATGTGTTTCAGCAGCAGAAAACTGCACATGCTTTAATGAAAAAATATGGCATACAGATAGAATCGTGGGGGCCGTTTGCAGAAGGAAAAAACGGCATGTTTACAAACGAAATATTGAAAACAATTGGCGGCCATTATGGCAAAACTGCCGCACAGACGGCTCTGCGCTTCCTCGTGCAAAGCGGCGTGGCCGTCATTCCCAAATCTGTAAAAAAAGAACGCATGAAAGAGAATTTTAATGTGTTCGACTTTTCTCTCTCTGAAGATGAGATGCATCAAATTGAGGCGCTGGACACGGCGCAGAGCCTCTTCTTCTCTCATTATGACCCTCATACGGTAGAATGGTTCATGAGTCTTGTATAAACAAAAGCCGCGGCCCCGCTATTGGCAGGGCCGCGGCTTTTTTCTGGGCGGCCTTTCCTCTTCCCCGCCGCTTCACAGAATCATCATTGCGTCACCAAAGCTGAAAAAGCGGTAATTCTCTTTTACTGCCGCGGCATATGCAAGCATCGTGCGCTCATAGCCGTAAAAAGCACTTACCAGCATGATAAGCGTGGATTCCGGCAAATGAAAATTGGTGATGAGGCCGTCCAGCACGCGGAAGGAAAAGCCGGGATAAATAAAAATATCGGTGTCACCGCTGCAAGCCCTTATTTCGCCGTACCGCGCCGCGGCTGCCTCCAGCGTGCGGCAGCTTGTGGTGCCCACGGCGATCACCCGGTGCCCAGCCGCTTTGGTGCGGCAAATGGCCTGCGCTGTCTCTTCGCTGATGGAATACCATTCACTGTGCATTTTATGGGCAAGGATATCATCCTCCTTGACTGGGCGGAAGGTGCCGAGGCCAACATGCAGCGTCACTTCGGCAAACTGTATGCCCGCCTGCCGCAGGTGCTGCATCAGCTCCGGCGTAAAGTGCAGGCCCGCCGTGGGGGCTGCTGCACTGCCAAGCTCTTTGGCATATACCGTCTGGTATTGGGAATTATCCTCCAATTGCCTGCGGATATACGGCGGCAAAGGCATTTTGCCGAATTCGTCCAGCTTTTCATACAGCGTCTGTGTGTCGTAGAAAAAACGCACAAGCTTGTTTCCGTCCTCTTCATTGGTGTGCTCTATTTTCGCCTTCAGCGTACCGTCGCCAAACACCATCTGGGCACCTGCCTTCAGGCGCTTGCCGGGTTTCGCAAGGCACTCCCACACGTCTCCGCACACCTGTCGAAGCAAAAGAAGTTCACACACAGCGCCGGTAGGCTCTTTATGGCCGATAAGCCGGGCGGGCAGCACCTTAGAATTATTAATCACAAGCAGGTCGCCCGCCTGCAAAAGCATGGGCAGTTCACGGAACACGCGGTGCTCTACCGCATCTGTTCCGCGCGAAAGGCACATGAGGCGTGCCTCATCCCGCGGCTCGCATGGCTCCTGTGCAATCAGCCCCTGCGGCAGTTCAAAGAAGAAATCACTTTTTTTCATCATTTCAAGCCCTCACATTGACAGGGAACGCCCCGGAATGGTAAACTGTTAATAACCTAAAAATCGCGCTTTTTCGCGGAAGATGCGGCAAACAGTGTTTTTATTATATTGCAAAGAAAGCGGGTTTTCAACCCGGCTTTTTTGTTTTACAAAGGCTTTTGGAAGGGAATATCAAAAGGAACGGCCCCCTGCCCTTTTGCATAGGATGGGGAAGCCGCGGCAAGAAAGGACGTTTTGGAATGAAAGAGTATCGCGTGGGGGTAGTTGGCGCCACCGGCATGGTGGGCCAGCGCTTTGTAAGTCTTTTAGAGCATCATCCATGGTTTAAGCTGGCTGCAGTGGCCGCCTCGGCCCGTTCTGCCGGCAAGCCTTACGAGCAGGCCGTCGGCGGGCGCTGGGCCATGCCGGGCCCGATACCCGAAGCGGCAAAAGGGCTTATCGTACGTGATGCGGCAGATGTGCAAGGCATTGCGAGAGATGTAGATTTTGTGTTCTGTGCCGTCGACATGAAAAAGGAGGAAATTCGCGCATTGGAAGAGGCGTATGCCCGTGCAGAGTGCCCTGTTGTGTCAAACAACAGCGCGCACCGCTTTACCCCGGACGTGCCTATGGTGGTGCCGGAGGTCAATGCCGGTCACATCGAAGTTATCCCGTTCCAGCGGCGCCGTCTTGGCACGAAGCGCGGGTTCATCGCGGTGAAATCCAACTGTTCCCTGCAAAGCTATGTGCCTGCGCTTCACCCGCTGATGGAGCCGTTCGGCGTGGAAAAGTGCCTTGTGTGTACCTATCAGGCCATTTCCGGTGCAGGCAAGACGTTTGCCACATGGCCGGAAATGGTGGATAACTGCATCCCATATATTGGCGGCGAAGAAGAAAAAAGCGAGCAGGAGCCCCTGAAGCTCTGGGGACATATTGAAAACGGCGTCATTGTGCCGGCCGGTGTGCCTTCCATCACAGCCCAGTGCTTCCGCGTTGCATGCTCAGACGGGCACATGGCCGCGGTGTTTGCCAGCTTCAGGCGCAAACCAAGCGACGAGGATATCAAACGCGCATGGGTGGAATTCTCAGGCCCCGCACAGGAACTTGGCCTGCCCAGTGCACCAAAACAGTTTATCCACTATTTTGAACAGGCGGACCGCCCTCAAACGAAGCTGGACCGCGGGACAGAAAACGGCATGGCCGTCTGCGTGGGCCGCTTGCGTCCTGATACGCAGTACGACTATAAGTTTGTGTGCCTTTCGCACAATACGCTGCGCGGCGCAGCCGGCGGCGCTGTGCTTCTGGCAGAGCTTCTGGCCGCAAAGGGCTATTTTGCCTGAGTGCTTCGTTTCCCGGCGCTTCGCGGAAAGCGGGGGATATTTTGAAACAGCCTGTCTTCCGGGGTTGCGGCACAGCGCTTGTGACGCCCATGTACCCGGACGGACGTGTAAATTATTCCATGCTCAGACAGCTAATTGAATACCAGATAGAAAACGGGGCAGATGCCCTAGTGCTGTGCGGAACCACCGGCGAGGCTCCCAGTTTGGACGACAAAGAGCATCTTCTGGTGTTTGCCTTTGCGCATGAGGCCATTGCCGGGCGCGTGCCCTTTATTGCGGGCACGGGTTCGAACGATACCCGCCACGCCATTGCCATGTCACTGGAAGCAAAGCAGTGCGGTGCAGATGCGCTGCTGCTGGTGACACCCTATTATAACAAAACGAACCAGAGCGGCCTTGTGCGCCACTACAACGCCATAGCGGATGCCGCAGGCCTGCCAGTAATCGTGTACAATGTGCCGTCCCGTACAGGAATGAACATTCTGCCCGAAACTTATCGGGAACTTTCCAAGCACCCGCTTATCGTAGGCGCAAAGGAAGCGGGCGGCAGCCTTGCCGCGGCAGAAAAGACGAAGCTGCTGTGCGGTGACGCACTTTTTCTGTATGCCGGGAATGACGACCAAATCGTACCCATGCTGTCCGTTGGGGCGGTTGGTGCCATCAGCGTGCTGGCCAACCTTGCCCCGCAGGCCGTGCACGAGATATGCAGCTTGTATGCGCACGGCAAGCATGCCAAAAGCCTGTACCTGCAGCTTCAGTATCTGCCGGTGATAGAAGCGCTTTTTTCAGATGTGAGCCCCATTGCCGTGAAGGCTGCGCTGGAGCAGATGGGGATGCCTGTGGGCCCATGCCGTATGCCGCTGGGCGAACTGGACGGCGCCAAGCGGGAAAAGCTGTATGAGACGCTGCAAAAAGCCGGGCTTTTGAGGCAGGCCTCATGACGCGCATATTGCTGTTGGGCGCCGCCGGCCGGATGGGCCGCGCTGTGCAGCGCGCTGCGCGGACGGTGCCCTGCGTGGAGGTGGCGGCCGGGGTGGACAGCCGCCAGGCAGATGGCTGTTCCTTGCCCATGTTCCCTTCGCTTTTGGCCTGTGGTATTTCTGCAGACGTGCTGGTCGAGTTTTCTTCGCCGCAGGCGGTGGCCGAGTCCCTGCCTATATGTACGGAAAGAGGCCTGCCCTGCGTGCTGTGCACCACCGGGCTGCCCTCTTCCCTGCAGGCTGATGTTCGCCGCGCCAGCGCGCACATCCCGGTATTTCAAAGTGCGAACATGTCTGTGGGAATTGCGGTGTTGGCGCGTGCTGCCCAACTTGCGGCCAATGTACTGGGCTGTGGATGCGACATTGAGATTATTGAAAAGCACCATAGAGGCAAACAGGACGCCCCCAGCGGCACGGCGCTGCAATTGGCGCGGGCCGTCAGCGAGGTAATACCGCGCGCATTTTTGTTTGGACGGGGGCCTGCCAGCGGCCCCCGCGGGCGGGAAATCGGCATCCATTCCGTGCGGGGCGGCGGTATTGTGGGCGAGCACGATGTGCTTTTCTGCTGCGATAACGAGACGCTCACCTTCACTCACACCGCCCTTTCCCGCGAGGTATTCGCACAGGGGGCCCTGGCGGCCGCCTGTTGGCTGGCCCACAAAGCAAACGGCCTGTATACAATGGAGGATATGCTTGATGACATCCAGAAATCGAAAAAAACGCCCTAAACGGCGCACCGCGGCCGTCGTTCTGTGGCTTTTGTGCGCCATTTGTGCGGGGGCCTTGGCAGCACTGTGCTGGCATATGTTTGCCGCCAGGGCTCCGGCGGCAGGTGTTGTATCGTCCGCCTCCCCGGCGTCTGTACAGCCTGCGCCCCAGCCTACGCCCCAGGTGACGCGGCTGCGCGTCTCTGCCACAGGAGATAACCTTATTCATGACGGCCTGTACCTTCAGGCACAAAAGCGAGCAGGCGGCAGCGGATATGATTTTACCGCCCTGTACGAGCATGTCGCCCCTTTTTATCAGGACTTCGACATCAACTGGATCAACCAAGAGACGCTTGTCACCGACGAGCTGCCCCCCTCCTCCTATCCCATGTTCTGTACTCCGGCCGCGTTGGGGCGGCACATGTATGATATCGGCATGCGGGTGGTGGCCATGTCCAACAATCACGCCTATGACAAAGGGGCCGAAGGCATTGCCGCCACGCGCCGCTTCTGGGCCTCCATGCCGGACGACGTGGTGACGACGGGCCTGTGGGAGGGCGAAGCAGACTACCAGCGCATCCCCATTCAGGAGTACGACGGCGTAAAAATAGCCTGGCTGGCCTACACGGAATCAACGAACGGCCTGCCCACACCGCAGGGCGCAGAAGCTAATATCATCTACACCTCCCAGGAGGATGTCATCCAGCGCCAGATAGATCTGGCGCGCCAGCAGGCGGATATTGTTGCCGTGTGCGTGCACTGGGGAACGGAAAACAGCCATATGGTGAATGACTCCCAGCGGGCATTGGCACAAAAAGTGGCAGATTGGGGCGCAGACATCATAATCGGCACGCATCCCCATGTTGTGCAGCCAATTGAGACTTTGACGAGCTCAGACGGGCGTCAGGTTCCTGTTGCTTATTCTCTTGGCAATTTTGTGTCCACGCAAATCCAGGCAGATAATCTCATCGGTATTATCCTCACTTTTGATATTACAAAGACAACACAGCCCGACGGCCCCAGCCAGGCAGTGATAGACAATGTGAAGGCCGTACCCGTGGTGATGCACTATGACGCGGGCTTTTCTAACGCGCGTGCTTACCTTTTCCGGGATTATACCGACGAGCTTGCCGCCGCACATGGCTGCCACGCCAACAACGCAGTCTTCACCCGTGCGTATATCGAGCAGGTGCTGCGGGAAAATATCAGCGAAGAATATTTGTTTTTCGAGTAATTGGGACTGGCCAAACTTTTGTTTCAAAAAGGAATGCGGCCGCACTTGGCTTTGTTTGAGGGAGAGGACATTTTGGAATATATAGATATCCGCACCGGCACTGGCCGGCGCACTGGACGCACCGTGCCCAGAGGCACAAAGCTTGGCGAGGGCGAATATTTCCTTGCAGTGGCCGTTGTGGTGCGTGCAGGCTTAAGGTGGCTTGTCACCCGGCGCGCGCCTCAAAAAACGGCGCCTCTTTTCTGGGAATTCCCAGGCGGCGGTGTGCAGTCAGGCGAAAAAAGCGACGATGCCGCCCGGCGTGAGCTGCGGGAAGAAACGGGCCTCAGCCTGCCGCAGCCAGCTTTCTGCCTGAAAGGGCGCCTTGTATTCCCCGATAAAAGCATGTTGCTGGATGTCTATGAGGCACAAGCGCCGGGCCTTAAAATGGATATGCTTTGCCTGCAGGCAGAGGAAGTCTGCGACGCGCGTCTCCTCACAGAACATGAGCTGGATGTGCTTGACAGCAAGCTGCCTTCAATAGGCCGCATCCTTTCCGAGCTGTACAAAAATCCCGGGGCCGGCTGACCTGCCCCGGGATTTTTCT
>OFMI01000611.1_pt1 | contig 28714 bp, 24 predicted proteins | sample 1541741 | NCBI WGS metagenome assembly OFMI01 (sample SAMN04209219, study PRJEB22552) | human gut metagenome | biome: gut; material: feces | host: Homo sapiens | place: USA: Oklahoma | reverse complement strand
GGGCCTAGCTTGGGAACAGGGAAAAGCCCTGCCCAGGCCAGGAAAGGAGAGCGTCGCAACATGGGAGAAAGGAAGATCCGCGTAGGCATCGACGTGGGCGGCACGCACACAAAGGCTGTTGCGCTGGACAACGAAACCCACGAGATTATTGGAGAATCTGTCGTCATGACCACGCACGACCACGAGATGGGCGTTGCCGCGGGCGTGATAGAATGCTTTGAAAACTGCCTGACCAAAAACAACATCGACCCCGACGACGTTGTTTTTATCGCGCACAGCACCACGCAGGCCACAAACGCCCTGCTGGAAGGCGACGTGGCGAAGGTTGGGATCATCGGTATGGCGAACGGCGGCATCGAGGGCTGGCTGTCGAAGAAGCAGTCCAACATTCCGGACATTGATTTGGGCACGGGCCGCTTTATCCGCACCTGCCATACCTTTATAAAGCTGAAGGACGTGAACGAGCAGACGGTGGAGGCCGCCATTCAGAAGCTGCAGGCAGAGGGTGCGCAGGTTATCGTGGCCAGCAAGGCCTTCGGCGTGGACAGCATCAAGGAAGAGCTGCTCGTGCGCGATATTGCCGAAAAGCACGGCCTGCTGGTGAGCGTGGCCTCGGATATTTCCAAGCTGTACGGCCTTACGCGCCGCACGCGCACCGCAGCCATCAACGGCAGCATTCTGCCCAAGATGATGAATACGGCCACCTCCACCGAGCAGAGCGTGCGCCATGCGGGCATTGACGTGCCTCTGATGATCATGCGCGGCGACGGCGGCGTTATGGACATCAGCGAAATGAAAAAGCGCCCTGTGCTCACCATGCTCAGCGGCCCGGCCGCCAGCGTGATGGGCGCGCTGATGTACCTGCGCGCCTCGAACGGCATCTACTTTGAGGTGGGCGGCACCTCTACCAACATCGGCGTCATCAAAAACGGGCGCCCGGCTGTAGAATATTCCGTGGTGGGCGGGCACCGCACCTATATCAATTCGCTGGACGTGCGGGTTCTGGGCGTGGCCGGCGGCAGCATGGTGCGCGCGGCAGACGGCAAGCTGGTGGACGTGGGCCCGCGCTCGGCGCATATCGGCGGCCTGAAATATGCCGTGTATACCCAGCTGGAAGAGATAGAGGCCCCTGAGCTGGAATTCTTTGCCCCGAAGGAGGGCGACCCTGCGGACTATGTGCGCATCAAGCTTGCCAGCGGCAAGCGCGTCACCATCACTAACTCCTGCGCGGCTAACGTGCTGGGCCTTGTGAAGGAAAACGATTATTCCTACGGCATTGTGGAATCTGCCCGCAAGTGCATGCAGCCTCTGGCCGATTATCTCGGCGTCAGCGTGGAGGAGTGCGCGCGCCAGATTTTGCACAAGGCGTTTGAGAAGATTGAGCCCGTCATTGACGAGCTGGTGGAAAAATACCGCATCGAGAAGGATCAGAGCACCCTGGTGGGCGTGGGCGGCGGCGCCTCAGCGCTGCTGCCGTACTCCGCCAACCAGATGAATATGAATTACAGCATCCCGAAGTATGCCGAGGTCATCAGCTCTATCGGCGTGGCGCTGGCCATGATACGCGACGTAGTGGAGCGCGTCATCCCCAACCCCACCACAGAGGACATCTCCAAAATCAAAAAGGAGGCGGCTGCCCTTGCCATCAAGAACGGCGCCGTGCCGGAGACCGTGGAGGTACAGATAGAAATAGACCCCCAGACCTCCAAGGTGACGGCCATTGCCATGGGCTCGAACGAGGTGCAGACCACCAACCTGCTCTTGAACTGCGACGAGGAAGAGGCCCGCAAGCTGGCGGCCGGCTCTATCCGCGGGGCGAGGCCCGAAGATGTAAAGACGCTGGCGCAGACGGATGCGTTCTATGTGTTCGGCTGCGAGACGAACGGCAAGCAGCAGGTGCGTCTTGTGGACCACCGCGGCTTCATCAAGGTGCAGGTGGGCGACGGCATTGCCGCCATCTGCAAGGCGGCAGACTGGAAGGCAACCGTGGAGGGCATGTGGAAACAGCAGCTTGCCTATAAGACGGACACGGTGCTCACGCCGGATGTGTTCCTGTGCGTGGGCGGCAAGGTGCTGGATTTCTCCAACACGGTTAGCCTCGAGCAGCTTGAGATCATTATGGAAAGCGAATTCCTCGACATTGAGCCGGAGGAAGAGGTGCTGCTTGTGGTCTCCCGCACGGAGCTGAACTGATGCTGGCCGGCTGGGCACGCGGGCTGCTGGCGCTGGACGAGGCTGCGCTTGTGCGCATTGCCTTCCGGGACGAGCCGCTGCGCGGAAAGCTGACGTCGGCCATGAAACAAAGCCTGTACGAGGGGGCGCGCGCCGAAGGCGAGGCGCGCGCCGCCCTGCTGCAGGAAAACGGCGGCGCGCTTTCGCTGGACGAAGCGGCCGCCCACTGGGGCGTACAGGTGCGGGACAGCCGCGGCTCCGCTGCAGCGGGGCTGGGGCTGTTTGCCGTTTTTCACGAGCCGGCCACCATCGAAATAGATGTGCAGAACGCCGCCGATACAGACGAGGCCCTGCAGAAGGCGGGCGTCTATAAGGCCTTGGGCGCCGTGCCCACGCGGGAAATCCTGCTGGCGCATGAGCTGTACCATTTTCTTGAGTTTCGCGACGGCGCGGGCTTTACAGCCCAAAAGCATGTCACATTGTGGAGGCTGGGCCGCTTTGCCTATAAAAGCAGCGTGCCCAGCCTGCAGGAGATAGCGGCCATGGCCTTTGCGCAGAAGGCCACCGGCCTTGCGTGCAGCCCATGGCTGTATAATGTGTTCATGCTGGCGCCGCACAACCCGCAGCGCGCGCTGGCGCTGTTTGAAAGCATGACAGGAAAGGCGGAATGACCAATGGCACTTATTTATGCCGCCGCGGCGCTGGGCGCGGTGCTGTTCTGCGCCAGCCTTGTGCTGCTGCAGAAAAAATCGGCCCCGCCGCAGGCGGGCGCGCTGGCCGTGCTGCGTGAAGCGCCGGTGACGGTGATATTCGCACCCTTTCTTCTGGCGGTGGCCATTCTTCTGGTGGCGGCCAGGCAGATGGACATTTCTGTGGGCGGCGCCGGTGACAGCGCCGTGCTGATGACGGCGGCGCTGGTGCTCGTCTGTGCGGCGGGCAGCGGGTATATTCTTCTGTTCACCTATGTGCGCCGCGCGGTAGCTTACCCCGACAGGCTGGAGCTGCAAAGCGCGCTGGGCAAAACGCACAGCGTGCGCTGGCAGGATATTGTGGAGGTGAAAACCACCGTCACCTCCAAGCGAGTCACGCTGCGCACGGCAAAGAAAACAGTGAGCGTGAACGGAGACCCCAAGCATTACCGCGCCTTTGTACAGCAGCTGTACGACCATGTGCCCGCCCATGTGGGCAGCGACACGCTGGGCCAGCTTCTGCAAAGGCTGAACTGAAGGCCGCGCCCAAAGCGGCGCATTAAGGAAGGAGGCGGCGCATATGACGCTGCAGCTGGCGCTGGACGGCGCAGAGAAGGGGCGCACGCTGGACGAGGCCATGGGCCTTGCGCGAGCGGCGCGGCAATATACGGATATTATAGAGGTGGGCACCAGCTTTGTGCTGCGCGACGGCCTTGCCGCTGTGAAAAAATTTGCGCGCGCGGGCTTCGGCGTGCCCATTCTTGCCGATGTGAAGATCATGGACTGCGGCGCCGGCCTGTGCGCCATGGCGTGCGAGGCAGGGGCAGACATCGTGACCGTGATGGCCTTCGCCGCTGATAAGACCATAGAGGGGGTTGTGCGCGAGGCGCATACGCGTGGGCGCCGCGTGATGGCAGACCTGCTCGGCATGCAAAATGCCGCTGCGGCCGCCCAGCGCGTGCACGCGCTGGGGGCGGACATCGCCTGCCTGCATGTGGCGGTGGACGCCCAGCAGGGGAAAGGCGGCCCCGCCGTTGCGCAGGTGGCCGCCGTGAGTGCAGCCTGCGGCGGCATGCCGCTTGCCGTGGCAGGGGGCATACGGGAAGACACCGCCCGCGCGCTTTGCGCGTCGGGCGCCGAATGGCTGATTGTGGGCGGGGCCGTGTGCAACGCGCCAGATACCCGTGCGGCCGCAGCAGGCATACGCGCGGCCATGGAAGGAAGGGAGCTTTGAAGATGGACAGCCTGATGAATATGATGCTGCAGCAGCTTGCCAGCACTGTGGGCGGCGCCCAGACGCAGCAGATGGCCCATGTGGCCCGGCTGATGCAGGGTAAGAAAATGATTTGCACAACGGGCGCGGGCCGCACGGGCCTTGTGATGCGCATGCTGGCCATGCGCCTTGCGCAGATGGGCCTGCCCGTACAGGTGGCGGGCGACGTCACCTGCGGCCCGGTGGGCGAGGGCTGCGTGCTGGTAGTGGGCTCTGGCTCCGGCGAGACGGGTGGCCTGGTGCAGCAGGCGCAGAAGGCAAAGATGGCGGGCGCGAAGCTGGCAGTGCTCACCACTGCGCCCGAAAGCACGCTGGCCGCCATGGCGGACGCCGTGGCCGTAGTGCCGGCGCCTACAAAAGAGAAGGCGGGCGGCTCTGTGCTGCCCATGGGCAGCCTGTTCGACGAGGGGCTTCTTCTGGTCTGCGACTGGCTGGTGGCATATCTGATGGAGCAATGCGGCGTCACCGAAGCAGATATGAAGGCGCGCCACGCAAACCTGGAGTAAGGCGCGCCCCGCGCCCGTGCACTGCGCCGAACGGGGCCGGGCACATAAAAAAGCCGCTGTGAAGCGCCTGCCTCACAGCGGCTGAGCCGTATAGGGGTTCAGATAGTGCCGTATTTGGCATACGCGCCGCGCACGCCAAGGCCCTCGGCCATATCCTTACTCATGTTGTCCTCACGGGCGGCCATTTCTTCGGCCTTCAAAAGCACTTCCATAATATGTGCCTTTGGCACGGCCAGTACACCGTCAATGTCGGCCATCATGAAATCGCCCGGTTCGATGGTGACATGCCCGATCTGGATAGGCTTCTGATATGCCGTGATCTGCCAGCGGCCCAGCGAGCTGCCGCAGTGGAAGAAGCGCACGAACACGGGGAAGCCCTGCTCCAGAATGTCGTTGCAGTCGCGGCAGCCGCCGTCGATGATGGCGCCGCAGCCGCCCGCCTGGCGGGTAGAGCGCGTCATAATGCCGCCCCAGTGGGCGCAGCCGTCCGTCATGTTCGTCTGCCATACGGGAATATCGTAGGGCTTGATGCTCTCCAGCATGGAGAAGCGGATGTCGTTGTCGTTGCAGTTGATGTCGGTCACTTCTTCACCGCAGCCGGTGAACGCCGGGCCGGCAATGACCATATCGGGCTTCAGTGGGCGAAGATATTCCGGCAGAAGCCTGTCGCGCATGCCAAGCTTATCCATTGCGTCGGCCACGATGCCGGTGTACAGCTTTTTGAAGCGGGCCACCAGCTCCTCTACCGGCGGCATTTCCATATTTGCCATAATGTAAAACCCTCCCTGTTTTCTGAATGGGCGCCGCATTCTGCGCGCCCGGTTTACAGCCTTATCTTACCGCACAGGGCCGGGGCATTCAATTTCCGGCCTGCATAAACTTTTCAGGGAAGAACATGGCAACCTGTACAAGAAACGCGCAAAAAAGTTTTATATATGAAAACGCTTATATAAGCGTATTTTTTTCAATTTCTTTTTGGCCAAAAAGTTTTATATTTGGAACTAACCGTGCGCAGCCACATCTGCCGTGCGGCATGCCCGGCAGCCATACGCGGCCCCGGCTTCTTGCGCGCGGGACAAAGGAGGAGGCAGCCCTGTGGAGCTTCATACACAATATGCGCCTGTGCCCGCGCTGTCGCGTGCGGCGCTGGTGCTGAAGGCCGTGTTTGAAAACGGCGGCCTGCCCGCAAAAGATATTGCGCGCCGCTGCCCGTGCCCTAAAACCACCTTTTACCGCCTGCTGGCAGAGCTGGTGCACAGCGGCTATCTGTACGAGGATGAACAGACAAAGCTTTATACGCCCGGCCCGCTGTTTGAGCAGGGTTTTGCGGGCAGGGAAGAGCAGCAGGCACGCATGAAGGAGCTTGCGGCCCCTGTGCTGGAGCGGCTTGCACAGCAAAGCGGGCAGACGGTGAAGCTGAACATCGCCTGCGGACGGGCCTGTTGCGTGGCGGCGCTGGCCCTGGGCCCGCAGAAAATACGCATCACAGTGGACGAGGGCACGCGCTACCCTCTGCACACGGGCGCAGCGGGCAAGCTGCTGCTGGCTTATCAGGGGCAGGCGGCTATCCACAGCTATTTTGAAACGCCGCCCGAGCAGTGCACGCCGCTTACCATTACGGATGAGACGCGCTTTCAGAACATTGCGCGGGACATCCGCCGCCAGGGCTATGCATTCGATACAGGCGAGTTTATCCCGCAGGTGGGGGCTGTTGCCTGCCCGGTGCGCGGCGCGGGCGGCCGGGTAATAGCGGCCGTCAGCATTGCATACCCGCAGGCCATTTTCCGCAGCGAGCGCCTGCCGGAGCTGGTGGCCCTGCTGCACAGCGCCACACAGGAGCTTTCTGAGTGCATGGTGCAGTAAGGTTGTGCTTTAGCTTTGTTTTGAAAAAAGCCCCGTTCCGGCCGGAAAGGCTCGGAACGGGGCTTTTTTGAATAGGGAAACCACCGGCTCTGCCGGTGGAGGTGCCCCGCAAAAAGCTTTCGCTTCAAGCAGCGAGCGAAGCGAGCTGCTAACAGCAAGTTATCAGGAGCAAAAGACTGCCGTTAGAACAGAGATTGCCCGTTTACAGGCTGTGGGGCAAGGGACGTGAACGAAATAAAATTCAGTGCGTCTTGAGTTGTATGCCGGTAATAGGCTCTTATAGGGCCAACGCAAGCCGCCGGCTTAGCCGGTGGTTATGACTTGCCAAGCAGATGCAGGCGCACAAGCCCCCGCCGGGAATAGGGGCGATGCCCGCGGAAAAGCCCCATGCCTCTGATGCCGCAGCGGCCGCCCGCGCGGCTTTTTGCGCCTGCCGCTTTTCAAAGCGGCCGCCGTGTGCTAAAATGCTGGCAGACGGTTATTGCCGCCGCAATAAACTTGGGAGATGCTGCGCTGTGGATAATAAATTGTACGAAAAGGCTGTGGCGCTGCGCCATGCGCTGCATGCCGCGCCCGAGCTGTCGGGCAGGGAAGCGGGCACGAAGCGCATGCTGCAGCAGTTTCTGCATGAAAACGCGCCTTCTTTGAACGTGACGGACCGCGGGGCATGGTTCTATGCGGTGTACCGCTGCGGGCGCCCCGGCGCGCGGCGCATCGCCTTCCGGGCGGACATCGACGCGCTGCCCATTCAGGAGAAAAACAGCCTGCCCTATGCCTCGCGCTGCCCGGGCGTGGCGCACAAATGCGGGCACGACGGCCACGCGGCCGCATTGGCGGCCCTGGCCTGCCGCATATGCGCCGGGGGCGCGCCGTGCGATGTGTACTTCATTTTCCAGCATGCGGAAGAGACGGGCGAAGGCGGCGCCGTGTGCGCCGCACTTCTGGAAGAAGAGGCCATCGAAGAAGTGTACGCCTTTCACAATATGCCGGGGCTGGCAAAGGGCACGGTGTTCCTGCGCGAAGGCACCATGCACTGTGCCTCCACCGGGATGACGCTGCACTTTACGGGCGCGCCCACGCACGCCAGCACGCCGGAGCTGGGCAGAAACCCTGCCGCCGCTGTCAGCGAGCTTGTGTGCGCGCTGCCGGGCTTCACCCAGCCCGCACGGCACAGGGGCATAGTGCTGGCCACCGTCATCCAGATAGATGTGGGCGCGCGTGCCTTCGGCGTGTCTGCCAGCGAGGGCAGCCTGCTGCTCACCATCCGTGCCCAGCTGCAAAGCGAGCTGGATGCTTTGCGCAGCGCCGTGGCCGAGCTGGCGTCCCGCCTTGCAAAGCGGGACGGCCTGGCGCTGGAGGTGTCTTACTGCGAGGCGTTCCCTGAAACAGCCAACGCGCCGGGCCCCGTGCAGCGTGTGTTCAAGGCGTGCCGCGCCGCGGGCGTCCCCGCAGAGGCATTGCAGGAACCCATGCGCTGTTCAGAGGATTTCGGCTGGTATCTGCAAAAGAGGCCCGGCGCCATTTTCTATGTGGGCGACGGCGAGGCGCACGCGCCGCTGCACGACGCCATGTTCGATTTTCCCGACGAGGTTCTGCGCACAGCGGCCGACGTGTTTTTTGCCATTGCGCAGGGCTTTTAAGCCCTTATTCAAAGAATTCGCGCTTTATCCGGCGGCCTGTGCGTTCAAACACGGTAAGCTGGTTTTGCGCGTTCACCGTGGCGAGAAACACATCCTCCAGCCGGCCGGCCTTTTGCGCCGCCAGCTCGCGCCGCAGCCATACGCCGTCGTTTCCGGTGGCCTTCAGGTTGTCTGCCAGCACATGGCCGTCCATCACCACGCACACGCACGGTTTTTCCGGCTGCACGGCAAGGCCAAGGTCCTGCGGGGTGACGGGGCGCTGCTGGCTCAGAGGCAGAAAGCTCACCTGGCCGTTCGTTTCCAGCACGGCGCTCTCCAGCTGGGCCAGGTCGAAATAGCCCGCCGTGCGGCACTGGGTGAGAAATTCGTTAATGTCCATGCGCGCGGCGGCAAGGTTTTTTTCATACAGCTTGCCGTGCTCGAACAGCACGGTGGGCCTGCCGTTGAAAAAGCGGCGCAGCGCCATGGACCTGCATGTGGCCCATGCAATAAGCACCGCGGCGGCGCCGTACACCGCCATGGCGGTGAGGGGCAGCCAGAAATCCTGCTCCAGGCTGGTGGCGAATTCAGCCGCGATGGAGCCGATGGTGATGCCGTTTACATAGTCGAACATGCTCATCTGGCTTACCTGCCGGTTGCCGATGAGCTTTGTGATGCAGAACATGGCCGCAAGCGAGCCGAGGCTTGTGAAAACAATTTTGATGATGTCCATATGCGGTGCATCCTTTCGAGATTCGTGCGGCGCGCGCTGCGGCCGCCTGTCTCGTTTTAGTATTTCAGGCGCGGGGCGGGTTATCCGTGCCGGATGAAAAAACGGAGGAATCATGGAACACGTTTTTATCATAAACCCGGTGGCGGGCAGGGCGGATGCCCGCAGCTTTCTTTTGCCGCAGCTTGAAAAGGCAAAGCGGGCCCTTGGGCTTGCGGCGCAGGTGGAGTGCACCACCCGCCCGGGCGAGGCCAAAGACATTGCGCGCCGCTGGGCGCAGAAGGGCGCGCCCGTGCGCCTGTATGCCTGCGGCGGCGACGGCACGCTGAACGAGGTGTTTGCGGGCGCGCTGGGCTTTACGAACGCGCAGGTAGCCAGCGTGCCCTGCGGGTCTGGCAACGATTTTATCCGCACCTTCGGCCAAAGCAGCCGGTTTCTGGATATTGCCGCCCAGATGAACGGGCGCGCTGTGCCCATTGACCTTATTGAAACAGACAGCGGTGTGTGCGCGGCCATCTGTTCGGTGGGGGTGGATTCCGAGGTGGCCTACGGCATCCCGAAATTCCGGCGCCTTCCGCTTTGCGGCGGCTCCATGGCTTACCAGCTCTCCATCGCGCTGCGCGTGCTGCGCCCGCTGGCGAAGCATCTGCGCATCACCGTGGACGGCGAGACGCTGGAGGGCGACTATGTCATCGCCACCGTGTGCAATGGAAAAAGCTATGGCGGCGGCTATTTTGCCGCGCCTGAGGCCAGCGTTACCGACGGCCTGCTGGACGTGGTGCTGGTGAAAAAGCTCTCGCGCCTGCGGCTTGCCAAAGTGCTGGGCATTTATAAGCGCGGCGAGCATATGCACGCGGGCAGCGTGCGGGAAGATTTGCGCGACATTATGCAGTTTTTCCGTGCGCGGGAGGTGTGCATCCAGCCGCCCGCGGGCATGCGCCCCATTGTGAATATTGACGGCGAGTGCGCGCCTGCGGGCGGCCTGCATGCCAAAGTGCTGCCGCTTGCCGCCAGCTTCGTGCTTCCCGTGCCGCTGGCATCCGGCGGGAAAAGGGGCTGAAAATGCCCCGGAATATGTGCCTTTATGTGCAAACGGCCCGCCGGGGCAAAGCCCGGCAGGCCGTTTTTCCATGTTCACAAAAATTTTTTAATTTACCCTCTTGATTTTTCTGTAAAATGGGGTACAATATGTTTAGCACTCGAAAGAGCGGAGTGCTAAAACCTCGCTCTTTCAAAATAACTATCATTTTGGGAGGAACGCGCAATGAGTATCAAACCTCTTGCAGACAGAGTTGTCATCAAGAATGCAGAGCCCGAGGAAAAGACCAAAAGCGGTATCATCCTCACCGGCACGGCAAAAGAGAAGCCCCAGGTTTGCGAAGTGGTGGCCGTGGGCCCCGGCGGCCTTGTGGACGGCAAGGAAGTGAAGATGACGGTGAAGGTGGGCGATAAGGTGCTCATCGCCAAATATGCCGGCACGGAAGTGAAGGTAGACGACGAAGAGTGCGTCATCGTGCGCCAGTCCGACATCCTGGCCGTGGTGGAATAAGCCGCACGGCGTGTTTGTGTAAGACATCTGATTTTTTGATTTCGAATTCGAAGGAGTTGTTTGCACTATGGCAAAGCAGTTACTGACGGGCGAAGAGGCCCGCAAAGCCCTGAAGGCCGGCATCGACCAGCTGGCCGACACCGTAAAAATCACCCTTGGCCCCAAGGGCCGCAACGTGGTGCTGGCCAAGAAGTTCGGCTCGCCCGTTATCACGAACGACGGCGTCACCATCGCCAAGGAGATTGAGCTGAAGGACGCGTTTGAGAACATGGGCGCCCAGCTTGTGCGCGAGGTGGCCACCAAGACGAACGACGCCGCGGGCGACGGCACCACCACCGCCACTGTGCTGGCGCAGGCGCTTGTCACCGAGGGCATGAAGAACGTGGCCGCGGGCGCCAACCCCATGGATGTGAAGCGCGGCATGCAGAAGGCTGTGAAGGCCGCCGTGGGCGCGTTCACCGCCAACAGCAAGAAGGTGTCCGGCTCTGCCGACATCGCCCGTGTGGCCACTGTGTCTGCAGGCGATGAGACGGTGGGCACGCTGATTGCCGAGGCTATGGAGAAGGTGGGCGCGGACGGCGTCATCACCATTGAAGAGAGCAAGACGGCCGAGACGTACTCCGAAGTTGTGGAAGGCATGCAGTTCGACCGCGGCTATATCACCCCGTATATGGTGACGGACACCGAGCGCATGGAGGCCGTGCTGGACGATGCCTATCTGCTTATCACCGATAAGAAGATCAGCGTCATCGCCGACATCCTGCCCCTGCTGGAGCAGATTGTGCAAAGCGGCAAGAAGCTGGTCATCATTGCGGAAGATGTGGAGGGCGAGGCCCTGTCCACCCTTATCGTGAACCGCCTGCGCGGCACGTTCACCGTGGTGGCTGTGAAGGCCCCCGGCTTCGGCGACCGCCGCAAAGAGATGCTGCAGGACATCGCCACGCTCACGGGCGGTACCGTTGTGTCCAGCGAGCTGGGCTATGAGCTGAAGGACGCCACCATGGAGATGCTGGGCCGCGCCCGTCAGGTGAAGGTGACAAAGGAAGACACCACCATCGTGGACGGCATGGGCGACAAGAAGGCCATTGCAGACCGTGTAACCCAGATTAAGGCCCAGCTGGAGGTTACCACCAGCGACTTTGACAAAGAAAAGCTGCAGGAGCGCCTTGCCAAGCTCTCCGGCGGTGTGGCCGTCATCAAAGTGGGCGCCGCTACCGAAGTGGAAATGAAAGACAAGAAGCTGCGCATTGAAGACGCGCTGAACGCCACGAAGGCCGCTGTGGAAGAGGGCATTGTGGCCGGCGGCGGCACGGCGCCCATCAACGCCATTGCCGCTGTGGAAAAGACCATCGGCGAGCTGGAGGGCGACCAGCGCACCGGCGCGTGCATCGTGCGCAAGGCGCTGGAGTCCCCGCTGCGCCAGATTGCGGCCAACGCCGGCCTTGAGGGCAGCGTTATCATCGACAAGATTCTTGCCTCTGGCAAGACAAACTACGGCTTCGACGCCCAGAAGGAAGAGTATGTGGACATGATCGCCGCCGGCATCGTAGACCCGACGAAGGTCACCCGTTCCGCGCTGGAGAACGCCGCCTCGGTGGCCTCCATGGTGCTCACCACCGAGAGCCTCGTGGCCGACGAGCCCGAAGAGCCCGCGCCCGCTGCGGCCGGCGCAGGTATGGGCGGCGGAATGGGCGGTATGTATTGAGCCGGCCCCCGTTACCCGCACAATGAACAGAAGGCGCCCCGCGGCACGCACAGTGCCGCGGGGCGCTTTTTACTTCTGGGCGGTGCGGCACCGGCATGCAGGAGAGTGGGCGCGGCGCAGTGCGCCCGTGCACAGCACTTGGGGCTGTACCGTCGTAGGCCGCAGCTTGTGCTACAATTGAGACAAAAGCCGGCCGTGGCCGGAAAAGGAGGAAGCAGAATGGAAAAACTGGGCTTTGGCCTGATGCGCCTGCCGCTGAATACGCCGGGCAATACGGCGGACATCGACCTTGCTGCCATGCAGGCCATGATGGACCGCTTTATCGGAGCAGGCTTCACCTATTTCGACACATCTTATGTATATCATGGCGGCGCCAGTGAGACGGCCTTCCGTGAAACGGTAGTGAAGCGTTATCCGCGTGCTGCCTTTACCATCACAGATAAAATGCCCATGTTTCAAATCGGGCAGGAGGACGAGCTGGAACCCATCTTTTCCGAAACGCTTCAGCGCCTGGGCGTGGGATATATTGACTACTACCTGCTGCATTCGCTGGATAAAAGAACATACGCCCTTTCGCAGAAGCTGCATGCATTTGAATTCGTGCAGAAAAAGCTGGCCGGGGGCACCGTGCGCCATATCGGCTTTTCTTTCCATGACACGGCGGATGTTCTGGAAGACATTCTGAAAGCACACCCGGAGATGGAGTATGTGCAGCTGCAGCTCAATTATCTGGATTGGGAGGACGGTGCCGTACAGGCACGGCAGTGCTATGCGGTATGTGAAAAATATGGCAGAAAGGTAATTGTGATGGAGCCGCTGCGCGGCGGCGCGCTTGCATGCCCGCCGGAGCAGGCACGCAGGCTTCTGCATGGTGCCGCCCCGCAGATGAGCATGCCTGAATGGGCGCTGCGTTTTGCGGCCTCGCATAAAAATGTGGTAATGGTGCTGAGCGGCATGAGCACCTTGCAGCAGGTGGAAGAGAATATTGGCACCATGCGGCCCTTCCAGCCGCTTACACAGCTCCAGATGGCCCGGGCGCTGGAGGCCGGGCACCTCATCCGCACCAGCACTGCGGTGCCCTGCACCGCGTGCCGTTACTGCGATGGCTGCCCGGAGGATATTGCAATACCGGAATATTTTTCCCTGTACAATCAGCTTTCGCGTTTGGAAAAAAGCCGGGAAGAGGCGGTGCGGGAATATGCCGGGCTGGCCCAAGGCCGAGGCACGGCGTCAGCCTGTATTGGCTGCGGCCGCTGCGAGCGGCACTGCCCGCAGCATATTGGTATTATCAGGGCGCTGCAGCAGGTGGCGCAGGCTCTGGAAAATGTCTGACCGCCGTGAATAATGCGCCGCGCACCCGGGCATACTGACACCGGGACGTTACATAGGGCGCGGTGCGGGGGTCCGCCCCGATGCCCGGGCGGTGGGCTTTACCCGTCCAAGAAAGCACGGCTCTTTTCCGGTCATCCCGCGGAAAGGGGCCGTGCTTTGCTGTGCAGCGCAGGGGGGGGCGGACGGCCGCATGCCTATTGGTTGAGAAAAATTTAACGATATTTGCCCGGAACCCGTTGCAAGTTGCGCGAAATTCTTCTATAATAGAACAAGATTTTGGAACAGGAGGTCTCTGATAATGTCCCTGTATATGCTTGCGGCATCCAAGCTCAGCGAAGTGACAGACCATTCCGATATTGGTGTGGTGGTTGCAACAGGCTTGATCCTGGTGTTCGCCGTGCTTATTCTGCTGTACCTGATTATTACGCTGGAGGGCATCATTTTTTCCAGCCTTGACAAAAAGAAAAAAGGCCAGCCGCCGAAGTCGGCCGCAGCGCCGCAGGCCCCCCAGGCCGCTGCCCCAAAGGCAGCGCCCATGGCCGCCGTGAAGGTGGAACAGGGCATTCCCGGTGAAGTGGTAGCCGCCATTTCCGCGGCGGTGGCCTGCATGGAGGGCGGGCGCTACAGCCTGCGCAGCGTGGCGCGCCAGCGCAAGGGGCGCAGTGCCTGGGGCGATGCGGCCGTTGCCGCGTACACCCAGCCGTTCTGATTTTGTTGAGAAGAGGAGTGTGAACTACCCATGCAGGGCTTTTTAGACGCTGTCACCGGTATTGCAAATGAATCCGGTTTTATGGGCATTGCGCAGAATCCGGGCTACCTTGTAATGATTGTGATTGCCTGCGTGCTGCTGTACCTGGCTATTGTGCGCCAGTTCGAGCCGTTGCTGCTGCTGCCCATCGCCTTCGGCATGTTACTGGCAAACCTGCCCTTCGGCGAGATCATCCACATGGAATATTTCATAGCCCCCGCCGGGGCAGACCCCTCGCTGTACCCCATGTTCAGCGAAATCCTGCATAACGGCGGCCTGGCGGATATGCTGTATCTGGGCGTGAAGCTTGGCATTTACCCGCCGCTTATCTTCCTTGGCATCGGCACCATGACGGACTTCGGCCCGCTTATCTCCAACCCCAAAAGCCTGCTTTTGGGCGCGGCTGCACAGCTTGGCATCTTCACCACATATCTGGGCGCGCGCTTTCTGGGCTTCACGCCGCAGCAGGCGGGCTCTATCGGCATCATCGGCGGCGCGGACGGCCCCACCGCCATTTATGTCACCACGCGCCTCGCGCCGGAGCTTCTGGGCGCCATTGCCGTGGCGGCCTACAGCTACATGGCGCTTGTGCCGGTGATACAGCCGCCCATTATGAAGGCGCTGACCACAAAGGCCGAGCGGCAGATTGTGATGACGCAGCTTCGCCCGGTGTCCAAAACGGAAAAAATACTGTTCCCCATTTTGTGCACTATCGTCATCTCGCTCATCCTGCCCTCGTGCGTGCCGCTTATCGGCATGCTGATGCTGGGCAACTTGATGAAGGAATCCGGCGTGGTGGACCGCATCAACAAAACAGCCGGCAACGAGCTGATGAACATCATCACCATCTTCCTGGGCATCTCTGTGGGCTGCACCACCAACGCAGACACCTTCTTCAACCTCGATACGTTGAAAATTATCGCCCTTGGCCTTGCGGCCTTCTGCCTCGGCACTGCCGGCGGCGTGCTGCTGGGCAAGGTGATGTGCTGGGCCACGCACGGCAAGGTGAACCCGCTGATTGGCGCGGCTGGCGTTTCCGCCGTGCCCATGGCTGCGCGTGTGGCGCAGAAGGTGGGCCAGAAAGAAAACCCCCAGAACTTCCTGCTGATGCACGCCATGGGCCCCAACGTGGCCGGCGTCATCGGCTCCGCCGTGGCGGCGGGCATCCTCATCAACATGCTGGGGTAAATTTCATATGCATGGCACCTCTCCGTTTTTCGGAGGGGTGCTTTTTTATTTCTTCTTTTCGGAGGGGTGCTTTTTTATTTCTTCTTTTTGTCCGGGCGGGTGTGCATTGCTGGGCAAAAGAAAATGAAGGAAGCGTTTTGAGAGCTTGTGCACCAATACACGGTAAAGCCATGGAGCCACAGAAGAAATGTCGCGCAATAAAACGTAAAATCCGAACAAACCAGAAACAGTTTTAATAAAACTATAGCTATTTTAACATATAAAACGTTTTAAGTGATGTATATTCGTACAAAATAAAATACAAATGATGAAAACTTATTGACAATATGACAATAAGGCGGTTACACTGTAGCCAAGGTTAAAACGTTTTAAGAAAAGCGGGGCGAATGTGGAATGCGTGCTACTATCCGGGACGTTGCAAAAAAGGCAGGCTATTCCATTTCAACGGTCTCTCTTGTGTTGAACAATAAAAATGTCAGTATCCCGCAGAGCACACGTGATAAAGTGCTGGCTGCAGTAAAGGCACTGGACTACCGGCCCAATCAGCTTGCCGTAAGTATGGTGACGAAAAAGACGAATGTCATCGGCCTTATTATACCAGATAATAGCAATATGTTTTTTGCGGACCTTTCCAAGGCCATTGAGGTTGCGGCGCACAAGGCAGGCTATAACCTTATTTATGGGAACAGCAGCAATGATTCCGGCCACGATATCGAATATATGCGTATGTTCACTGATAGACAGGTGGACGGTATTATTTTTGCAAAATCCGCCTCTATTTGTGCAGAAGATGATATCCGCGCCATGCAGTTCATCCGTGAAAGCAAGATACCTTTTGTCTCGGTAGACCGCGAGTTGCGCGGCAATAACATCCGTTCTGTTCTGTTGGACAACCGCCGTGGCGGTTATCTTGCCACGCGGCACCTGCTGGAACTTGGCCACCGCAAAATAGGCTGTGTGACAGGCCCGCTGGATTTGATGAGTTCGCACGAGCGCCTGGAGGGGTACCGGGATGCATTGGATGAATACGGCGTGCCCTATAAGGAAGAGCTGATTGCTGAGGGCGATTTCCAGATGGCGGGCAGTGAAAAGCCGGTGTTGCAGCTTTTGCGCCAGAATGTCACCGGCATATTTTCCTTCAATGATATGATGGCTTATAGCATCTATCAGGTGATGGCACGGCGCAGCCTGCGCATCCCACAGGACATTTCGCTGGTAGGCTTTGACGATTTGTGGCTTTCTGATTTTCTTCAGCCGCCCCTTACCACAGTGCATCAACCGGTGGAAGAAATTGGGCGCAAAGCAGTGGCTGCGCTGGTATCTGCTATGAATGGCGAAGACGCAGGCCAGCAGAACAGTGTCCTGATGCCAACGCTGCATGTGCGTGCAAGCACCTGCGCCATCAGCCGATAAAGGCGGTACGGCAGCCTGCTGCTTGGACACCGGCCGATACCGAACGAGAGGAGAACAGGCATGAAAGTGTTGAACCTGGGTTCTTTGAATATAGATAAAACCTATACTGTGGAAGACTTTGTGCAGGAGGGGCAGACAATTAATGCGATTGCCTACAGCAGCTGCTGCGGCGGCAAGGGGCTGAATCAGTCAGTGGCCATGGCAAGGGCAGGCATGGAAGTATACCATGCGGGCATGATAGGTCAGGACGGAGACATGCTAAAACGCAAGCTGGAAGAAAGCGGCGTGCATACCAAATACCTAGCTGTGGCGCAGGAGGAAAGCGGGCATGCCCTCATCCAGCTGGATCAACAGGGGCGCAACTGTATTATTTGTTACGGCGGCGCCAACCATGCGGTCACCACACAGTACATAGACGCTGTGCTGCAGCATTTTGTAGAAGGTGACTACCTTCTGGTGCAGAACGAGATTACCAACGTGCCCTATGCTATGGTGCACGCCAAAAACAAAGGAATGCAGGTAGTATTTAATCCTTCGCCTATCACGCCGAAGTTGAAAGCGTATCCGTTGGAAATGGTGGATTGTTTTCTGGTAAACGAGACCGAGGGGGAAGCCCTAACAGGCGAGCATGATTATGAGGCCATTTTGGCCGGGTTGCACATGCGTTACCCCAAGGCTTTGCTTGTGCTTACGGTGGGCGATCGCGGTGTGCTTTGCCAGCAGGGCGAAACTACATACCGCCATGGCGTATACAACGTCCCGGTAGTAGATACCACGGCGGCAGGCGACACATTCTGCGGCTATTTCATTGCATGCCTCGCACAAGGCCAGCCTGTGGCACAGGCGCTGAAGACAGCCAGCGCAGCATCTGCGCTTTCCGTCTCACATCCCGGCGCATCCGATTCTATACCGCAGCGGGCGGAAGTGGAAGCTTTTTTACAAAGCAAAGTGCCATAAAGCGATGTTTTTTACTCTATTAAAACGTTTTAATTAACGCAAAAGAGGAGAAGGAGGGAAGGGTCAGATGCATCGGACGTGGAACTGGAAAATGATTATACTGAAATGTCTGGTCATTACACTGGGGGTGTTTCTTGCGGGACTGGGCTGCGCTAGCTATTTGAAAGCTGCCCTTGGCTCAGACCCTGTGACGGCCTTTGTAGAAGGTCTGGGGAAAACGCTTGGTATTACGGCTGGGGCAGCCACGAATATTCTGAATGTTTCGGCGTTTGTGATATTGCTCCTGTGTAACCGTAAGCTCATCCATATTGGCACGGCTATTTACACACTTTTCCTGGGTATGTTTGTGGATGCATGCGGTAAGGGCTTGGATGTTTTGCTGGGCCCTTCGCCTGCACTTTGGGCACGGGTGGTGGTGCTGGCGGTGGGCACGCTGGCAATTGGCTTTGGGCTGGGTTTGTATCAGTCGGCCGAATTGGGTGCGGGCCCTACTGACGGCTTGAATCAGACTGTAGTGCAGAAAACGGGCCTTGCTTATAAATGGGAGCGCATTATTTTTGACGCGCTGATGGCCTTTATCGGCTGGCTGCTGGGTGGAACTATCTTCCTGGGCACTATCGTTGGCGTGTTTGCTGTAGGGCCCATCATGGCACCTACTATTCAGTGGGGCAAACGCAGGTTCGCGCGTCTGGAAAACATACAGCAAAAAAATGGGTAAGCAGGGCGGCAACCGCCGCCTTTGAAAAAAGGAAATGGAAAATGGAGGTAGTATCATGAAAAAATTCAAGAAATTGACAGCGCTTGCGCTTGCGTTGGCTTTGGCGCTTAGCCTGTGTCTGACCGGATGTTCTTCCGGCGGCGATGCCGGTGGAAGCACAGCTAGTGCAGACAGCACAGGAACGGACGGTGGAGACCCTCTGAAAGTTGTGCTGCTCATCACCTCAAACCTGGGTGACCAGGGCTTTTACGACAGCGCAAATGACGGCCTGAAACTCATTGAGCAGGAGCTGGGCGCTGAAGTGCAGACCATCGAAATGGGACAGGACCCTTCCAAGTACGAGCCGTATATCCGCGATGTGGCCGAGCAGGACTGGGACTATATCATTATCGGTTCTTCCCCGGCGGTAGACGCGGCCAATATGCTTATTCCAGAATACCCGGAAAAGAAGTTTATCATGTTCGATACGGAAGTGGACTGGAGCTCCGGCGATTTTTCAAATCTGTATTGTGTGCAGTATAAGCAGAATGAGGCCAGTTTCCTGGCGGGTGCTGCAGCGGCTGTGCTCACCACCAAAGGCGAGCGCGCCAACCCTGAAAAAATCATTGGCTGTGTGGGTGGCGGCGACAACCCGATCATCAACGATTTTATGATAGGTTACATCGAAGGCGCACAGTATATTGAGCCGGATATTAAAGTGGCTGTTTCCTATGCGGGCACTTTCGTGGATTCCACCAAGGGCAAAGAGCTTGGTCTTGCACAGATGAACCAGCAGGGGGTAGATGTGTGCTTCCAGATAGCATCCCAGACAGGTATCGGTGTGCTGGATGCCGCCAAGGATACGGGCGCCTATGCCATTGGTGTGGACGGCGACCAGGCCGCGGCCTTCCAGAATTCTGACCCGGAGATGGCTTCTGTTATTACCACAAGTGTGATGAAGAGAGTGGACCAATCCCTGCTGCGTGCTGTGCAGATGGCCGAAGAGGGCACGTTGCCCTGGGGCACCACCGAGATCATTGGCTTGAAGGAGCAGGGCGTTGGCATCGTGTATGACGGCAACCTGACAGCAGACCTTGCGGAAGAAGATTTGGCTATGATTCAGGAACTGGAACAGAAGATAATCGACGGTGAGATTACTGTCAGTTCTGCGCTTGGCATGGATTCCGCCGAGTTCGAGCAGGTGCGCAATGCGGTGAAGCCGTAACGTCATTTTTTAAACCATTTTCAAAGCATAAAAGCGCAGACGCGGCCGGCCTTTTGCGGCCGGCCGCGTTCCTGCAAGGGGCCGTACACGATGGCGCGGCGGAAAACAGGGAAAATGAAGAGGTGAGACGATGAGCAGCGTGAACGGACAAGCCAAAGCCGGCGCGCCAGCGCAGGATATTCTGCGTATGGAACACATTACCAAGATATACGGCAACGGCTTTATTGCAAACAATGGCATCGATTTTTCGGTGCGCAAAGGCGAGATACATGCCCTGGCGGGCGAAAATGGGGCGGGCAAATCGACCCTAATGAAAGTGCTGTTCGGCGAAGAGACACCGGAGGAAGGGCGCATCCTTTATAAAGGGGAAGAAGTACATATCACAAGCCCTCTCACGGCCATTAAAATGGGTATCGGCATGGTGCATCAGCATTTTATGCTCGTGCCGTCCATGACAGTAGCCGAAAATATGGTGCTGGGCATGGAACCGCGGAAGATGTGCCTGATGAGTATGGAAAAGGCTGTACAGCTCACTCGTGAGGTGGCGGAAAAATATGCCCTGCCCATTGATCCGCATGCCCGCGTGCAGGACCTTCCTGTAGGCTTAAAACAGCGGGTGGAGATCTTGAAGGCATTGCTGCGTGGGGCAGACGTGCTTATTTTGGACGAGCCTACCGCCGTGCTCACGCCGCAGGAGACGGTGGAGATTTTTGTGGAACTCAAGAGACTGCGCGAGATGGGGCACACTGTCATTTTCATCTCGCATAAGCTGAACGAGATCAAAGAGATATGCGATAGAATCACCGTTATCCGAGATGGGCGCACCGTGGCCGTGTGCAATGTGGCGGACGTGACCGAGCAGGATATCAGCCGCATGATGGTGGGGCGCGATGTTATGCTGGATACAAATAAGCGGCCCGCCAAACCGGGCGAAGCTGTACTGTGTGTGAAGGATGTGAGCTGGGACGATGCGGCTGGCCGCAGCATTCTGAAGCATATCAGCTTTTCCGTGCGCAAAGGCGAAATCCTGGGTGTGGCAGGCATTGAGGGCAACGGACAGAACGAGTTGTCCGAACTGATTACCGGCATGAAAAAGCTGCTCGCAGGCGGCATCTCCATTGCCGGGCAGGATATTGCGGGCAGATCTATCCGGCAGATACGCGAGCTGGGTGTCTCGCATATTTCTCAGGACAGAATGACTTACGGTGTTGTTGGTACGGCCGGCGTGGCAGAGAATATCATTGCAGACCGCTACTATAAGCCGGAATTTAACCGGGGCCCACTGCTTGACAACAAGAAGATAGATGCCGTGACGGATGCTTTGATAAAAGAATACGGTGTAAAATGCGACGACCGTACTCAGCCGGTGAGCATGCTTTCGGGTGGAAATATGCAGAAAGTAGTGGTGGCGCGCGAGTTTTCCTCGGCCCCGAAACTTGTAGTGGCAAACCAGCCCACCCGCGGCATCGACGTGGGCGCTGCAGAATTGGTGCGCAACAAGTTAGTGGAACTGCGCGATGCAGGTGCCGCCGTGATGCTTATTAGCGCAGACCTCACGGAAGTAATGGAGCTGAGTGACGATATCATTGTATTGTGCGGCGGCGAAGTAGTGGCCTGGTTCGACAGCGCCCATAAACCTGATGCTGTAGAGCTGGGCGAATATATGCTGGGCATGAAAAAGATGCAGCCGCAGCAGATAAGGGGGGCTATGCATGAAGAGCAAGACCATTGAAAAGCGCTTTGAAATGATCCGCACGGCAGTGGCCATCGCTATCGCGCTGGGTATTGCGCTGGTGGTCATCGTGCTTGTCAGCGAAGACCCAGCCAACGCACTGTACAATTTCCTCATTGGCCCGCTCACAAGCTTCCGGCGTTTTGCAAACGTAATTGAGCTGGCCATCCCTATCACCTTTTGTGGGCTGGCAGTGGGCATTATGTTTTCGGCAGACCAAACGAACATGGCCGCCGAAGGCGGGTTCTACATGTCCTGTGCAACTACATCGCTGGCGGCTATTCTGCTGGATTTGCCGCCTGTCATCCATCCGATCGTATGTATTTTGGTAGGCACGATTACCGGTACGGCTGTGGTGATGATACCCGCAGTGCTGAAAGTGAAATGGGGTGCAAACGAGCTTGTTTCCTCGCTGATGCTGAACTACATCTGCCTGTACATGGCAACTTACCTTATCCGCACCAAGGTGATGGATACCTCGCTGGGTGTGACCGCATCGGTAACGTTCCAGCCCACAGCATCGCTGCCGGGTATTGTGCCGGGCACGCGGCTGCACCTGGGGCTTGTGTTCGTGGTGCTGGCCTGCGTGCTGTGCTGGCTGATGATGTACCGTACAAAGCTGGGCTATGAGATACGTACCATCGGCCAGAACAGGCACTTTGCCAAATATGCGGGTATCGGTGTGGGCGGTACCCTGCTGGCAGCGCAGGCCATTGGCGGTGTGCTGGCCGGTTTCGGCGGCGCTGTGGAAATGACGGGCATGTATACGCGCTTTCAATATCAGGGCCTTACGCAGTATGGCTTTGATGGCATGATGGTGGCTATCATTGCACGTTACAATCCGGCTTTGGTGCCATTGGCAGCGGTGTTTCTGGCCTATGTGCGCACAGGTGCAGACATCATGAACCGCACCAGCGACGTACCGTATGAAATCATCTCTGTTATCCAGTCTATTATTATCATGCTGGTGGTGGCAAAGATGTTCCTGAACAAGTTCAAACACAGTATGATTGTGAAAAATTCCAAAACAGAACTTGCAAAAAAGGAGGCGGTGCACAGTGGAACAGATTCTTGACATCATTATTTCCACCGATTTCTTCTATTCCATCTTGCGCATCTCCACCCCTATCATATATGCGGCATTGGGCGCACTCATCACTTCGCGTGCCGGCGTAGTGAATATCGGCCTTGAGGGCATGATGCTGTGTGCGGCTCTTACAGGCGTTATCATCAGTGCCTTTACACAAAGTGCATTGCTGGGGCTTGCCGGTGCAGTGCTCGTCAGCGTGGCGGTTTCGCTGATGATGTCGTATGTCACGCTGGTGCTCAAATCGCATATCACTCTTACGGGTATTGCCATCAATACGTTTGGCTCTGGCGCCACTGTGTTTGTGCTGTACCTTGTGTGCAACGACAAAGGTATATCATCCTCGTTGGCAAGTAAGACCATCCCGCAGGTGAATATTCCTCTGTTGGAGCATGTGCCTGTGTTAGGCGAGGTGCTTTCGGGCCATAACATTCTCACTTACCTGTCGTTGGTGGCAGTGGCCCTTACTTGGGTGCTGCTGAACAAAACTGTGCTGGGCCTGCGTATCCGTGCTGTGGGGGAAAGCGAACGTGCGGCTATGTCTGTGGGGGCGAAACCCGTGCGCTATCAGTTTATCGCCATGACCATCAGCGGCGTGCTGGCCGGTTTCGGCGGTGCATACATGTCCATGGGCTATGTGTCGTGGTTCGCACGCGATATGATTGCCGGGCGGGGCTTCATTGCACTGGCAGCCCAGCAACTTGGGCAGGGCACCACCATGGGCACCTTTGGCTCTGCTCTTATTTTCGGCATGGCGGATTCACTTGCCAACAACCTGCAGGCGCTGCAGATGCCGCCGGAATTTGTGCAATCCATTCCGTATGCAGTCACAATTCTGGGCCTTGTGGTGTTCAGTGTGCTGCAGCGGCGTAAAGAACTGAAACGTATGAAACAGGCCGTTTCCAAAGAGGGCTGAGGGTTCAGCCGTTATCGTACAGAAAAGGAGAATTTATATGGAACAAGTGAAAAAAGCATGGGAGTATGCCCGCGAAATTGTAGAACATGAAAAACCCTTCCCTGAAAGAGCTGCACGTGTGGTGTGGGACGATGTGCTGCGAGACGGCCAGCGCGACCTTTGGCAGATGAATTATCTGTGGGGCGGTAATGTCACGGAAAGCCTAATGCCGCTGTTCTTCATTGCACAGTATTTGCAGGAATATGCGAACCTTGGCTATGATGTGAGCGAGGCCGAGGCCATGATACCCGAAGGCATCGAGCTGCACCGCCAGAAACAGGACATTGCGCTGTATCGTCATACCTGCCGTGTAATGAATACACTGTATAATTCGCCCAAGCTGCCGGATCATCCCCACTGGAAATATACGGAATATAAAACTTTCCAGCAGTATGCCGCAGCAGTGAATTTTCCCGAGTATCCCGGTTTTTCTATCACAAGGGAGGAATTGTTTGACAAGGTGTACGCCGGATGGATGGCGCAGGTGTGTGCAGGTGCCGTGGGCACTGCTATTGAGGGATATCACACCAAAAACCTGGAGGCCGTGTACGGCTGGGTAGACCGATATATCAAAGACCCGGAGATGTATAACGATGACCTGACCTTTGAACTTGCTTTTCTGGAGACGTTCAAGCGCAAAGGCTATGCGCTGACGGGCGCCGACGTGGCGGAAGACTGGGCTGCACGCCTTCCGTTTGCCTTCACGGCTGAGGGAATCGCACTGAAGAACATCAAAAACGGCATTTATCCACCCGAAAGCGGGCAGTTCCACAACCCATTCTGTGAAATGATAGGCGCTCAGATGCGCGGCGGTGTGTGCGGCATGGCCGCCCCAGGCGACCCCAAAATGGCAGCGAAGCTGGCGTGGGAAGACGCTATTGTTTCGCACCATAATAACGGTGTGCTGGGCGAGATATTCAATGCCGTTATGGTATCGCTGGCCTTTGTGGAAAAGGATGTGAAAAAAGTCTGCCGCATGGCTATCGACCTGATGCCAGATGATTCAGAATACCGCACTGTGGTGGAATATGCCTGGAAAAAGTGCGAAGAATACGGCAACTGGCGTGATGCCTGGCTGGACTGTGACGAAAAATACAAGCATTACAGCTGGATTCACGCCTACCCCAATGCGGCGGCAGAAGTGGTGGCGCTGTATTTCTGCGAAAACGACTATGATAAACTGGTGAGCCTGATTGCAATGTGCGGTTTGGATGTGGACTGCAACGCGGCCCAAGTGGCCAATGTCATTGCCGTAATGCAGGGCATGGCATGCATCGGAGAAAAGTGGACAGAGCCCATCGGCGATTATATGGCTACCTATGTGCGCGGTATGGAGACAGTGCGTTTTAAAGCGCTGGCACAGCAGACAGTCGATGCCATCTTGCGCGCACGGCAGACTGATGTATAAAACGTGGTCGGAGAGGAAAGGAGGACATATGCACAAAAAAGCGTGGCAGTTTGCGAACGGTATGACGCGTGCCGCCGTACCCGTGCTGCAAACAGAGGAAGAAAAGCAGTGGACAGAGAATAAACTGAGCATCGGCGATATCGATATAGAGGAAACGCGCGCCCGATGGTGCACACGGGTGCCCGGGAGCCGTGCGCCGGATTATGTGTTCATCGGTGGCATTCAAGCTACAGAAAATATGGGTTATGATGTGAGCGAGGCCGAAGCAATGATGCCTGCTATCCAGCGCGCATACGATGAACACGATGACGCGGCGCTGCTGATGCTGACAGCAAAACTGCTGAACGTGCTGGGCCGCGCGCCCAAAGTTACCGGCCACCCCTATTGGAGCTACTGCTATTACAGCGGTTTTGAAGACCATGCTGCCGAGGTGCATTTCCCCGCACCTGTGCCTCTTGCATTCAGCGAAGCGCAGCGCCTCGAGCGTGTGCATGCGGGCTGGCTGGCCCAAATCGCGGGTGCAGCGGTAGGCACCATTATCGAAGGCTACTGCACCGATCAGCTGCGCAGCGCCTTTGGCGAGATACGCGGGTATCTGCGCCAGCCTACTACCTATAATGACGATGTGCTGTTCGAATTGGCATTTCTGAACGCATACCGCGCCAAGGGCCGTGCCGTAACTTCTGAGGACATCGGCATGGAATGGGTGGGGCGTATCGAGTACACTTGGAGCGGGGAAGAGGCCGCGTTCAAAAATATGAAACGGGGTATTTTCCCGCCGTGCTCTGCTACGGTGAACAATCCCTGGCGAGAGTGGATAGGCGCGCAGATGCGCGGCGCCATTTGCGGCATGGTGGCTCCCGGTGACCCCGAGCTGGCCGCCCGTTTGGCATGGACAGATGGTGCGGTTTCTCACGTGAACAATGGGGTGCTGGGCGAAGTATTCAATGCTATGCTGGTGGCGCTGGCTTATACAGAACACTCGGTGCGCACAGTGCTGGAAAAGGCGATTGCCCTGCTGCCCGCGCGCAGTGAATACTACAGTGTGGTGCGCTTTGCATGGGAGGCATGTGAAAAGCACAGCGCATGGGAGCCGGCCTGGCGCGAGTGCGAAAAAAAGTACGAGCGCTATAACTGGATACATACTTATCCCAATGCAGCGGCCGAGGTTGTCTCTTTGTATTTCGGCGGTGACAGCTTCGATGAGTGCATGCATATTTGTGCCATGTGCGGGCAGGATGTGGACTGCAACGCAGGCCAAATTGGCACGGTTTACGGTGTAATGCAGGGCTATGCCGGCATTCGGGAACAATGGACGGCGCCGTTTGAAGACAAATTTGACAGTTTGTTCCGCGGCTATGAACACACTACTATCACCCGTCTGGCGCAGGATACGCTGGATGCATGGAAATATCTGTGATAAAGCACCTATCCCGACATACAGAGGCTTGCCGGGGCAGGCCGTGCTTTTTCGCAAAGCTCCTTTTGAAAAGGGGGGCCGCAGGTGCGGCCCCCTTTTCAGCGCTTTGCCCAAAGAAGTCGAAAGAACACCCAAACTGCCGCCTTGTGCCTTTCCAAGCACAGGCAAATGTGCTATAATATTTTAGCTTGTGCTGGGGCGGGCCTCGGCGCAAAGAACAAAAAAGGCAGGGCTTTCATGGAACAGGAACTTTCCGCGCGCTTTCTGGCGCTGCGAAAACAATATATTGAGGGGCAGTTCGGCAAGCTGAACCCCGTGCAGCGAGAGGCGGTGTTTTACACCGAGGGGCCGCTGCTCATTCTGGCGGGCGCGGGCAGCGGCAAAACCACCGTGCTTGTAAACCGCATTGCCAACCTGGTGCGCTTCGGCGGCGCGTATAACTCTGCGCTTGTGCCCGCGGGGCTTACAGGCGCGCATGTGGCCGAGCTGGAGCAGCTTGTGCAGGCGGGCGGCGCCCCCAGCGAGGCGCTGGCGCCCATGCTGGCGCAGCAGCCCGTCTGGCCGTACCGCATCCTTGCCATCACCTTTACCAACAAGGCGGCGGGGGAACTGAAAACCCGCCTTGCCTCCATGCTGGGGCAGGCCGGGCAGGATGTGAACGCCTCCACCTTCCATTCGGCCTGCGTGCGCATCCTGCGCCGCGAGTGCGAGCATCTGGGCATTCCCAAAAGCTTTACCATTTACGACACCGACGACGCCCAGCGCGCCATGAAGGAGGTGTACCGCGCGCTGGAGGTGGACGACAAGTTTCTGCCCGTGAAAACGGCGCTGAACGCCATCGGCCGCCTGAAGGACCGCATGGTGAGCCCCTCTATGGCCGCGCAAAGCGCGGCCTCCACGCGCGACAGCCTGGTGGCAAAGGTGTATTCAGCCTATGAGGCGCGGCTGCAAAGCGCCGGCGCGCTGGATTTTGACGGCCTTATCTACCAGACGGTGAAGCTGCTGAGCGAGCATGCGGACGTGCGGGAGGACTACCAGCGCCGCTTCCGCTATGTGCTGGTGGACGAATATCAGGACACCAGCGTGGCCCAGTTCGAGCTGGTGCGCCTTCTGACAGGCCCCGGGCAGAACGTGTGCGTGGTGGGCGACGACGACCAGAGCATCTACCGCTTCCGCGGCGCCACCATTGAGAATATCCTGAATTTTGAAGAGCATTTCAAGGGCGCCAAGGTCATTCGGCTGGAGCAGAACTACCGCTCTACCTCCAATATTCTGAACGCGGCGAACTGCGTCATCCGCAATAACGCCGCGCGCAAGGGCAAAACGCTGTGGACAGACAACGGCGACGGCGCAAAAATAGCCTGTTATGAGGCCGATTCCGAGCTGGACGAGGCCGCGCATGTGGCCGAGGTGATAGGCCGCAATGTGAAAAACGGCGCCCGGCTGCGCGACCACGCCATTTTGTACCGCATGAACGCGCAGTCCGGCCCGGTGGAGACGTATTTTGCCTGCGCGGGCATCCCGTATAAAATTGTGGGCGGCCACCGCTTTTACGACCGCAAGGAGATAAAGGACATCCTTGCCTATATGAGCATTGTGGCAAACAAAAACGACGATCTGCGCCTGCGGCGCATCATCAACGAGCCCGCGCGAAAAATAGGCGCCGCCACAGTGCAGGCCGTGGCGGACATGGCCGCCGCCGACGGCGTGGCCATGCTGGACGTGCTGATGGATATGGAGCAGTACCCCTCGCTGGCGCGCGCGTCTTCGGCACTGGGCGGCTTTGTGCGCATTTACAACGCCCTGTGCCAGGCGCACGACACGCTGCCGCTGGATGCGTTTGTGAACGAGCTTGTCACCCTCACCGGCTATAAAGCCATGCTGGAGAATGCCGGGGAGGAGGGGCAGACGCGCCTTGAGAACATCGGCCAGCTGGTGTCCAGCGTAAAGACGTATGCCGACCAGCGCGGCCCCGAGGCCAGCTTGGAGGGCTTTCTGGAAGAGGTGGCCCTGATCAGCGATTTGGACAGCTACGATGAGGACGCCGACGTGGTGGTGATGATGACGCTGCACTCGGCCAAGGGCCTTGAGTTCCCGTATGTGTTCGTTCTGGGGCTGGAGGAGGGCATCTTCCCCAGCGAGATGAGCCGCTTTTCTCAGGAGGACCTGGAGGAAGAACGCCGCCTGTGCTATGTGGGCATCACGCGCGCAAAAAAAGAGCTGTATCTTTCGTGCGCGGCCTCGCGCATGATGTTCGGGCAGACAAAGCGCAACAAGCCCTCGCGCTTTTTGATGGAAATAGGCCCCGAACTGCTGGAATATGAGCAGAGTCCCATGGCCGCCGCGCGCGCCGCCATGCGCGCCGTGCAGCCCGCGGGCAGCGCGGCCACGGCGTTCGGCCCCAGCACCTTGAGTGCGGCGCGCAGGGCGAGCGACCCGCCGCAGC
>OFMI01000602.1_pt1 | contig 29011 bp, 27 predicted proteins | sample 1541741 | NCBI WGS metagenome assembly OFMI01 (sample SAMN04209219, study PRJEB22552) | human gut metagenome | biome: gut; material: feces | host: Homo sapiens | place: USA: Oklahoma | reverse complement strand
CATGATCTTCCAGAATTTCAGCCTGTTCCAGCAGCGCACAGTGCTGCGCAACGTCACGTTCCCACTGGAGCTCAACCATACGCCGAAAAACAAGCGCGAGGAGCGTGCCCGCTATCTGCTTGACCTGGTTGGATTGGCTGATCTGGCCGACCGCTATCCGAGCCAGCTGTCCGGCGGCCAACAGCAGCGCGTGGCCATCGCACGCGCGTTGGCCAACAATCCGTCCATCATGCTGTGCGACGAGGCCACCAGCGCACTCGACTCCACCACAACTGCGCAGATCCTTGACCTGCTGCGCCGCATCAACCGCGAGCTCAATGTGACGCTGGTCATCATCACGCATTCGTTGTCCGTGGCACGCAACATCTGCGACCGTGTGGCCATGATTGATGGCGGACGCATCGTGGAGATGGGCGACACGGAAGAATTGTTCTCCAATCCGCAAAGCGACATTCTGAAAACACTGATCACCGATGCGAAAGTGGAGAACCATCGCCATAAGCATGATTCCGCTTCGTCCGATGAGCAGACGGACGCGCCGACCAAGGAAGAGGTGAAGTGAAATGGGACAGATTATCTCGCAATTCATCGCCGATTATGGCGAACTGCTGGTCGAGGGAGTACGTGACACGATCATCATGACCGCGGTCGCGACGCTACTCGCGTATGTGATCGGCCTACCTGTGGGCGTACTGCTCATCACCTCGGCAAAGAAGGGCATCCGTCCGAACGCGACACTCAACACCGTGCTCGGCTGGATCGTGAACATCGTGCGTTCCGTACCATTCATCATTCTTCTGGTGGCCATCATCCCATTGACCCGACTGATCGTCGGCACTTCGCTCGGCGTGCCGGGAGCCATCGTGCCGCTGGTCATCACCGCGGCGCCGTTCGTGGCACGCGTGGTGGAGCAGTCGCTCGCCGAAGTGGACGGAAGTCTGGTGGAGGCCGCGCAAAGCTTCGGCGCCAGCAATCTGCAGATCGTGTTCAAAGTGCTGCTGTTCGAAAGCCTGCCGTCGCTGGTGCGCGGCGCAGCACTGACGTTCATCACCCTGTTCGGCTTCTCCGCCATGGCCGGCACCGTCGGCGCAGGCGGTTTGGGCGATATCGCCATCCGCTACGGCTACCAGCGTTACCAGTACGACGTGATGACCGTGGCCGTGATCCTGTGCGTCATCCTCGTGCAAATCGTGCAGACTATCGGCGACGTGATATCCAACCACATCGACCATCACGAGCGCTAAACCGACGCTTTCATGCTCCTATATACAAGAATCGGGTCTGAATAATTGTGTTCGGACCCGATTCTTGTATGCGAAGACACTGCTACGTGTTGCGCTTACTTGTTGAGTTCAACAACCCAAGCTATGATATAACCCCGAACCATCCAGAACATCGATAAACTACTTCAAAGACAAAAGAGGCGCGGCACGATTGCAGGGGCATTGATGACAGGAACACTACCAAAACAGCATAAAGCGGCGCGCATCATCGAGCATATCGTCCTTGTACTCGCACTGGTCTGGGCCGGCGGCTGTACCCTCATATGGACGCAAATAGACATGCCCCACAGCATCGTGAACACGACATCCTCTGACAGCACCTGCGAAGTGGCCATCGGCGAACTAGGCTCGCCCATGTTCTTCGGCCCAAGCACCATCACGATCAAAGTCTCCTGGAACACCGATCCCAATGTCATCGGAGCCGAGAACGTCACGGAAATCAAGACGGACCTTCACAACGACGGCAAATCATTGGACTCGGACAACTTCACCGTAACCTGGCACGGCAACATCCCGACCGTCACCACCCACGGCGAGGAACAATCGGACCAGAGCTACACGTTTAACTGGAAATAACCACCCCGAACATCACGTCTCTCCGAGAATAGTCCTCACGGCCGAGCAGATCCCACAGGGGCATAAGCATGAAAATCATGACTACCATCATCATGCGCACCTCTGATGATAATCGCGTGTGGTCGTTTTTGGCTTTGTTCCAAGGTTTTCAATTTTTGGGAAACCTGCCGATCAGTCTCGTCTTCCACGAGGTACCTACAGGCACCCAAAAATAATCCGGGAACGTTCCACCACCCTGCCGGCGCTCAGCGTCTTCGCCGACCGGCACGGAAAAGTGCAATACCCCCTGTGGTTTCATGATGTTCCGCATGGGTGGTGCAGAAGCATTCGCCCGGCAGCACGTCTCCATGGCGGACAATAGACAGAACGATACGCGGCCCATACAACCGTCCCAGCCGCCAATGGCATCCCAAATCCATCCCGAATCCCACAGGCCTATTGCAGACAGCCCAGAATGGCATGGCGAAGGTCGCCCGTGCGACCAATGCGGAGAAGCGACCGAACAATTCCAAGTAATCGTCCTTGTCAAGCAAATAGCCAAGATCACCGATGGCCTGGTACACGTTCTCGTTAGCGCGCCCATCGTACCGGACACAATAGCAGCGCTCGTCATGCGCGCACAGGTTGCGGTAGAACACCAGTCTGTTGAAGATGCTGTCCAACCGCTTGATGGTGATGCACCGCAGCCCGTCGTGCGTGTCCGCATACAAACCGATGAAACTTTCGGCGACCGCCAATCGGACGGCCGGGGACTGGACTTGGAAGAACCATACCGTCTGGCCGAAAGAAAGATCGTTGGCCAGCACTCACAACGGGACCTGGCCGTTGTGGTCTTCCATGCAATGGCGGATATACGCCTTGCCGCCATAGTCGCCCCTGTTGCGCGGGTTGCCGTCCAACTCAGGTATCCGCTTGAAGACCTTGTCGATCAACGCCACGGCGCTCGGACGGCGCCTGGAATCATAATAGTCGGGATTGAGATACGGGTTGACCTCGTCGGGGTGCGGTTCAGTACAACATCCGCTTTCCCTTTTGGAGCATTAGGGTTTCCTCTACTGTTTTCATCGCGTTCACTGAACTTATTTATGAATCGACTCGGCTTCATCACTACCGTGCCGCTTTGTGATTGCAAACCAAGTTTTGTGGCAATCTGGTTATACACATGAACCTGTTGCTCATGATTTACCAAAATATATGCGTTTCCCACACGATGATATCCAAACGACCCTGTCCCCTGACCATCAAATTCGAAATCATCATCCTCATAATCAGCATCGTCAAAGTTTATTTCTGTTGAAATACGGTAAAACAGATGGCTGAGCAGCACAGTTTTACCAGTTCCCGCAGCACCTTGCACAAAAATAAGCTTCGACGTTTGTTGGTCTGTTTGCCCAAAATCATTATTCAAAACATCAGACAAAGCCTGTATGACAGATTCCTCAGCAGCGACCTGATCATCGCTAAGCTGATGGAACGAAGATGCTTTAAACAAAGCGGAATCACGAATGATCTCCTCTGAGGGGAATAACACCGGATCCCGTTATGAAGCCCAAACCAAATATTCGAAAAAAACCTATCAAACTCACTTTTGGTGTAATAATCACCCTGTGCGTTCGCACGACGATTATTCAGATTTTTCACCGCTTCAGAGCCAAGCAGATAATGCATCAACTTGTTTTCAACATCAAGCGTCATCGACTTGTTGAAATGCCCATCAGCAATAACATACTGCCACGCGGAAGAAGCATCCGACTGTAAACGGTCCGCAAAATCCTTCCAGTCCTCCCGAACATTTGAATCCGTCTTCAAATGCTGCGAGGTGCGATTTCGTATCGCTATTCGTCTCCCCCACGTATACCGTATAGTCAGGAACGCTTTTATACCTGTTCTTATCTTCCGTATGAACCACATACACCGTTGGATAATGAAGACGCGTTCTCTCGGACATCGATACCCCCTTTTATCCCTATCTCGCTTATGTATGGCAGATACACCTCAGAAAAGCGTACTTAGGGGGTATGGGAACAGCTGTCATGACAACCTGACCTGCCATATATAAGCGAGATGTCTCAGGATAAAGCACGGAATCTGCCATCGTAAGCGGGATAACCAAGCTTAAGCGCTCGTACGACACATTTTTGTGCACAAGACATCCCTCCGCAAGCGTCATCCGACCGCCTGGTGGCACGTTTCATATGCACAGAGAAAACACAGCCCGCAAACGCCACACTCGAAACATGACGCCAGTGGTTTTAAGGTAGAACCACGCCGATTCTGCTTGCTGATTAAGATAGGCGATACGGGCTTTCTCTGGCATTCGTTGTCGACGGAAGTCCACTTGGCAGATTGCATATTCCTCCCTTTCGGGTATGGAGGGAATGTTCGGGCACTGGAGTGAGCATAACGTAATCATGAGAGAGCAGACAAAATAACTACGGCAGCTTCGATCTTGCGCGTTCCGCCCCTCTCGGTCTTCCCTCGGCGCATCTCTACGAAGTGCTTAACGGTAATTTCTTCCAAGGTGAAATCAGCTAGTGGGGGCAAGTGTTTCTGTATCTGTGCATTCTTGGACCATCCGTGTTCATGATCAGTCTCGGGTCGAATCTGGTCTTCTCCGACGCCAACCCTCGCAAGATTGTAAAACGAGGCCGCACCACGCTCATCGCTTTTCTTCTGTTGAATATCGTGCGCGATGGGATTCCCGATGTAGTCGTTGCATTGACTAGCCACCCCGGTACTCTCGACACGTTTGGATACGATATCTTTGCGTCCGATATTCTGGGATTTGCGGGTTTCGTATTCCTGTTTTTCGCACTCGTCAAACATTTTCACATTGTTTCATTGGCTACGCCGCTGATTTCGTTATGCATGTTGACGGTTAACGATCTGATTCCGCCATTGCACAATGGCCATTGGACTTTACGTGTAGAAGCGGCTTGTCGCACGCGCTTCTAAAGCCTGATTTCGCATGCGCACATCCGCAAAGTCACGCAAATACTAGTTAGCGCAGCACTACTTGGTGGGATTTGTTCCCGATGTTTTCCGTATAGTACCTTAGGTCACCCCTTTTTGGTATTTTTTCTGTTGGATATGCCACACAAGGGAATATCTTTTCGGAGTATATGAGATTAGGGAAAATATGGTCAACCACCATAAAATGATTAATGCTGCAATCGCAACGCTTGCGACTTGCGCCATGTTGCTGCCGGTAGCGGGCAGCGCCAATGCTAATGAATCCTCAAATACCGCCGTACTTGGTGCCGGCTATACGGCCACCAAGATTTCGCACCCCAATGCAGGGCTGGGCGAAGATGACGGTATCGTAAACGTTTTGAACGGCGAATCCACTGATGATCTCACGCAGGGTTCGGCCGAGCGTGGCCAGAACTATTCATGGTCTTCGGTCGGTTATGGCGATTGGATGTATGTGGGCACTTGCTATTCCGCAATGGGTTCCACACTGAAGTTCATGGCCAACACCATGGGCACCACCTATGCCAGCATCAAGGCGGCACTGGATGTTGCTTTCAACGGCGAACTGTTCCTTGACAACGGCGAGAACCACAGCTTGCTGCTCAAGATCAATGTTAAGACCGGTGAAGTAAAGATCATCGTCAATGCGATTGGTGGAGAACATGCGGTCAACGGCTATCGTGCCGCCGTCGAATTCCATGACAAGCTGTACTTTGCTGCCGCCGCAAAGGGTCAGCCGTACCTGTTGGAAATCGACCCGAAGACTGACGCCACTGAAATCGTGTATCGCCCCGCGGCCATGACCACTGGTCTGCAGAAGGGATACACCGCTGGTATTCGTGGCTTGACCGTTGTCAATAACCAGCTCATCGCCAGCATGATTACCGACAACGGTGCCGCTATCGTGGCTTCCTCTAACCCATCCGCAGGTCAGGATTCTTTCGCCACCATCGCCACTCAGGATAAGGGCTTGTACAACTATCCAGCATGTGCTGTGACCGACAACGTGTTCGGCGGCTGCGTGTGGGATATGGTCGGCTTCAAGGGCAATCTGTATGTCACCGTGGTGACCGGCAAGGGCAAGAACACCAAGCAGTCCTTCGCTCTGCTCCGTGGCACGCGGGATGAGAGCACCGGCAAGTGGACCTTCAAGCCACTGGTCGGCGATCCGGCAGATGGCGCCAAGTACGAGTGGGGCTTCGGAGCGAGCCGTTCCGGCGCAGCCAACATGGTGGTGTACAACGACCACCTGTACATCGGCGGCTATAACGATCCGATGAACGCTCTGGAGAAGTCCATGCAGATGGACTTCTCCGACCTGTATAAGGATCTGGAAAGCCCAGTCAACCTGTGGCGCATGGATGTTGACGAAGATAACAACGAGAGCTTCGAAATGCTTGCAGGCGACGCCAACAACAAGTACTTCGGCAACCCCAAGGGCACCATTGACGGCAATGCCATGCTTTCGGGCTTGGGTGACAGCGACGAGCAGAGCCGTCACCTGAACCAGTATGTGTGGCGTATGCAGTCCTACAACGGCAAGCTGTACGTCGGCACCTTCGACATCAGCGACCTCGCCTACCCGGCAACCCAGTTCGCCAACGGCGACATTCTGAAGCGCACTCCGGAAGAGTGGAAGAAGCAGATCGAATACCTCAAGATCTTCTTCGACTCTCTGAAGAAGAATGACCAGAACGGCACTTCCGGCACTACCGACACGGACTCTCAGGAAGCCACCAAGCCTTCCGAGTCCGACTCTCAGGAAGCCACCAAGCCGGGCGACAATAACGACATCATGCCGCTGAGCGAGGGTAACGAAACATCCGAAAGCGATCAGGCCGCACAGGCAGTTGAAGAAGCCGGTAAGACCGACGAAGTGGCTGCTGACGTGGCCACCATGCAGCAGCTGCTGGAAGACATGGGCGCTGACCTCAGCTCCAAGCAGACTGACGTGGTCTCTCCTGACGGCATTGCCCCACAGTCTGCCAAAACCTACACGCTCGATGATCGTTACCAGTTCCTCGCATCCCTGCAGCACCTGCTCGACCTGTATAACAAGAACAAGCAGTATCTGCCGGATTCCATCACCAACGAGCTCGACAAGTGGCTTACCGAAGAGACTCTGGAAAACTTCACCGACTTCGTGGGCGTGCTCAGCTACCTGCATTACTCCAACGATGAGACTCGTGGCTTCGACCTGATCGTCTCCTCCGATGGCACGAACTTCCAGACCATCAGCCGTAACGGTTTCGGAGACAACAACAACCACGGTCTACGCGTGTTCGCCGTCACCGATTCCGGTCTGGCAATTGGCACCGCAAACCCGTACCATGGCACTCAGGTATGGCTGCTGAACAATGGTGAAATCAAGAATGCTGAGCTGACGAATGGCGATGCATTCGACTACGACAAGTATGATAGCGACAAGAAGAGCGCCAACGCCAACGGTCTGACCGTTGCCATCAACCCCAATGGCAATACCGTGGAAGATGTGCAGTACGACTACCAGTCACTGACCGCCGGCACGGATTACACCGTGGCCGATGACGGTTCCATCGTATTGAGCAGCGCATTCCTCAATGGTCGCGAAACCGGCAGCACCGGTTCCGTGGTGGTGTTCTACAACCAAGGTGCACGCGTGCGCTTCACCGTAGCTATCAAGGACGGCACGCCGAACGCACCGAAGAAAGATGATGGCAAGCAGCATACGAAGCCTGCCGCACACAAGAAGGCAAACACTGCCAACACCGGTTCCAACGTAATCGGCGTTGTTGTGGTGGTCGCTGTTCTGGTTGTTGCAGCAGGAGCATTGTTCGCGTTCAAACGCAAGCGTTCCTGAATTGCTAGAGTCTGTTCTTAGGATTCATTCCTAAGTTCGTCCGCATATAAAAACCCACATGGTTCCGGTGTGCCGGAACCATGTGGGTTTTTATTTGGCAGGAATCGCCTATCTCACGTCATGTCAAACTGCTACTACAAGCTGATTTCAATATGCGATATGCAACCATGCGGAAGTTCCGATACGGAAACCATTGAAAATGGCACGCAATCCTACAAATAACAGATTCACGGCAAGCCACAGCAACGCCATACGCAGCGCGGAAGAAGCCTGCATCGCATCGCATATCCAACCAATCGCAGCAAGACAGGGCACATATATTGCAGCCGTCGCCGTACACGTCAATGCAAGATACCGGTAATCCTCTGCCCCAATCAGAATGCCATCAACAGCCCACATCCAACCAGCCAACGGCAATGTTACTCCAGCAACCATCATACCGACGGTGAGCAAATGCCGAATCTCAGTAGACTGCGAAAACAGCGGGGACGCACACCATCCGGCAATCATCAAACCAATACCGATTACCATTCCTCCGCATAATCCTGCCTTGCCAGCGATTCTCGTCAAACGCATGGCCTCGTCCTCTTGGCGGGCACCAATCTGCGCGGCAACCAACGTCTGACCGGCAATGCCAATGGCATCAAGCATGTTCAACACAAAATTCCAACTGGAATTCACCACCTGATATGCAGCCAACACTTCCACACCCATATGCGTGGCCAGCACCACATTCGCCACCAGGCATGCACGCAACGCAAGCGTACGCAAAAACAACACCGCACCATCGCCAGCACTGTTCAACACTCCTGACAAACGCGGCCGCAAACGGACACCTTCCGCACGAGTCCACAACACCGAAGGAACAATAAGCACCACTGCCATGAACCATTGCGAAATCAGCGTGGCCACTCCAGAACCAAACACACCCCAACCGAATCCGAGAATAAACAGCAGGTCCAGCAACGTATTGAGTATCGCACCCACCATAGCAGCTATCAACGTAATGCGAACCTTCTGCAGTCCGCGGAAAATACCATTGGCCGCATACACCAGCAACATGCCGAGAATGCCGAACACCACTGCGCGAACATAGTCAACCGCGTTATGCAGTACACTCCCCTGGGCTCCCATGGCCGTGCACAACGGGCGTGCAATAACGAACAGCGCCACAGATACCACCACGCCAATGATTCCAGCCAACCACAGGCCATCAATGCCTGCTTCCAAACCTTCACCCCGTTTGCCGGCGCCCAAAAGACGTCCCACCCGCGTTGTGGTGCTATACGCAAGGAACACACATAGCCCCACAACAGTGAGCACAATGGTTGACCCGACCGACAGACCGGCGAGCGCCTGCCCGCCAATATGTCCGACGATGGCGGTGTCGATGAGCACGAATGCTGGTTCGGCGATAAGTTGCCCGAACGTTGGTATGGCCAGTGTGAGAATGGTGCTGATGGTGGTGCATGATGCGTTGTTTGCGGTATCTGTTTCGTGAGTATTCTGCGAAGTTGATGTGGTCATAATCATAAGCGTCTGGCGTGTTGGGAACTGTATGTGCAGTGTAAGGTCACGTGTTTCACCATCGCCGTTGATTGCTCAGATTTTGACTATGCCTGTTTTGCGCTATTGAGAATGTCGTTGAAGGTTTTCGCTGATTGTCCGCATAAAGGTAGAGGGGCGGATAATTTCCGAACCGCTCATGAAGCATAGTCCAAGCTCCTTACGATACCCATTCAAGCCCATCCAACCCCTGGGGATTCCCGAATCCGCCTTCACAGTAGTACTTCATGTAACCGTCGAGCTTAGTCACGAACACGTCGATGGGCTGCCGCCCGGTCTCAAGCCCATGAGACACTTGGGACCATGACTACCATCATCATGCGCACCTCTGATGATAATCGTGGTCAGCTGTTTTTGGCTTTATTCCAAGGTTTTCCATTTTTGGGAAACCTGCCGATTACCCTCGTTTTTCACGAGGCACCTACAGGCACCCAAGAATAATCTCGACTGCCCCCACCGGCCGACCACCACCGGCCGGTCCATGATGCTCATTCGAGATCTCCCGCCGACGATAGGCGCCCGGACCCATACCGTCTATCCAAGGGGAAGCCAATGAAGGACACGGAGAACAGGCCGCAACCGAGAAAACGCAGGAAATGGGGATCGGTGATCGTCCGCAGGGACGCGGACGGCAACCCGACCAGTTTCCAGGCGCGGTACGTCAACCCGCTCGACCCGCCCAAGAAGGTCGGACGGAACTTCGGCCTGGAATACGAGACGGAGGCCTACAGGTGGCTCGACGAGGAGCGCTACCTCGTCACACTCCACAACAAAGGCATCAGGCAATGGGTTCATCCATCGCAGCGAGGCGCAAACACCATGCCCACATTCAGGGAATACTCCAAGGACTACTTCGACAAATACCGCAAACCGGACGGCAGCAAGCTATCCGGCCGGTCCAACCGATGCAACGGAATCGTACTGCGTCGGCTCAACGAGACGTTCGGAGACACCCCGCTCGACCGCATCACCCGGCAAATGGTAGACGAATGGTATGCAAACGCCAGGGACACGTTGACGGCATGGACGTTCGAACAGGCGGCGCGAACACTCAAACGAATCATGCTCGCCGCCGCGAACGAACAGGCGGATGGCACCCCGCCGCTCATCCCCGCGAGCCCGTGCCGGTACCGCGTCGTCAAACCGCAATCCAAACGACGTGACCAACCGCCGGTCACCGCCGACGAGATCAACAGGCTGGCCGAGCTCTTCCCCGACTACCAGCGGCTCGCGCTCTGGCTCTCCCTTCTGGCAGGCGGACTGCGCCTCGGCGAGGTATGCGCACTGCAACTCAGGGACATCGACCTGGAGAACCTGCAACTCCACGTCCGCCACTCCGTCAACCGCGGCCCCGACGACAGGGGCAAATACCAATTATGCGAGCCCAAGACCAAAAGCAGCAAAAGGGTCGTGCCCATCCCGAAACCACTCGTCCCGCTCATCGAGGCCCATATCAGCCGGTTCTGCAAGGACCGCAAGCCCGACACCATGCTGTTTCACTCGCCTATGCTGGACGATTGGCTGCTCCCGCCCACGACCATCGAACGGACATTCCGCATGGCCCGCGAAAAGATCGGACGCCCCGACATCACCTTCCACTCGTTGCGCGCCACGCACGCCACCATGCTCGTCCTCGAGGGCGGGACCATGCGCGAGACGATGGACGACCTCGGACACACCAGCCTCACCGTCGCGGTGGACAGCTACCAACGGGTCGTCAGAGAACACCACCGCGACACCGTGGAACTCCTCGCCTACCGGTACATGCCATCGAACGATCCGACCGTAATCCGCACGGTCATCGATCAGAAGGAACGCCAGATCGACAAGCTCCGGGACGAAGTGGAAAGACTCAGGAAGATCCTGCTGGAACGGGATACCGGAATACCGACGGACCCGGACACCGTTTTACCGAAAAACCAAAACCGGTAAAGACCGGCATCAAACGGAACAGCCTCACACGTCTAAGTGTTGCAACAAGTACAGCGGCAACGCTTAAACGCGTGAGGCAGATTGCACGCGTGGGGATTGAGGGTGTGAATCCCACTGTCGTGGGTTTGATGAGGTAGTCGATGTTGCGGAAGCTTTGGCATCGGCGTGCGTTGTGCTCCGTACGTTGTTTCAAAAACGGGTTTCATCAAACGGAACAAAACCTGGGACACTTCATATCCCACCCCAGGCCTAATGACTTGGGTGCAGCGGCAACGCTCATCCGATTTAGGCAGAGTCGTTGCAGGATCCAGTGGGTCACCTGGTCCGTGGTCTTTGAATTGTCGGGCGCGCAGGCAAGGCCAGCACGGAAGATCTTCTGCAAGCAACGCTTGTTGGTGCACCGGTAGCGTGGAAGGCGCACATGAAGTTGTTGGGTGGCCGACGATGGGCAGATCGACCAGGCTGCGGATGACGTGGTCGCGGAATACTCCAGGCTGCCCGCAGGTAGGGCATTCATTGATCGGCTCGACGGGTTCGGCTTCAATAACAGTGACGTCACCGTTTTCTGTGGCACCGGTGATAGTAGTTCCTAGTTTTGCGGTGCGGCAGATGGTATCGACGATGACATTTCCGTTAGGCTGCACAGTAGGTCCTTAGTTTTGTACGGATGGATTAGATACCTTTTTCCTACAAAGCCAAGGACCCCAATATCTTGTGCCACGCCCGAACCCCCGGCGAACTAATCAATGCACTCTAAAACCGGAAGAGCCCTTTTAGTACTACTGGTGGATTTCGGTTTTGGTGGGGATTAACGCCGCCGGCTTCGGTTTTTCCGTTGAGGAGGTCGTTGACTACTTCCCGATGGTGAAATGGGTCGATGGTGAGGTAGAGAGGAACCAGTCACCTGGAAGAGATCGATCCAGTCGTTGGTGTGCAATCTGGGAGGTAGGGTCGCGGGGTCGATTCCTCGCGAGCGCAACCATGATTGTGTTTCTGAACGTGATGAAAACAACCCTGCCCTTCGGAGAATTTCCCCTATCCCGCGTCCCCGGGCAGTGAAAACGGTGTGCACCATCGCCTGAAAGGCTTTGCGCTGCTCTATCGGAATCTTCGGGTCACCCACCCGGCGGATCACTAAGATCCCCCCGTCAACGTTTGGCTGTGGCCGGAAAGCAGTCCTTGGTACCCGAGAACCCAGGTGAAATGTGAACCATGGGGACCACTGAGCCGTCATCATCGTGCTTGCGCCTACCCCGGCCCGGCGGCGAGCGACTTCCCACTGCATGAGGAGTACAGCGTCAGTCCATGCTGGCGCATGCAGCAACTTTCGAAGAATGGCAGTGGTGAGGTGAAAGGGAATGTTTCCCACAATGACGCAGGGAGTGGCGGGTAACCGGAAGTTAAGGAAATCATCATGGACCACTTCGACCGCCGCCGAGGAGGTTTCTTGTGTGATTTTGGCAGCTAGTTTTGCGTCCACTTCAACTGCCGTTATCGCCCTCCCCAAGTGGGCCATCGGGTGAGTGAGGGCACCGCTTCCTGGTCCGATCTCAATGATGGGGCCGGAGGTTTGTTTCACAAGGTCGATGATGGAGTTGATGATCTTGTGGTTGGTGAGAAAATTTTGGCCATGCTCGTGACGGCCGTGTCCGTATGCAGACATCAGGTGTGCTCCTTGGATTTGAAAGGGAGCCGGGCATGACAAATAGCCGCCCGGCTAAAGGACCGGAGCGGTTTTTAACCTACGGGGTAGGAAACCGCCTTAGCGGTTGGTGCGCAACCGCAAGAAAGCGATACCTGAAATCAACATGGGTCTAATTATATCCATTTAAAGGGTTAAGGGTCAAAATGTGTGTCTGGCTCGGCGTGTCGCGGGGGTTAGATTTGGCCTTTTTGAATGCCGATTGAGTGGGTGTAGTCGGTGTCGATAGCGTTGTCGTAGAGGGCTGGGCGTCCTGTTTCGTGGTCGGCTTGGTTCTCGGTTTGGGTCAGGGTGGATACTTTGGCGAGTTGGCCCTGGCCCCAGTCGGACTGCCTGGCGATTCGTACTGGATCGTCAGGCAGTTCCGTTTTTAAGTAGAGCCACCAATCCAGCATGCGGCGTTGTCGTTCGCCTGATCTGCCGCGGTGGGTTCTGGCGAGCAGTTTGAGCTGGGCGTTGATGCCGCCTTCTAAGCTGTTGGTGGTGGATTTGATCCGCTCGGGCGCAAGGACTCCTGCTGGCGGGTTGAGGTAGACAAACAGCATCTCGGACCGCCAAAGATGGTTGAGGCTGTTGTAGGCCTTGCGCACGTTGTGGTGGGTCCACACGCGGGTCCATGCACCTGTTTTGGGGTCTTTGATCATGGTTTTCTCGTTCATCCATTCCCGGTAGATCGTTGAAAACTCGTGCAGTTGCACACCCCACGCGGCGGCTTCATCCAGTGTGGTGATCCGGGTCAGTTTCAGCGCAAGTCGGTAGATGGTGCGCCCGGCATCGGTGCGTGGGTTGGTGGTGGTGTAGCGGCGGACCACGCGTTGGGCGTGGACGAGGCAGCGTTGAATTTTCGTAGTCGGCCAGCACTTTTTGATTGCGCTGTATGCGCCTTGGCCGCCGTCGATGACGGCGATGAGTGGGGCTTCGATGCGTTCAAGCAGCAGTTGGTAGTCGCGGGTGGTTTCGTGTTTGCACCAGTGCCAGGCGATCACGTGGTCGATGGTCGCCGCGACGATCAGGCAGCCACCGGCGGTGTAGGTGCCATCGAGAAATACCTGGTCGTAGATCCGCTTGTGGTGGCCGGCGGTGGGGTCAGGCACATCAACGAGCCAGCACCACTTGAAGCGCCGCTTCATGGTGGCGCGGCTAACACCGTTTCGTTTGGCTAGGTCGTCGAGTGATATTGCGGTGGTGCAATGCTCGATGAACTGGGTGAACACTGCCGCGTTGGTGATGTCGTTTCGACGTTTGACGCTGGAGGCGCCGCATTGTTTGCAGCGCCATCTGGTGGTGCCTTTGCTGGTGGTGCCGTTGCGTTTCATTTCACCGCCGCAGTGGCAGCGTGGTTGGTTCTTCGACATTGCGACACCACACCACGCCGCGCATAGCACATCACGGCTGCCACACCGAGGATTTCCCGTCGGGGGCTAGATATATGCTTCCGGAGCATATACTTTCCGGAAACCTACAGGTCAATCCGTGAAAATCCGCGATTCCGGACACACTTTTTGACCCTTAACCCAGATTGCGTGGGGATTGAGGGTGTGAATCCCACTGTCGTGGGTTTGATGAGGTAGTCGATGTTGCGGAAGCTTTGGCATCGGCGTGCGTTGTGCTCCGTACGTTGTTTCAAAAACGGGTTTCATCAAACGGAACAAAACCTGGGACACTTCATATCCCACCCCAGGCCTAATGACTTGGGTGCAGCGGCAACGCTCATCCGATTTAGGCAGAGTCGTTGCAGGATCCAGTGGGTCACCTGGTCCGTGGTCTTTGAATTGTCGGGCGCGCAGGCAAGGCCAGCACGGAAGATCTTCTGCAAGCAACGCTTGTTGGTGCACCGGTAGCGTGGAAGGCGCACATGAAGTTGTTGGGTGGCCGACGATGGGCAGATCGACCAGGCTGCGGATGACGTGGTCGCGGAATACTCCAGGCTGCCCGCAGGTAGGGCATTCATTGATCGGCTCGACGGGTTCGGCTTCAATAACAGTGACGTCACCGTTTTCTGTGGCACCGGTGATAGTAGTTCCTAGTTTTGCGGTGCGGCAGATGGTATCGACGATGACATTTCCGTTAGGCTGCACAGTAGGTCCTTAGTTTTGTACGGATGGATTAGATACCTTTTTCCTACAAAGCCAAGGACCCCAATATCTTGTGCCACGCCCGAACCCCCGGCGAACTAATCAATGCACTCTAAAACCGGAAGAGCCCTTTTAGTACTACTGGTGGATTTCGGTTTTGGTGGGGATTAACGCCGCCGGCTTCGGTTTTTCCGTTGAGGAGGTCGTTGACTACTTCCCGATGGTGAAATGGGTCGATGGTGAGGTAGAGAGGAACCAGTCACCTGGAAGAGATCGATCCAGTCGTTGGTGTGCAATCTGGGAGGTAGGGTCGCGGGGTCGATTCCTCGCGAGCGCAACCATGATTGTGTTTCTGAACGTGATGAAAACAACCCTGCCCTTCGGAGAATTTCCCCTATCCCGCGTCCCCGGGCAGTGAAAACGGTGTGCACCATCGCCTGAAAGGCTTTGCGCTGCTCTATCGGAATCTTCGGGTCACCCACCCGGCGGATCACTAAGATCCCCCCGTCAACGTTTGGCTGTGGCCGGAAAGCAGTCCTTGGTACCCGAGAACCCAGGTGAAATGTGAACCATGGGGACCACTGAGCCGTCATCATCGTGCTTGCGCCTACCCCGGCCCGGCGGCGAGCGACTTCCCACTGCATGAGGAGTACAGCGTCAGTCCATGCTGGCGCATGCAGCAACTTTCGAAGAATGGCAGTGGTGAGGTGAAAGGGAATGTTTCCCACAATGACGCAGGGAGTGGCGGGTAACCGGAAGTTAAGGAAATCATCATGGACCACTTCGACCGCCGCCGAGGAGGTTTCTTGTGTGATTTTGGCAGCTAGTTTTGCGTCCACTTCAACTGCCGTTATCGCCCTCCCCAAGTGGGCCATCGGGTGAGTGAGGGCACCGCTTCCTGGTCCGATCTCAATGATGGGGCCGGAGGTTTGTTTCACAAGGTCGATGATGGAGTTGATGATCTTGTGGTTGGTGAGAAAATTTTGGCCATGCTCGTGACGGCCGTGTCCGTATGCAGACATCAGGTGTGCTCCTTGGATTTGAAAGGGAGCCGGGCATGACAAATAGCCGCCCGGCTAAAGGACCGGAGCGGTTTTTAACCTACGGGGTAGGAAACCGCCTTAGCGGTTGGTGCGCAACCGCAAGAAAGTGGTACTTGAAATCAACATGGGTCTAATTATATCATCCACGGTCGAAGCGCGAGGCAATGCCTTCAACCGACTGGATACCGCGATACCGGAACCGGTAAATACCGAAAAACCGAGATAACGGAACCAGTTTTCAGCCCTCGGAATCCATTACCGTACGACCCTTGCCGAAGAGATGGTCGACGGTATTAGTGTTGTGCATGAGGTAGTTTTAGGATCAGACACATTACGGACAAGATAATGAGTGGAATAAAAGAAACCTTTGGTTTAATTTCTGAAGCCATCAGCACTATGGCGGAAAGCGGCAGCGACTGGCCCTACACTTTGGCAGGAGCCCTTCTCCTTCTGACTGTTGTTGCGCACTGTGCCATTAAGATATCAACTTGGATTGGAGACAACGCATATTCAAGACAGCAGAAGCGTCTTTCAAGACTGTCATCTCTTCGCGAGGCAAAAAAGAGTCATCCTGATGTGCTTCTTGAAGCTGAAATCGACGCAGAGAAAGCAAAAGTGAACAGATACGATGCATGGTGCCGTTGGCGCCAGGAAAAAGCACAAAAACATCGGAATGAACTAATCGAGAATAAAACGTCTCGAAGAAGAGACAGCTTCTTTTTTACTCTTTTTTCTCTTCTGCTCCTTCTTATCCTATGGGCAATACCCTTCTTGCTCAAATGCTCGGGATTGCTTTCCCCTGAGGATGGCAGCGCTTTAAGCAATATTAAAGAGGAAAATTTACCAAGTGTGGTTTTCCTCTTAGCCTTTCTTGTCCTGCCGACAATCTGGATTCCTGTATATATCGTTGCTTACCGTTTATACCGGGCCATCAGAGAAGCAAATAACCCAATATCGATATGGGGGTTTTCCTGGATGTCGGCATCCATGTTGTTCTCGGCGATGATTGCAGTGTCAATTGAGACAGCCACGAAATATACGGCCAAACTTTTAGCCAGGGAGCTAATGCTAGTGGCAATCGCTGCCCTATTTGTTCCTCTAAGCTTTGCCGCGGGATATGTCATCGATTACATAATCGATAGATGGAGATTCGCTAATCGTCCGAACTTGGAAGATCATTATCATGATTCATTATCTTCTCGCCGGAATCGCTACATATTGGCCATCTTTAATTTTGTATTCTGTCTGTGCCTTTCCATCTTATTTGAAGTGTTTTATTTCGAATCGACTATAAATAATATCTACGTATTAGTAGTGTTTGTTGTTATCCTAAGCCTTGCGGCTTTCCTCTCAATCGTAGCTTCTCTCCTTTGTATTATTTCTTTCATCTGCGAGGATGAGTTTGCCCTGCACGGCCATCATGTGATCTTTCATAATGGACAGAAAAGAAAAGACAAAATAATAGGCTATGGTCTTTCAGCGAAAAGCACGTACTATCAGCCTTCAAGCCGGAGGAGGGAACTCATCTTTGAAGGATGGAATACGCAAGAAGACGGCCACGGCGTAAGCATAAGAAACGCGGATGATTTTGACGCGATGGTTCCAAAAGACAAATGCGGGGAAATCAAACTATATGCCCAGTGGAAATCAGCGACGAGATAGGATAAGGACCGCCGCCGACACCCGTAGGGGCCAGGGGTGAGCATCTCATCGCATACGAAGACCCTCGCCCCTGCGTATGGCCGACCGTGTATCCCCGACCATGAATGTTGCAACACTTAGACACCATGGAACATGCACGATCGGATAGAGACTACGGACCGGCTACCGGAACTGGTAAAAGCCGAAAGAACGAAATCCATTCTGCTTTCATTCTTTTACGCCCTATGCACGCCAAGCGCCATAACAATGTTTGCGATGAACTTATCGTATGACAGTAACGCCGATGGTTCATAGGCCACCCCGTCCTCGGGATTCGCAAACACAAGCCAGATGGCCTGGTACAAGCTCTTTCGACGGAGTCGGTCACAGAGCAGCAAAAAACGATCAAGGTACGACGCACCCTCGAAATCAGGGTCAATCGGAAAATGCGCTGACCGCACCCCACGTCCGACAATCCGACTGTCCGGACAATCGTGAACTATCATCACATAGCCCATGACCGGCGGAATACTGCTGGAACCGAGCAGATGCTCATCGAACGCCGTATGCGCGTCAAATGCCGAGCCAATTGATTCCTCCGCGCGGTTGTTGGCGTTGTTCCCGAAGGAACTGTTAATGCTCTTCAATTCGATAGCGCTCACGAGTTCGCCATTGTCAAGCGCCAGCAAGTCCCAGTTCTTGGTGGGACGGAACCAGCCCGGTAATGTGCACATGCGTCCTTGGTCATAGACCTCATCAGGATGGAATCCCGCATTAATGAGATCGTCACGAATGATAGCTGCAATCGGATCCAGGTGCTTTCCAGACGTGATTCCCTGCCGTGCTCCCTGATCGGAATGCCCTGCTGCAGCCTGTGCCTCGCGGGCGCGTTCGATTGAGTCGTACATGCCGAGAATCGCGTCCTCGATGTCAAATCTCATTCCGTGGCCTCCTTATAAGCCGCTTCGGCGAATTTCGTTGCCAAAGCCCTGTCCTTCTCGTTAAAAGCGCGTGAAAGTCCCAATTTGTTCGTGTCACTTATTTGGATATATTTCGGCATATGCACCAAGCGCAGGTACTGTGCCTGAAAGCGCAACGTTCCTCCACGCATCTTGACACCAAGCGCATCGATGAAACGACGTGTCGTATCGGCCATAAGCAGGCCGCCGAGAACCTCCAAATCCCACTCATCGGAAGTGATCCAGTAGCAGTTGTGATGCGGATACTTTCCATGCGACAGAATCGGATCGGGCTGAGCCGCCATATCCGGCATAAGTAGAAGGTCGCGGTCAAGCAGTCCAGGTGTGAGCTTGTCGATAGTGCGGTACCAGGCAGTTTTATTCTTTTTCGCGACGTACCGTCTCGACAGCCGTTCCTTGTTTGTTTCCAAATAGGTTTTGAGTCGTGGATATTTGTCGAGGTTGACCAAAGTTCCGTCGTCATTCCACGGGTTTACAAGCCAGCGTTGCCTATCGTCGTTCCCACGACGATGATCACGCATGTAGAAAATCGGCACCATACGATCAGACTCTACCAAATCATCGTCTTCAGTAAGGAAAACATCATCACAACCCGTGGCGATACCGATACCGAGTTTCACGCCGGCCTCTTCGAGTTTCGGCAACCTTTCACACGCCTGCGAAACGAATCTCACTAGGTCATGATTACCGAGCGGATACATCCTATCACCGGTCGGTTTATCAATCTCGAATGCTTCAAATCGCTCACCAACCAGATCCGGCTCGTCGTCCATCAGCCAGTCGAGGACCGCGGTGGCGTCGGCCTCGTTGAATTCCGGGGCGCAGTTCACGAATTTCAAATGATCGGCCGCCACACCCTTGCGAACCGTCGTGACCGCCGGATAGGCATCGACCTCATCATCGAAGGCATCAACGCCGTGCATGCGTACGAGAGACACGAGATCGCAATCCGTGCCCATACGGGATCTCAACAACGTGCCGTACTTGTTCTGCAGCCATCGGTCGGCGCAGATGAAGCATAGCGTTCCGCCGACCTTCAATGTATCGAGGCCTCGGTCGAAGAAACTCACGTACAGGTCGCATCCCGTCGTTACCGAAGAGAGTCGTTTGACGTAAAGCGACCTCTTCGTCCGGTCAATTTCAACAGCCCGGACGTATGGTGGATTCCCGACAATAAAATCAGCGGCAGGAACGTCATCAAGAATGAAATCGCCATGTACGATCCACTGCTCGCAAAGCTCCCGAGCCTGGATTGCGGGGCATCCTCTTGTCATCAATGCCTCGACGGCGGCCTTCCTTGCCGTCTCGATCGACGCGGAGTCTATGTCGTAGGCGCGGATCGCGTTCCCCAACGACGTCCAACCTTTGCCAACGGCAATTGCATCATCGGCCAGACGTCCGGCAATCACGGTCAGGAAAGCTCCGCACCCGCAGGATGGTTCGATGATCACCTTATCCGAAATGCCGGTGCCCGGCACATAGCCGGCCACGTCGAGAATCAGGTCGACAACCCATTTTTTCGTATAGACAACACCGTGGTGCGTAGATGCCATAATCCTCCTGGAATCAGATACTCCTCAGTATCACCTATTAGAAATCGACAACGAGTATCGGCACGACCCGTGAAACGCTGTTCTCAGCTGACCAAACACCGGAATCCCCAGCATCACTTCCGTGGGCGGGAGGCTATCCCTTAGCATGGCTGCGCGAGCGGAACAGAAAAGCTCTCCGCGCGGCGTCGCATCTCGAATTCAGATATAGTTTCAGTTCCGAACATCACGCCACTCTCTTTCTCCCTGATTCTCATTTCGTGGCCCAGGGCCTTCAGCCTAATGACCCATATGGTGCCTAGGACCTTTGTAATCAATCCCGGCACTCTTGACATCCCCGTCTTGCCAGGCAAGATTCTTCCGCAACGTGTCGCCGAATCTGTCCAGCAGATTCGTCCTGTTGCGGATCGGACCGGACGTGCGAAGGGCCTTGCTCTCCCTAATCGTGCGAATCGTTCCGATGTGCTTCGTGAGCTGGTCCCGGATGGCGTCGAGGCGTTCGGGAGCGAACATGCGCATGCGCGACAGTTCGTGCGCCACCTCGTCGGGCCAGTCCGACAGGGCATCCAGGTCGAACCGGCTCCAATCCTCCACCAGTCTGAGCTGCCGCAAAGCCGATGGCTTGCCGGTCGCAGTGTAGAACGGCTTGGCGAACCAGTCCCGGCCGTCCACGTCGAGCTCGCCGCTCCACAGGCTCGCTCCCGTGTCGTAGATTGGGGCCGGACGGACCTCAAGGGTCTCGATGTCGCGGATCAGACCGAAGTTGTTGTAATGCCGGTCGGTGTTGCGCATGAGGTAATCGACCACGAGCCAGTCGTCCGTGGCGTCGCGCACGGCGCGCTCGTCAGCTCCGCAGCCGGCGGCGGCATGGATCCACTGGTCATGCGAATTGAGTCCATTGGTGGTTTTGATGGATTGGAGCACCTGCCAGGCGGAGACCAGCTCCTCATGGCTGGTGAGCATATCCTCGCACGTGCAGACCAGACGGTTGCCGCTGCGCGCCAGCGAATACGGGACGGCGGGAACGCCCAGCCGCGCGCAGAGCTTCGAGGCGATGACCTCGTTCATCGGCTCCTGGCCAGTGCGACCCGACTTGACGAGCAGCCTCCTACCGGTGTTCTTGTTGATCGTCCAGCGTTTGGGAAGGTCGCCGCCCGTGGACACGTCGGGAGCATTGAGGCTAATGTCATGCGACGAGGAATACGAGGTGAGCAGGATCTCGCCCAGCGCCTCGTCGAAGGGATTGTCGAAGAAGTTGACGTCCTTCCATTCGACCGGATCGTCCTCGCGCTTGACCCAGTACTGATCCGACAGGCTCAATCCGTAGGTCCTGTCGAGCAGTTCGCCGGTCGATGAGGCGCCGAGCGAATCGAGCACACGGCGGATACCATCTCGGGTGGAGGGAATGGCGCGGGACTTCCACCATTCATCGATCCTCCTGGCATACAGCGCGCTCTTGCCGTGCGTGGTGAACTCCAGGGGCAACCGCCTAGGATCGAGGACCTCGCCCGAGGAGCACGCGCGGCCAGACGCGGGCTCGTATTCGAACGCGAGGACCGGATGGTCCCCGCACATGATCAGCTTGCGCGGCATGCTTCCCTTCCTTTCCGACTCGGCGTTACAGAGAATAAATTCTACAGGCGAGAATCGAACGTGGGGGCGTCGCCGTCATCGCCGCCGGCTTCGTCGCCCTGCTCGTCGTCGTCGCGCTTGCGGTGGGACTGGGATTCCAAGGCCTTGTCGGCACGTGTGCGTATCAGCCCCGCATACTTGCCGGTGAGTTGCGGAATGGCAATCTCGTCCATGCAGTCGAAACCGTAACCATGATCGGAGTACTCGCTGTCGGCACAGATAATGTTGCGGCGCGTAGTCTGATCGACGAGCAAGGCTTCGAGCACGTCCTCTCCGTGGCGTTCGATGAATTTCCCGATGATGTCAGCCATTAAGCCTCGCTTAGGTATGGTTCTGAATAAGACTTCCCGATGGGCATCCTGGAATCAGCGCCCCATATGGCGTGCAGGGCCTTTGCGATCGGTCCCGATGCTCTTGCCATCCCCGTCTTGCCGGTCGAGGTTCTTCCGCAGCGTGTCGCCGAATCTGTCCAGCAGATCCGTTTTGCTGCGAATGGCGTCCGGCTTCCGACGCAATCCCTCGACCAGATCGATGAACGCGTGTTCCTCCTGTTCCACGCAGTCGAGGAACACGGAACAGAACGCCACGGGATCGCCGTCCACCTGCCAGGTCTCCAGACTGCGGGCATAGTCGCGCTTGGCGTCATACTTGATCGCCACGGGACGATAGCCGTGCTTCAGCAGCATGAAATTGAGCAGCTGGCGGCCGGTCCGCCCGTTGCCGTCCATGAACGGGTGGATGTTCTCGAACATCGCATGGAAGCCGGCGGTCCTGAGCAGCGGATGAGCGCCGCTCGCGTCCAGCCCGTCGATCAGGGCCCGCAGGTCGTCGCGGATCTCCAGCGGGTCGGCGGTCTTGACGCGGGTCGCGGTGATCCTTGCCAGATAACCGTAGGGGCGGAACGTGCCGCGGGCGAACGGCTGGAGGTCCAGCGCCGTCACCTCATGGACGCGCCGGACCAGTTCCTCATCCAGTCTCCTCCCCTCCCGGGCGTATTCGCGCACGTAGGCCATGCCGTCCGCGACGCCGCGCGCGGCGAACACGTACCGTGCCGGCGAATCCGACGGGACGAACTCGCCCTCCAAAACCAGGGACGTGTCCTCCAGGGTCAGCGTGGATCCCTCTATGGCGTTTGAATTGTAGGTGTAGCGCACCAGCCAGTCGCGGTCGTAATCCGCCAGCGCCATGTCCTCGACGCCGTCCAGGGGGTCCAGTGCGCGGGCACGGTCCTTCAGCGCGTCGATTCGTCGCAGGCGTTCGGCGATTCCCGGCTCGCGTTCAAGGCCGAGCAGTTCCTCGGGCAGTTCCTGTATGCGCTGCGATAGCTCGGGATTGGCCATCATGTCCCTCTTTTCGTGTTCCGGTTGCAAAGTCCATTATTCCAGCCGCGGTTCGTTCCGTCCTGCGGCCTGCATGTCATAGGGAGGCGCGCCGGCCGTCCCGGGTCGATTCGAACGCCGCGGCCACCTCTTCCGATACCGGCATGCGCATCGTCACCCGGCCGGTTTCCTGCGCGGCGGCACGTTTCATGGCTCGGCGTTCGGCCCTGGTGGGCCGTTCGAGAATCCACTCGGCGAACGCGCGGATAAGGATGGACGCGACGATCACGCCGATGGATCCCCAGAAACACGGGGCAAAGTCCGGCTTGGAGTGGTCGTACCAGAACCAGACGATCAACGCGAGGATCAGCGCCAGGCCGGCGGCAAGGGCGGCGAGCTTGTGGAATACCAAGGCGAGCGTGCGGATGGGATGCGTGACCAGTCCCACCGCAAGCGCGACGACGACGAGCAGGGCGACGAAGCCGGCGGCGATGATGGCGATGCCCAGGTATATCGCGAGCATATAGAGTCCGAACATGATCGGCCTTCCTTCCCTCTTCTATTCCGTTTCTTCGGGCATGTAGGTGTAGTCGACGGCGACGCCCTCCGCCTCAAGCAGCACGGCGGCCTCGCGCACGGCGGCGGCGCGGCGCTTCACGGATTCCTCGGCCCGGACCCAGTCGGGCAGCCCCTCGGGCAGGTTGGAGACGCGGGAGAACGAGAGCACGGCCCGCTCATCTCCCCTGTGTCGTTCCATGATGGCCGCGACGGCGCGCCTGTGCTCGGCGAGATAGTGTTCGAGCATCTCCCGCATTCTCCCCGAGGGTTGGATCCGGTATTTCTCCGACTCGTATTTCTTGACCATGTCCACGGTGAGGTTCGCAAGCACGGCCGCGTCGTGCTGGGTCATGCCGATGCGTTCGCGCGTCGCGCGCATCCACGCCTTGGCCTCGCTCCAATCCTCTTTTGCCATGGTCCCTCCTGGATATAAGAAAGCCGGATCCGCCTGCGCGAACCGTGATTATACTTTTAGTATAATCGAGGTTTTCTACAGGGCGGACCCGGCGTTTCCCGGGACGCGGCCGTGGCTGCGCCCCGGTTTCGTCACTCGGTCGGCATCGATGGATTATCGTCGGCCGTGGCCTTGCGCTGCTGGTCGAGCATCTGCTGCTGGATGAGCACGCTGCGGGTCTGTGCCGTGTACTGCTTCTGGGCCATGTCCATGCTTTCCTGGTGGCGTTGTCCCTCGACGTCGGCGAAGACGAGCCGCTGGATGTTCTGCGCGAGCTGCATGAGCTTGTCCTTTTCGAGGATGGACACCTTGACGCTGTTCCTGCCGCCGGCCTGGTTGACGAAGTCAAGCTGCGCGCTCATCGTGTTCGCGAGGTTCGAGGCCGCGACGAGGATCAGGACGAGCGCGACGGCCACGCTGCTGTCGAGGCATCCGAGTCCGATGAGCAGGAACACGACGCCCCAGACGGGGCTTCCGAGGTTGAACTTCGTGCTCGTGTCGACCGATGCGACGTTGCGCAACGGGATGGTCTTCGTGTCCGCGCCGAGCGGGATCAGGCCGAACAGGGTGTTCGGGGTCGTGTATTGGATGCGGGTCGAGCTTGCGGCGATGCTGGTCTTGAGCCAGAAGATGATCACGCTGGGACTGAAACGGTCCCCGATGATGTTCTTCTCGCCTGGCGCGAACGTGAATTCGGTCATGGTCTACTGTGTTTCGGCCATTGTCCGTTCTCTCCTTGTTTTTCTGTGTTGTTGGTTGGTTTCTGTCGGTTGACGGGAAGTTTGCGTGTCCGCCCAGTTTGAGGGCTTGTTCGATGCGGTGCAGCCGTAGGTCGAGTTCGTTCTGGCGTCGTGCGATCGCGAGGGCGATGCGCATGGTGCATGCGTGGTCGAGCATCGGATCGTCCGTGCGCTGGCCCGTGGTTTCGGATTTGTCCTCGTTCATGGGACTGTCGGCCTTTCTATGGGTGGGATGGTTCCACGAGCGTGAGTTCGGTGACGAGCCGATTGACGACGATGCCGGTCTCCCCCGTCGCGTAGGTGAATTCGGTCATTTCCTTTTCCTTTCCTTGTTGTCGTTGAAGTCGAATGCGATGCCCTTGTCCTTGTCGATGAGGATCGCGGCGTCGAACCCGCTGCCCTTCCTCGAGGTGAAGCCCTTGAGACTGACCTTCCGGCCGGCGAGCAGGCCGCGCATGGTCGTGTCGGTGATGGTCTTGCCGGCTATGGTCGTCCAGGCGCGCCAGCCGCATCCCTCCGTGGTCCTCCATGTGCCGTCGGATTGTTTCTCGCGCCGGTTGGTGGAGCATTGGAACACCTTGCCCGTTTTGATGACGGGCTTGCCGCAGCGTGGGCATGGGCCGAACGATTCCGTGTTCCGTTTCCTCGCCTGCACGTGGTCCTGCCGGACGGCGATCTGCGCATCGGCCGGGATGCCGGCGGCGAGGTCGCGGAACTCCGTTTCGATCTCCGCGGCGTCCGTCTGTCCGTGTTCGACCTCCGAGAGGCGTCGTTCCATGTCGGCGGTCAATGCCACGTCCTTGAGCTTCGGGGCGACCACGTCGATCAGGGATCGGCCCTGTTCGGTGGAGCGGAGCTGCTTGCCCTTGCGGTCCACGTATCCGGTGCGGATCAGCTTCTCGATCACGTCGGCGCGGGTGGCCGGCGTGCCGATGCCTCCGGAATGGGATTCGTCGTCGTCCAGGGCGGCCTTGAGGTCCTTGTCCTCCACCCAGCGGCTGGCGTGTTCCATCGCGGCGAGCAGCGTCGCCTCGGTGAATGGCTTCGGCGGTTTCGTCTTTCCCTCGGACAGTGTCGCCCCGCCTTGCGGGACCGGCGCGATGGAGACCCCGTCGGTGAGGTTCGCGGGGATGATGTTGCCCACGGCCTCGTCCTCCTCGCCATGGTCCTCCTGCGGGGCGGCATGCTCGATGGCGTGCCAGCCGAGGGAGACGGGCTGGTCGGAACGGCTGGTGAAACGGCATTCGCTCTCGGGCAGAAGTCGGCCTTCGTCCGGATGTTTCTCGCACCAATGCGGGTCGATGTTCGCGACGACGTTCGTCACGTCGTGCACGTAGTCGTCGCCCACGGCCTCCCACATGCGGCGCACCACGCGCGTCAACACGAGACGTTCGTCGTCGCCGAGCTCATCGAGCGCCGCCTTGTCGGCCTGCATGGTGGGAAGGATGGCGGTGTGGCCGGCCACCTTCGCGTCGTTCACGGTCAGTTCGAGATGTGGCCGTTCCGGTTTCGCGGCCGGTTCGATGAAGCCGGCGGTGAGCCGGTCGCCTTCGGTGAGGCCGCGCAGCGTGTCCAGGTCGTCGTGCGTGATGTACTGCGAGTCGGTGCGCGGATACGTCGCCAGTTTTTTCTCATACAGGGATTGCAAGGCGGTCAGGGTGCGGGCGGCGGTCAGGCCGTGCAGCCGGCTCATGTCCTTCTGCAATCCGGTCAGGTCGTACAGGCGGGGCGGCGCGTCGTGCTGCTGCTTGCGTTCAGCCTTGAAGATCGAGAAGGCGAAGTCGTCCGAGTTGACGATCCGCAGCAGCATCTCGGCGTCCTCCCGCTTGTCCAAACGTTCGCCGGACAGCTTCCATCCGCCCATCGGGGCGACGACCTTCCAGTACGGTCGGGAGACATGGCCGGCTATCTGCCGGTCGCGGTCCACGATCATCGCGAGCGTGGGCGTCTGCACGCGGCCGACGGTGAACCTCGCGTTGTAGACGAGGCTGTAGGCGCGCGACGCGTTCATGCCGATCAGCCAGTCGGCCTTCGCGCGGATCATCGCCGAATCGGCGAGCCCCTGGTATTCCGTCTCGTCCTTCATGGACGCGAGGGCGTCGCGGATGGCGTCCTCCTCCAGGCTCGCGACCCACAGGCGTCGCATCGGCTTGGAGACTCCTACATGCGTCACGATCCGACGGAAGATGGCCTCGCCCTCACGGTCGGGGTCGCATGCGTCGACAAGCATGTCGATATCGCCGCGGCGCATCAGTCCTGCGACGACCTTGTACTGGCGGTCTGCGCCCTTGTCCCGGCTGACCTTCCATTGCCAGTCGGGTGTCGGGTCGATGGGCAGCGTGTCGAGGCTCCACTTTCCCCAGTCGTGGTTCTTGTATTCGTCGGGCGCGGCCAGGTCGACGAGGTGTCCTTGCGCCCAGGTGACCAGGTCGTCGCCGACCTGCACATAGCCGTCATGCTTTTCCATGTGCCCGCCGACCGCCTGGGCGATGGCCTGGCCGACCGAATGCTTCTCGGCGATGATCAGTCGCATCTTGCATCACGTCCGATCATCAGTAGTTGCCGGACGCCCATGCGGGCCGTCCGTCGTCCGAGGTGTCGGGTTCGGCTGCGGGCTCCTGCGGGGCGGGCTCGTCGTCCGCCTCCTGGACGTCGGATCCGGTCGTCTCCGGATCCGTCGCGGCGTCGGCCGCCGGCGCGACGGTGGGTTCGGCGGAGACGGTTTTTCTTCCGGCCGGCGCGGCGACGAGTTCGCCCTTCGCGTCGAACGCGACGCTTTTTTCGGTTCCGGTCATTGCCAGCTTGTCCGCGATCATTGTTCGGCTCATGCCGGGGAACGCCTCCTCGAATTGCCTCGCCGCGTCGCGCAGCGCCTGCGCGCTTTTACGGAAGTTGTCGAGGCGGTTGTCGAACTTCTTCGCCGCCGTCTCCTTGCGTTTGAACGACTCGCGTTCGTCGCGCAGGAAGTCGTCCACGTAATCGGATGCCATGGTCCGTTTCCTTTCCAGTCTTGTTTTCATCGGTTCCCGGTTTTGATCCGGCTGGAACCATGGTCACGCGATTGGACACGCGCCGGTTTGGACAGTCGGGCTCCGCCAGGATCACACGCTTGTGATCCTGGCTTCGCCGGAAACGGAGCGCGGCCCTGGGCCGCGCGCTATCTTCGCCGACCCTTCCGGGATTTCCAGGCGTCAACGCCTGGAAATCCCGGAAGGGTCGACCCGGCCATGGTTCATCATCACAGCCCCGCGCCCGCGTCTTCGGAACTGCGTGTTCCATGCTCCGCTCCGGGAGGGTTTCGCCCGATTATCCCGAAGCGGGCACGGCCCACGCGTCCTCCACCGCGCGGCGGGACCGCGAGGCTGCCCCATGTCCGGCGAAAGGAAAACAGGAACGCCGGCGGGACACTAAGGAGTGGAACCATGCAGATGGAACCGATGGAATTGCAGCACGTCGTCTTCGAGACCGACGGGGGACGAATCGACGCGATGTGGAGCGACGTGCGTCTCCACGAGCACGACATCACCGACGGATGGCACTGCTACGCCGTCAGGGGCGGCGACGGCGGATGGCCGCCATGCAGCATCGAGAAAACAGTATGGGTCAACCACGCGGGCGACATCATCACGCCCGACGACCTCGACCCGCTGCTCGAAAGGAACGGGTGGATGCTCGTCATCAGGGACTGGTGGTTCACCGACGAACCGTTCGGGCGCGCAGAATGAAAGGAGACATGGACATGAAGGAGAAGAACAGGGCCGAGGAATGGTTCCGGGCCAAACACGACGAGCTCGCCGAAACGGCGCAGGCCAACCTCGCCGCACACGACTTGGAACCCGGACAGGAGGCCTACCATCTGGACAGCCTCCACTATGCGACCGCCGAACAGATGGAGGCCATATGCCCGACGGGCATCGACTTCGACCGGTACGCGACTCTGGCGAACGGCAGCGTCGGATACGACGAGGCCGACGCGCATTGGGCCGACGCGGCATGGTGGGACGAACAGGCGCGAACCATGTGGGACGAAGTCGACGACATCCCTGACGACGGCCTCTACTGGACAAGCGTCGAAGACTAAAACGTCATCGCCGTTCCCGGCCAAGTGACGCCCCGGGACCGATGCCGCCCGCATGACGCGGGCGGCG